>OGKU01000227.1_pt1 | contig 50594 bp, 47 predicted proteins | sample 1572611 | NCBI WGS metagenome assembly OGKU01 (sample SAMEA2581886, study PRJEB24529) | metagenome | biome: Human gut stool | place: China | collected 2011 | reverse complement strand
ATTTGATTTTTCTTTTTTTGGTAAGTCAGTCTTTTGTATATCTTTATTTAATTGCGTTGGATTTTCCAACGTAGGTTTTTCCTGCGTAGGTTTTTCCAACGTTGGATTATCCAATGTTGGATTTTCCAATGTAGGTAAATCCAATATAGGCGGCTGTCCGCCGCTGGTAGCTGCTTCCGGCTCTCGCGGCTGCGGCTGCTCGTATATGACGTAATCTGCGCCCCGCAAGCGTCCCTTTTCGTCGCGCTCCCGGCTGCGCACGATATATCCGGCTTTTTCGAGTTCCTTTACCGCTTCGCGGATTGCGTCGATCTTCTCCCGGTTGATATGGGATAAGCCCGCAAGGGTATAATCCCAATCTTCGGGCAGCGAAAGCATTTGCGACAACAAGCCCTTTGCCTTTAAGGACAATTCCTTGTTTCGCAAGTGGTGGTTGCTCATAACGGTATATCCCGTATTTCGCTCCACTCTGAAAACTGCCATATTTCCTCACTTCCTCTCTTGGTATGCGTGGACAATTAGAAAGCCGTTTTCGGCTGTTTTGGTATTGCAATATGCCCTTTGCCGTTTTCGCGTCTGCAAAGCCGCATGGCACAAGGGCTTTTGCCCGTCTATTTGTCCATGCTGGCGTGCGTTTTCCGCGTCCTTTTGCCGGGGCAATAGGGACACTCTTTGAAAACGCAAAACTCATATTTCCACCCGGGGCGGTAGAAACGGCAAGTGCCGCAATCTTCATCATCTCCGGCACAACCGGATTGATAGCGGTCAAATCCCGGCTTCTGCTGCATGAGCAATTCAAACGCCCGCTGCTTGCCCTTTGTGAAATACATTCCGGCTGCACCTCCTTTCCTGCGGGCATAAAAAAACGGCGTTACTTTCTCCCCCAAAGGGGTTAAGGTAACGCCGTTTGTGTGCGTATTCAGTTTTTAACACATTCCCTGTCTATCCGCTGTCCGCAAAACCATTGATTTTATTAGCTTTTTGCCGCTATCGCTATCACACCTCATTATTCCAAAGACCAAGTTTCCAGAATATGATAAAAGACATTGAAAGCGGTCTGATAAACTGCGTGATTACGAAAGATTTATCCCGTCTGGGGAGAAACTATCTTGATTGTGGGTTATATCTGGAAGTTTTCTTCCCAGAGCATAACGTGAGGTATATAGCGGTCAATGACGGCGTAGATACCTTGAATAAATCTGCTATGGACATCACGCCTTTCCGCAACATTTTAAACGAAATGTATGCCGCTGACATATCTGTTAAGATAAAATCGGCATATCGGGCGAGGTTTCAACAGGGGAAATTCATGGGAACTACCGCCCCTTATGGCTATATCAAAGACCCTGCCGACCACAACCATCTGCTGATAGATGATAAAGTGGCACATGTTGTAAAAGAGATATTCGACCTTGCATTAAAAGGGAATGGAGTTGCCAAAATTTGCAGACATCTTAATAAACAGCATATCCTACGCCCTGCCGCTTATGCGGCGGAGCGTGGCGAAACAGGCTTTGAACGTCATTTTGAGGGGAACGAGGACAAACGCTATATTTGGAGTGGGAACAGCGTGAGGAGCATTTTAAGAAGCCCGATATATGCGGGAAATCTTGTAGGCTACAAACGGATTGCCGCCAATATGAAAAGCAAGAAACGCCCCTCTAAGCTGCCCGAAGAATGGGAAGTGATACCCAATACCCATGAGGGAATAGTCACGCAGGAGGAATTTGATATTGTCCAACAGCTTATTACAAGTCGTAGGCTTCCACAGAACAAGGGAGGATTTGTAAATATTTTTGCAGGCGTTATCAAGTGTGTGGACTGCGGATGTGCTCTGCGGGCAATGAACGTACACAGGAGGAAACGCCCAGAGATTATCGACTGTGTACAGTATTCATGTAATAATTATGCAAGAAACGGAAGAAGCGAGTGTAGTGCCCACAATATAGAAGCAAGGGATTTATTCAATGCCGTTCTTGCCGACATCAACTGTTTTGCGGATATGGCAGTGAATGATGAAAAGGCGGTCAGGGCCATAGAAAAGCGGCTCACGGAAACAGACCAGAGCAGGGCGAAAGCATTAGAGAAAGAACGTAAGAAGCTGAACAAACGCCTTGCGGAACTGGACAGGCTGTTTTCCTCTCTCTACGAGGATAAGGTCATGGAGCGTATTACCGAGCGGAATTTTGAGATGATGTCGGGGAAATACCAGAAAGAGCAGCTTGAAATTGAAGCAAGGCTGAAAGAGGTGACGGAAACTCTTAATGAAAGCTACGAGAAATCACGGGGAATCCGTGACTTCCTCGCCCTTATCCGAAATTATCAAGGCTTAAAAGAACTGGATGCAACAGTTATAAACGCACTCATAGACAAGATACTTGTTTCGGAGCGTGAGAAGATGGCAGACGGAACAGTGAAGCAGGAAATCAAGATTTACTATAAATTCATCGGCTTTGTCGATGAATTACATATCATACCTACAAAACGGTGGGCAGCAATGCCCGCTAAAAATTGTACGGTGTGCGGCGTTGAATATGTCCCGGGCTCTGGTGCATCAAGGTATTGTCCTGCTTGTGCCAAGAAGATACGGAGGGAGAAATCAAACGAGAGCAAACGCAGGAGCAGAGAACAGAAAAGGATAGCATGTATGAACTGTCCGCAAAAAATGACCGACTGATATGGAATGGTGGAAGGAATAGAGAAGAGGAACTTCTTGCTAACTGCTATTTTAATTCCATGGAGCTGGCAATGGATAATGGAATCAGGTCTATTGCATTTCCTTCTATATCGACAGGTGTGTACAGTTTTCCGGTAGAGCTAGCAGCGAAAGTTGCAGTTCATACAGTTAATAGATTCCTGCAGGATAATCCAAACAGCTTTGATTTGGTGGAATGGGTGCTGTTCGATGCACATACTGAGGCGGTGTATGAAGCAGAGGTTGATAAGATATATGAGTAATAGAAATGAAATGTCTATTATATCTATTGATGATTCCGGTTTTGTCGATATAATATATTGTGAGAAATGAAGAGAAGGAGATTAACCAAATGGATAATAATGAAGTAGTAGTAACAGAAGAAGTGGCAGCAGTTGTTGAAAATAATACAGGTATTGAAATAGAGCCTTTATTTGAGGAGCAGGTTGATTTTGATACATTCTCAAAGTCAGACTTCCGTGTTGTAAAGGTAAAGAATTGTGAAGCAGTGCCTAAGAGCAAAAAACTTCTTAGATTTACACTTGATGATGGAACAGAGAATGAGAGAACAATTCTTTCAGGAGTACATGCTTTTTATGAGCCAGAGGAACTTGTTGGTAAGACATTACTTGCAATCGTAAATCTTCCACCACGTTCAATGATGGGAATTGACTCTTGTGGTATGTTACTTTCAGCTATTCACAATGTAAATGGTGAAGAAAAGTTGAATCTTGTAATGTTAGACGATTCAATTCCAGCAGGTGCAAAACTGTATTAAGATTTGCACAGTAATTACATATATGTTAGTGGATAATTATATGTGATTTTAAAATTTATGTTGAAAGTAGATAGTAAAAGAGCTGGGTGTCATTGTGCCCAGCTCAATCTTCTACATGGAAGACATCTTCCACCAGCATATTAAAGTATTTAGAAATCCGCAGCATAAACTCGGCAGATGGGGTGCTGTCTCCACGTTCTATCCTGCCGACAGTTTTGGTGCTGTATCCGATAGCAGCGGCAAGGTCATCCTGGTAAATGCCACGCTGTTCCCGGATTTCTCTGATATTATTGGTAACCGCCATAAAAATCCCTTCTTTCAGTTCTATAGATAGATAGATATTTTCTTATTGTTAATTATGCAAAATGATGTGTCCGATAAAAAGGACTTGCAATTTTATCGGCAATGCCCTGTAATAGCAGAAGCATCAGATTTTCCAAGAACTTTTCCAAATATGTCTAAGCGGTCATTTTCACTAACCTTGATAGGTGCATATTTTTTATTAAGTGAGATAAGGAAAATTCCGTCGTTATCGTTCTGTAACTTCTTAATATAGGCTTCTCCATTGAGAGAGAAGATACCGATTTCTCCGGTATCAACAGATTCCTGTTGTAATACCCATGCAATCTGACCATCGTGAAACTCAGGCTCCATACTGTCACCACTGATGCGTACACCGAATGTAGTATCTTCTGGTAGAAGAGATTCATCTATGCATATGGTCTTTTTCGGTCCGTCTACAAGAAAATTACCAGTACCAGCTGATACCGCATTTTCAAATATATCAATGCTGCGGAATGGGATAATCTTAGCCATTTTCTTCTCATACATTCCGGATGCATGGAGCAGATTGATGTAGTCCATAGCTTTTTCTCTGCCTTCATCAGTCAATGATGAGAAAGGATCAGCAGGATTTACTCCAAAATATGCTTCATACATATTAGTAATACCAAGGATTCTACACACCTTGTAAAATATCGTTACGCTTGGTTCGGCAAGATTTCGCTCCCAGTTGGATATAGCCTTGTAGGAAATGGTAATGCCTTCCTTTGCCAGTTCATCAGCGAGATCCTGCTGGAGCAAGCCTTTCTTTTTTCTATATAATGAAATGATTTCTCCGATTGAGTACATACATACGCCTCTTTTCTTTCATTTTGTTGATTTCTAATGTCTCTTTTCACTCCATAGTATATAGCAACAGTACCAATTATTCAAGCTAAAAATCCAATATAATGAGAAAAAGGACACATGTGTCCGTTGACAGTCGATTATTCTTGGGGTTATACTATGCCCTGTAAGAAACATTACCCATATACTTGGACTAAAGTTATGGTAATGACAGATTAAATGCAGGAGGTGATGCAGATGGGAGACAGGGTAATACTTCATTCAGATATCAACTGTTGCTATGCTTCGATTGAGCATCTGCATCATCCGGAGCTTGCAGGAAAGCCACTGGCAGTAGGCGGTGACCCGGAGGCAAGACATGGGATTGTCTTAACAGCCGACTATATTGCCAAGAAGTATGGTGTGAAAACAGGAATGGCACTCTGGCAGGCAAAGCAGGTCTGTCCTGACATAACGTTTGTTTCACCAAGAATGGACTTATATCTTCGATTCTCAAGAATGGCACATGAGATATATGCAGAATATACGGACAGGCAGGAGCCATATGGAATTGATGAGTGCTGGCTTGATGTGACAGGGAGCAGCTCCCTTAAAGGGGATGGATTGCTCATTGCACAGGAAATCAGCAGGAGAATGAAGTCAGAGCTTGGCATCACAGTAAGTGTTGGTGTTTCTTTCAATAAGATATTTGCAAAGCTGGGTTCTGACTACAAGAAGCCGGATGCTATCACTACTATGTATAAGAGCGAGTTTAAGCAGAAGGCTTGGTCGCTTCCGGTGGCAGATCTTCTATACGTTGGCAAAAGTACGAACAGAAAGCTTGCATTATTTGGTATTAAAACCATAGGTGATCTTGCAAGGGCAGATGAAGATGTGCTTAACAGTCACCTTGGAAAGATGGGCAGTATCTTATGGTTGTTTGCTAATGGCTATGATGATTCAGCTGTCAAGCTGGAGAATACCCACGCTCCAATCAAATCGGTGGGAAACAGCACAACGACACCAAAGGATTTAGTATGCGATGAGGATGTAAAGATTGTTCTTTATATTCTGGCTGAGAGTGTTGCAGCAAGACTTCGTGAGAATGGATTCCGGTGCAGAGTGGTTGAGATAAGTGTCAGGGATAATGAGTTATTCTCTTTTACCCGTCAGAAAAAAATTGACCATGCAACGAATATAACCGGAGAGATAGCTGCATATGCTTATCAGATATTTAAGGAAAACTATAACTGGAGCAAGCCAATCCGCAGTGTTGGTGTCCGAGGTGCAGACTTAGTAACAGATAATTATTGGGAACAGATTGATTTGTTCTCAAGTGTGGAGAAGCGTGAAAAGCAGATGAAGATGGATTCGGCGGTGGATGAGATACGCAGAAGATTTGGATTTTACAGTATCCAGAGGGGACTCATGTACCGGGACAGGATTCTGTCGGCAGTCAATGCAAAAGAAGAACACACAGTACATCCACATGGATACTTTGGATAAAGAGGGAGGCGGAACATGAGCGAAGCAGCAAGAATTGATCTGGTAGACAGAGCACCATTGACGGAGAAGCAGCAGAATGTGTATGAAAGCATTATGCAATATCAGCGTGTGAATGGTTATGCTCCTACTATCAGGGAGATATGCAAGATGGTAGGGGTGGCATCGACTTCAAGTGTTTATGCACATCTGAAAATATTAGAAGAAAAAGGCTATATAGCAAGGAAGATGGATGCTTCCAGGGCAATAGCAATCTTGTAAGGAAGGTGATTACATTGAGCAATAAGGTGTATGTTGATGTACTTGCAGAGTTTTCAAAGGACGGACTGCTCATTCCCAAAGAGATAACATGGGAAGATGGCAGAAAGTATGAGATTACACGAGTGAAAGACAAGCGCAGAGCAGCCAGTACAAGAGCTGGTGGAGTTGGAGAGCGTTATACCTGTGTGGTAGATGGAAAGGAAATATTCCTTTTCTATGAAGATAACAATATGTGGTTTATGGAAAGAGCCGGAGCCTGATGTGATTGTGTGCTGACAGCACAATTCATATCAGTTGGCTTTAGATCAGCAAAGCCGGGGAATGCGTAGACATTCATCGGAACTCTCGGCAAAAGGCTTGCAAAGGTGATTTCCCTTTCCTTTACGAGTACAGAATTGTAGATTGATGATTTTGTATGAATAAGGAGCGAACTGAATTGAACAAAGGAAATGTTATAGAAATTAGATGTAAAAAATGCAACAAGTTAATGATGGAATATTTTGTATGCGGTGATGATTCCGCTGTGGCACTTCAGAATATTGGAATTAAGTGTGACAGATGCAAGCGAGTGATGATACTCAAGAAGTATTCCGAGGGAATGATGAAGGAACATTCTGAGAATGGAACTTTCAGAATATAACGATTGAAAATTAAATTATAGCCCACCTGATAAGGGCACATCAAAAGATGGAAGCACCAGAGACGCAGGGGAAACGAACAGTATTTATGATACTGGTTTCCTCGTGCGTCTTTTTGTGCTGTAAAGGTAATCCGACTTGTTCGTTTCCAAGGGCGGCAAGGAGGATTTATGAGCAGTAAAGCACAGACAAGAGAAAAGGATTATGAGAGAGGAATACGAATTGCTGATAGAAGAAAGGAGATAGGATTATCACAGGATGAGTTAGCTCATAGAGTAGGTATAGGCAGACAAGCATTATCTGCGATTGAAAATGGTGGAGATTTTAAGACACAGACATTAGATAATCTAGCAATCGTACTTGGTGTATCTGTTGATTTCATAATGTATGGAAAGAATGAAGAAAAGTCGGAACTATTATCTGAGGCAATGGATGTTCTTTCAGATATGGATGAATTGCAGATAAGACAGTGTCTTGCAATGATGAAAGCAATGAAAAGCGTGTCAGTTGAAAAGTGATTGTCGTGTTTACACGACATAATTGTCGCCTGTACACGGTCGGCAATTAAGGTGTGGCAGATTACAATATACTTGTGCTTGAGATACAGCACACCACGAGAGTGGAGGCGCCGAAACTCTCCAATACGAAATCGTAAAGGAGATAACAAAATGAATAAAAGAGATTTTAACGTAGTAGGAAACGAAGGTACAGATAATCAGGAGCTTGCTAAGGGAATTGCATTTATAAAGTCCCGCAGAGCAGAACTCAATGTAGTCCAGATGGTCGAGAATATGCGTGATCAGGCAATTCCTAACGGAGTAATAATAAATGATGCGTATTGTGATCGCTCAATGACAAGAGACTATGACAGAGAAGCACTGAATGCTTTCTTTGCAACACTTAAAGAGGAAGATTTTGAGGTTGTAGTAGTCAGAAGCCTGAATGAGATCACCGATGACATTTATGATCTGGAGGAATTTGTTAAGACCATCACAGATATGGGCATATGGCTCTATTCTCTTGAAGTCGGTCCGGTGCCAATTATTGTGTCTCATGCAGAGGACTTTGGATGCTAACGGAGTCCTTTGGTAGAGCGACAACAGAAAAGCATTCCGGTCGGGACAAACAAGTCCCGGCTGTGAAGGATTGCAGATTTACACAGACTGCATTCGGAACAGTAGTACATGATTCAAGTGGGAAGTGGCGTGGTCAGTACGAGACAGAAGATGCAGCTGTAGAGATGATTAGAGAAATGGCACAGGACAATGGAGGGTACGACGATGAAATATGAAGGATATAAAATTGGTCCGGTGATTCGTGATATCCGTAAGGACAAGGGACTTCTCATTGAAGAGGTTGCTGCTAAAACTGGAATAAGTGTTTCGACACTTGGACAGGTGGAGCAAGGAGGAAGAAACCTGAGCATGAAAAATTTGTATATGCTTATGGAAGTTTATGAAACAGACGCAAATAGCTTACTTGCAATAGACTGTACACCGGATTCATTAGATTCGAGGCTAAAGCGGTTACCTGCAGATAAGCAGGATTATTTGAAAAAGACATTTGATTTTATGATAGAGCAGGCTTTGAAGTCAGCATAGGAGGCAGAGAATGAGAAGAAAGATTAAAAAGATGGATTGCATAGAATATCTTTCAGTGCAGGCTCCATTGGAAAAAGTAAATATGCTTGAAGACAAGCAGAGCAAATATATACATGAATTTGTAAAGAGAAAAGAATATTCAATCGTGGGAAAGATGAGACGCAATGGCTTTTCGCAGAGAGATGTTGATCGCCAGTGGAATCAGATTGTGAATATGATCCGCAAAAAGCAAATCAGTGGAGTAGTTGTTGCGAATATGGCAGCTATATCCAGCAGTGTCGCAGATGCTTATTTTAAGGTAGGACTGGTTATTGAAGCAGGCGGCATTGTGGTGACTGTAGATGAGGGCAGATTGGATATGCACATCAAGAAGGGAGCATAGATATGAGCAGACGAACAGAAAAAAGAAAGTATGGTAAATATAATAAATTTGATGTCGTGTATGCGGATTTTGGGAAAAACCCACATGGCATTCAGGGCGGAATCAGACCAGGAATAATTATTTCATGTGATGCAAGCAATCATGATGGTGCACCGCAGGTGTCAGTAGTCCCTTTGAGCAGTAAGTTAAAGGATATTCCGGTACATGTGATTTTAAATCCGAAGGATGTGAGTGGATTTGGATTAAGTAAGATCTCTGATTTTATGCCTGAAGATGCACAGACAATTTCAAAAGGCTGCATTAGAGCAAAAAGTGGAACTGTCATTGAGGATTCAGGCGTGAGAGAAGAAATAGACAGAGCATTGATACGACAGTTTGATCTGTTACCTGTAGCTCGCAAAATGGTAATGGAGGAGTTAGCAAATGGACAGCAGAACTAAAAAGACTAATAATAAAAGATTTGTTAGATATTCAGAAGGAGCAGAGATGTATTCAATGAGTGTGTCAAAGTTTATGCAGTTAGCGAAGGATGCAAAGGCATGTTATAAAGTGAATCAGCTGGTGTTGGTTAATCTGGATATTATTGACGAATATCTTGAAACTTTCCATATTGTAGATGACGAGTTTTATAAGTAATTATGAGAAATGACGCATTAGTTATAGAAGAAATACAAATAAGTATGGAGAAAAATGAGCCAAGAGAGAAAAAATGTATTGACATTCGGTCAGACCAAAAGTATAATATGATTAAGATATGAAGGAGGCATACAGATGGCTAGAACTGGAAGACCAAAAGCAGATAAACCTTTTGATCATAAGGTGACTGTTAAATTCAAAGAAGAGGAATACCAGATAATGGTTGAGTATGCTGAGACTCATAATCTATCCATTTCGCAATTGATTAGAATGGGTGTTGAATTACAAATGAAGCAACAGCCTAATCAGTAGAACAGGCTCTTTTCTCCAGAAAGGAGAGAATAATGGCTTGTAGAAAAGATGGTAAAGGCAGAGTATTAAGAAAGGGTGAGGGTTACAGAAAAGGCGACGGAAGATACTCATATGTATATATTGATCCATTAGGCAAGAAAAGAACCATTTATGCAAAGTCTTTGGTAAAACTTCGAGAAAGAGAAGAGCAGTTACAAAAAGACCAGTTGGATGGACTTGATGTCTATGTCGCAGGAAAAGCTGATGTGAACTTTTTGTTTGACAGGTACATATCAACTAAAACAGAATTGCGCAGCACTACTTACAGTAATTATTTGTATACATGGAATCATTTTATTCGTGATACATTTGGCAAGAAGAAAGTAAGAGATGTGAAATACTCAGACGTGTTGTTCTTTTATACAGACTTGATTAATAATCAGGGATTACAGATTAATACGCTTGAGACAATTAACACAGTATTGAGACCTACATTTCAGCTTGCTGTCAGAGATGATATCATAAGGAAGAATCCGGTAGACGGAGCATACTGTGAAGTAAAAAAGCGTAATGGTGGTGCCAGAAAAACAAGGCGAGCGTTGACTGTGGATCAGCAGAGAAAATTCATGGAGTATGTAGCAAAGAATCCGTTCTTTTATCACTGGTATCCATTCTTTGTATTTTTGTTAGGAACTGGATGCAGAATAGGAGAAGCAATTGGGATACGCTGGGATGATATTGATTTGGAGAATCGAATCATTGATATCAATCATAGCTTAACCTATTACCAGAGAGCGGATGATTCATATAAATGTGAGTTTAGAGTATCTTTGCCAAAGACGGAAGCTGGTAATCGTAGAATACCTATGATGCAGCAGGTATATGATGTGCTTCAGGAAGAATATGAGAGACAGAAGCAAGAAGGCTTTTGTGTTGAGAATGTGGATGGAATGACCAATTTTGTATTTACAAACCGATTTGGGATGCCACATAACCCAGCAGCAGTAAACCGGGCAATCAAGAGAATTGTGGATACACATAATTCAGAAGAAGAGGTGGCTGCTAAAAAGGAGAAGAGAGAACCTGTTATGATTCCAAGATTCTCCTGCCATGGTCGAGTTATAATAGGGACAAGTTAGAAAACTCCAGTAAATACAAGGGGTTGCACTAATTTAGTCCTTATTTTTAACTTCCTGAAAAGGGAAAAATAAGGCAGCGCTGTCATTCCAGAATATGAATTATTACAGATCCAGACTGGAAATGGATTTGTGTAAGACAAGAGTAAAAACAACAGAATTATTGTAATTATAGGACTGAATTAGCTCGCATGGAATATAGATTCCGGTTGTCTAATTCAGTCCTCTTTTTGATTGACGACGATGAAAGGTGATGAAAAATGGCTAGAATTATTTCTATTGTAAACCAAAAAGGGGGAACGGGAAAATCCGCATGTACAGCTAATTTAGCAGTAGGATTAGCACAAAAGAATATGAAAGTGTTGATTGTAGATGCCGATCCACAGTCTGATGTATCCGCAGGATTTGGATATCGTGATTGTGATGACAGTAATGAAACACTTACAGCTCTTATGGATGCAGTAATGAAAGATGAAGATATTCCTTCAGACTGTTATATCAGACATCAGGCAGAGGGAATAGATATTATCTGTTCTAACATTGGACTGGCAGGTACGGAAGTACAGTTGGTAAATGCAATGAGCAGGGAATATGTATTGAAACAGATTTTATATGGTATCAAGGATCAATATGATGCAGTCATTATTGACTGTATGCCATCATTGGGAATGATTACGATCAATGCGCTGGCTGCATCAGATGAAGTCCTCATTCCAGTTGAAGCGTCCTACCTGCCAATCAAAGGCTTGCAGCAGTTGTTAAAAACGATCGGTAAGGTTCGTAAGCAGATTAATCCGAAGTTGCAAGTCGGTGGGATTCTGTTCACGATGGTCGATGCGCATACAAATGATGCCAGAAATAATATGGAACTTCTCAGAAATGTATATGGAAGTCAAATTCATATCTTTGATAATTATATTCCATTTTCTGTAAGAATGAAGGAAGCAGTCAGAGAAGGACAGAGTATTTTCTCTTATGATCCGAAAGGCAAAGCTACAGAGGCTTATCGGAGAGTGACGGAGGAGGTGCTAGAAGATGCCATCTAAAAAAAGAGCAACTCCCATTTCCTTACAGCCACTTGATGCGTTGTTTGGAACAAACGAAGAAACAAACAATGGAATTTGCGAGATAAAAATAGGAAGCCTTCATCCATTTCCAAATCACCCGTTTCAAGTAAAAGATGATAAGAAAATGGAAGAATTATCAGAAAGCATTACACAATATGGCGTGTTGGTTCCTGGTATTGTGCGGTTGAGAGAGTCTGGTGGTTATGAGCTGGTAGCTGGTCATCGGCGAAAACGAGCATGTGAACTTGCTGGACTAGAGAAAATGCCGGTTATCATCAAAGATCTTACAGATGATGAAGCGACGGTGATTATGGTAGATTCCAACATTCAACGAGAAGAGCTGCTGATCAGCGAAAAGGCATTTGCTTATAAAATGAAATATGAGGCGTTAAAGCGTCAGGGAAAACGATCTGATTTAACTTCTTGCCAAGTTGGCAAGAAGTTGGCGGCAGAAGAAGTCAGTCAGAATACAGGAGATAGTTCCAGACAGATTCTTCGATATATTCATCTGACAGAGTTAGTAGCAGAGCTATTAGAATTGGCAGACGAGAAGAAGCTTCCCTTTAACACAGCTGTTGAACTTTCTTATTTGAGAACTGAAGAGCAGCAGATATTATTTCAGTATATGAGTAATCACAATATGGTACCTTCCATGAAGCAGGCAAAGGAATTGAAGCAGATTTCAAAAGAGCGGATGTTGACGTATTCAGAAATTGACCAGATTTGCATGAATGAAAGTACTGAAAAAGTTCAGGTGCAGATTCCGGCGAAGAAATTGAAACAATATTTTCCAGATACATATACAAAGACTCAGATGGAAGAAATTATATTTATGCTTCTGGCATCGTGGGCAGAAAGAGAGGGTAAAGAATGAGCAATGAAGATATGGCAAGGAGAATACAAGTCTATCTGAAAAAGATAGAAAAGATACGTGTTAAACGGATAAAAAGAGAGAAGTTTAAACATTTGTTGAAAACATTAGGATTATCAGCAGGAAGGAAGTGAAAGTATGGCTTTAAAAATTGTACGAAGATATGATGCGAACGGAAGGGAGCTTACGGAGAAAGATCTGGAAACCTTTCGATTGGATTCTCCTGTGGTTAGAGAAATATTGGCAAACCTTAATCGGGAGGTGGCGGAAGGAATCAGACAGAGGGAGAAAAAAGATGACGATTGAAGATGTAATTAAAAAATCGATTCTGCCACTGGCATTTATGGTATTCTGGTTTTGGATGACAAAAACAATTATGAAGGTCAGTGGACAGACGGATTGGTTCTGGTGGGTATTTATTGCTGGACTTCCATTTGGAATACATAAAATGCGGTTGATTCTGATTCCGAGAGGAATGGATACCACAGCAACACTTGGGATGGCTGCATTAAGTGTCATCATTGGAGCATTGATTGGAAGCATCATGATTCCAGTGTATGTGATTAGAGCGATATACGTGTTTATACGGTATGTCATTGGAAAATAGAATATTAGATTGATAAGAGGCAGGCTTGCGAAAACAAAAATCGTAAGTCTGCCTCTTTTTTTGTGCTTAAAACCAGGCAATTCAGGGGAAGTCCCTTTTGCAAATATATATTCTTGGAGGATTTTTAATATGAGAGAGCGAATTGAAAGTAAGCATGTAACTAAGGAAATCAAAAGTCAGATGCCAGTAATTCCGGTGGAAATTGTTAAAGAAAGAGGCTGTACGTTCTGCCCGTATTATCTGGGCAATTATGAGAAACAGCCACGTTGTATGATGAAAACCTGTGCCTGGGATGATGAAAATGAACGTTTCCATCCAGTTCTTCGTGAACTGATCCCATTTTATAAAGAGAAGATGGAAAAAGCAGAAGAAAAGTTCCTTGCAATGAAAAAGATTTATACAACACTGTTAGGAATGTTTGCCGATGAAATGAAGCAAGAAGAGTTGGAAAAAGATGAATGTTACGGATGTGCCTATGGAAAATGTGGACCATGTATCGGCATCTGTTACAAATCAATGAAAGCATAGGAGGGTTAAGCCAATGAATACAACAGTTATTTCCGGGCGATTGGTAAGAAATCCCGGATACAACGAAGTGGAGAATGAAAAAGGACTTCATAAGATTGCCAAGTTTGTTCTGGCAGTCAGAAGAAATTATTCCGATGAAGTCAGTTTCATTCCGGTAAAGGCTTTTGCAAAGAAAGCAGAATTTGCCAGAGATTATCTGATGCAGGGCACGAAGGTCATGGTGGAAGGCGAGATTGTCACAGGTAATTATGAAGATAAGGATACCGGGAAAAAGATTTATACCACCGAAGTGTATGCAAACCGGATTGAATTCGCAGGTGCAAAAATGGTTGACAGACCACCGTTTCCAGAAGATGCGGAAGGGTTCTTAGAGATCCCAGAGGGCATGGAAGAAGAAATGCCGTTTAGATAGAGGAGGATAAAAGATGGTTTCAGTAGATCAGGCGTATATGGTAGGGCATATGAAAAATGCCGATGGAAGTATCAATAACAAAAATGTAGTGCTGTCAGCAGCATGTGAAGCAGCGGAACTGTTCCAGTGCATGATGTCAGTAAATCAGAAACTGGAGGACTGGCAGAGATTTAACCACACCTTGGAGCAGCATCTTAGAAGTGTGGAATGTGAGAAAATCCATGATATTTGTCAGGCAGTATATGGAATGAAACATCTGTCCGATGAACTGGAAGGATTGTATCTGGCAAGAGAGGATGAACAGATATGCCTTCTGTACTATCAGGTATTTGTAGGGATGTTGGAAATCAATATCAATTCAGCTGAAGTGCTGTACAAACAGAAGGAGGAAACAATCAATGAGTAAGATGGAGTATATGCCGGTAGATTGTCTGCAGGTGCCGAAGGTGCTGTTCCAGATGGAAAAATACAAAAATCTGTCAAATACAGCAAAGATTTTATACAGCTTATTTCTGGATCGTTTGAAATTTGCGGTGCAGAATGGTTGGGTAGATGGTAAGGGGGATTTGTATGTAATTTATCCAAAAAGTGAAATGAAGAAAGACCTGAATACAACCAGATATGGGGTAGATCAGGCAGTACAGGAACTGGTGGAGGTTGGAAATCTGGTGCGTATCATTCCGAACAATGGAAAGGCAAACCACTTTTATATCAACGATATTTATGAAAATGAGATGGAGGAAGAATCAATGATGACATTAGACAGCATTATGGCAAATATGCCGATGGAAGAAAGAGAAATTATCATGGACAAGATGGTGGCAGCATCCAGAGATATTCTGGAAACAATTGCAGATATGGGATATCTGGATGAATATGAGACACCACTGACTCCTATGGAAGAAAGAAATTATCGAGATGAGCTTGGACAGCTTGATATTGATCAGATTTCCTGTGATGGCTATGAATTTGGCATGGACCTGGCATTTGGAATCCTGGAAGAAAATGAGGAAAATGCTGATAGAGTACTGGACATTCAGCAGTATGTGAATAGGCAGAATAAAAAGTGTTCAAAAAAGAAATTTATGAAAGTTCTGGAGACTCTGGTACACGCAATAGGAAATGATGAAGGATTTATTGCCGATATGTATGCGTGTGATAAAGAGGCAAGGAAAATTTATCTGGAAGAAGCGGTGAATGCGTTCAATTATGTGCTTGATGAATTGTGTCATGGCACAGGAAGTGCAGCAGGGTATGACTTCAACAATATGGAAGAATAGGAAATAAATTATGGCAGATTTTGAATACTTCAGAGCAGAAGAATCTGACCAGTTTTCTTTTTTCCGAATACCGAAAGCTCTGTTTACAGAAAAGGAATTTCAGGGTCTTTCCACAGATGCAAAACTCTTGTATGGAATCCTTTTAGACCGCATCAGTCTATCAAAGAAAAATGGATGGATTGACAGTGACGGTTATGTCTATATCATTTATACGATTGCAGAACTGCAGGATCTTTTGCGGATGTCCCATACGACTGTAACAAAGCTCCTTTATGAACTTGACAGTGTGCATGGAATTGGACTGATTGAACGTTACCGGCAGGGAAATAACCGTCCCTCTGTCATATATGTGAAAAATTTTGTGAAACGGGTCAGAGGAAAGCCAGACAGATATTTTCATTCCGGATTGCAAGAAAATGGAAGTCCGGATAGCAAGGAGTTGGAAATCCGGATAGCAAGAAATTGGAAGTCCGGGCAGCAAAAAAATAGAAGTCCGGACTGCAAGAATCTGGAAGGAAGTAATACTAAGATAAATAAGACAGAAAAGAATCATACTGATAAGAGTAAGAGCAACACTCACGCTTTGGAAGAAAATTTCAGTCAGTATGGGAGATTCAAAAATGTTGTTCTGTCGGAACCGGAACTGCAGGAGTTGATGACTTTATTTCCGTGGGACTACCAGAAACGGATTGATCATCTTTCTGTTTATATGAAATCCAGTGGAAAAGAGTATCAGAATCATTTTGCAACAATCTGTCTTTGGGCAGAACGAGATGGAGCCAGGGCAGGAATGGGCAAATATGAATTTCAGGAAGGAGAAAGCCTGTGATGGAAAATAAAGTAACAGCAGATTATCTGGATGAAGAGGGATGTCTTCATTGTGGTATCTGTGGAAAAAGAAAACAGATGAAAGTCAGTCTGATGGGATTTGAGCATGTAGTGTCCTGTTTGTGCGAATGCGAGGTAAAAGCCAGGCAGGAACTGGATGAGAAGATGCAGCGGGAAGAAGCACAGAGGCTGCTTTATCAGAGAAAGTCAGTCGGACTTCGGGAAAGAAGATTCTGGGAATGGAAATTTGAAAATGACAATGGAAGCAACCAGAAGATACTAATCGCCAGGCAGTATGTAGAAAATTGGACAGATATGAAGAGAAAAAATGTAGGACTGCTTCTGATGGGACCAGTTGGAACCGGGAAAAGTTTCTTTGCAGGCTGTATTGCAAATGCACTTTTGGAACAGGGAGAACGTGTCATGATGACGAATTTTTCCAGGATCTTAAACGAAATGACCAGCTATCAGGCAGATAAGAACCAGATTATACAAAATCTTGTGGATTATCCGCTGCTGATTATTGATGATTTAGGAATAGAACGAAATTCCGAGTTTGCTTTGGAGCAGGTCTATAATGTGATAGATAGCCGTTATTGTAAAATGCTTCCGCTGATCGTAACAACGAATCTGGGACTGAATGAAATGAAATCCACAGATTTGGATACTGCCCATCAGCGTATTTACAGTAGAATACTTGAAATGTGTGTTCCCATCTATTGTGGTGGAGAAGATAAGAGAAAAGAAGAAGGGACAGAAAAACTCGTACAGGTGCAGAACCTGATTACCGGTTAATCTGTCTTTTTTCATTAAAGGGGGTGATTGCCATGATTACAGATCTGGACAGCAGTTGAATCGCTGAAAGGAGGGAAAAGTCATGCAGGAAGAGGTAACTCAGAAAACGGTCACGTTCTGTATTCGGACAACTAAGATTACAGCAGACCTGTTGAAAAAGGTTCTTGTTGCGTATCTGCGTCATCAGAAGCAGAAATCAGTAGAGAAGAAAGCACAGAAAAATCAGCCGAAACAGGGAAAGGTCACGGTAAAAGAGCTGGCAAAACAGAATGCCGGGATGGTCAATATCGAGATCACGGACAAAAATATCAAGTCCTTTGAACGGTATGCTAGAAAATACGGGATCAATTATGCTTTGAAAAAAGACAAGAGCAAAGAGCCTCCGGTTTATCTGGTATTTTTCAAGGGACGTGATCAGGATGCCCTCAATGCTGCTTTCCGTGAGTTTTCCCAGAAACAGATTCAAAAAGCGAATAAGCCTTCCATTCATAAGCGTCTTGCAGCTTACCGGGCAATGATGCCAAAGAAGACGAAGGACAAAGTAAAGAACCGGCATCAGGAGCAGAGTCGATGAAAAAGAAAAGCGGCAAAACTCTGATGCAGAAGTGGAAGAATAAAATCGGGGGTAAGCTGTCCGCCCTGGATAAAAAGAAACTGGTTCTTACAAATATCCCTTATGCTCTGGCTGCTTTCTATGCAGACCGGGCATTTTTTCTTTACCGGAACAGTCCGGGAGAAGATATGGGGAACAAACTTTTATATGCAATGGAACACGCAGACCGGATTTTTGCTGGTTTTGTGTTAAGCAATAATTGGAAAGATCTGCTAGCAGGTATTGTTGTTGCAGTCGTTCTGAAAGTGTTGGTTTGGCAGAAACAGGCAGACGCAAAGAAATTACGGAAAGGCATCGAGTATGGTTCAGCCAGATGGGGAACCGCAGAGGATATCAAGCCTTATATGTCGGAAGATCCATGGATGAACATTCCATTGACAGCAACAGAAGCACTGACCATGGAGAGCAGACCGAAGCAGCCGAAGTATGCAAGAAATAAAAATATAGTGGTCATCGGCGGCAGTGGTTCCGGTAAGACACGTTTTTTCGTAAAACCATCGGTCATGCAGATGAACTGTTCCATGGTCATTACAGATCCGAAAGGCACTTTGATTGAAGAGTGCGGGAAGATGTTAGCAAAGGGACCACCTAAGAAAGATAAGAATGGAAATATCATGAAAGATAAATCTGGAAAAGTGGTACATGAGCCATATGTGATTAAGGTTCTGAATACCATCAATTTTTCCAAGTCCCTTCATTACAATCCATTTGCTTATATACGGTCTGAAAAGGATATCCTGAAGCTGGTAACGACAATCATTGTTAATACCAAAGGTGAAGGGGAAAAAGCTTCCGAAGATTTTTGGGTGAAAGCAGAGAAATTGCTCTACACAGCACTGATTGCTTTTATCTGGTATGAAGGTGATGAAGAGGAAAAAAATCTGAATACCCTTCTGGATCTTTTGAATGAAAGCGAAACCCGTGAAGAGGATGAAACTTACCAGAATCCAGTGGATATGATGTTCCAGGAACTGGAAGAAAGAGATCCGCAGCACTTTGCGGTCAGACAGTATAAAAAATACAAAATGGCGGCTGGCAAAACTGCCAAAAGTATTCTTATTTCCTGTGGTGCGAGGCTGGCACCATTTGATATCGCAGAACTTCGTGAGATCATGTCTTATGATGAAATGGAACTGGATAAGATTGGGGACAGGAAAACAGCCTTGTTTTTGATTATGTCAGATACAGATACAACCTTTAACTTTGTGATTGCCATGTTACAGTCACAGCTTTTCAATCTGCTTTGTGACAAGGCAGATGATGAATATGGTGGAAGACTTCCGGTGCATGTGCGTGTCATCGCTGATGAGTTTGCCAACATCGGGCAAATTCCTCAGTTTGACAAGCTGATTGCAACTATCCGAAGCAGGGAAATCTCTGCTTCTATTATTTTGCAGTCACAGAGTCAGCTAAAGGCAATGTACAAGGATAGTGCAGATACCATTCTGGGTAACTGTGATACTACACTATTTCTTGGTGGAAAAGAGAAAACTACCTTAAAGGAAATGAGTGAACTTCTGGGTAAGGAAACCATTGATCTGTATAACACTTCGGAAACGAGGAGCAATCAGAAGTCCTTTGGATTGAATTACCAGAAAACAGGCAAACAGCTGATGACAGAAGATGAGATTGCAGTCATGGATGGAGGAAAATGTATCCTGCAGATTCGTGGTGCCAGACCATTTTTCTCAGACAAATATGATATCACGAAACACAAAAATTATCGGTTTCTTGCAGATGAAAATGAGAAAAACCGATACAAAGTAGAAAAAGAGTTAAATCCGCAGTACACACCGAAACCCGAAGAAGAGGTGGAGGTAATTCAGGTGGAGCTGTCGGAGTAACCATGGGAATGAACGAAAAATAATGAGGAAAGGAATAACTGACATTAGGTGCGCCGGCTTTTTAGTCGGTGTTTTTTCATTCCCGTAAACACCTGAAAGAAGTCAGTTTTGGTGAATGTATATGGCATTTTTTAGCAGTGCAATTACAACTTTAAAAACTCTTGTAGTCGCAATCGGCGCAGGTCTTGGCGTGTGGGGTGTCGTAAACCTTCTGGAAGGATATGGAAATGACAATCCCGGCGCTAAGAGCCAGGGCATCAAACAGCTGATGGCTGGTGCCGGAATCATGCTGCTGGGAACTACCCTGATTCCACAGCTGGCAACATTGTTCTCTTAAGAGGAGTGGTAGATGAACACCATCATTGAGAGAATTACGGAAGCGATAAAGGATATCCTGATCGGGCTTATCAAGTCAAGTTTGGATAACATGTTCACGTCTGTCAATGAGCAGGTGGGAACCATAGCCGGGCAGGTGGGGCAGACACCGCAGGGATGGAATGCAGGGATTTTTAATCTGATTCAGAATATATCCCAAACGGTGATTGTCCCCATTGCGGGACTGATCATCACCTTTGTCCTGTGCTATGAATTGATCACGATGGTAACACAGAAAAACAATTTCCATGAATTTGAGACTTATAACATTTTCCTCTGGATCTTCAAAGCGTATGTAGCCATTTATCTGGTGACAAATACGTTCAATATCACGATGGCGGTCTTTGATGTTGGTCAGCATGTGGTCAACAATGCCGCCGGGGTGATATCAGGAAACACTGCGGTGGATGCAACAGAAGCAATTACACGGATTGTGGATGCCCTGGAGGATATGGAGTTAGGGGATTTGTTCCTGCTATCCATGGAAACGATGTTAATCAGTGTTACCATGCACATTCTGTCAATTATCATTACGGTAATCTTGTACGGAAGAATGATAGAAATTTACCTTTATACTTCCATAGCACCAATTCCGTTTGCCACCATGACCAATAAGGAATGGGGCAATATCGGAAACAACTATTTAAAAGGCTTGTTCGCACTGGCATTTCAGGGATTCTTCATGATGGTCTGTGTGGGAATTTATGCAGTTTTAGTAAATGCAATGACCATATCCAGTGACCTTCATGCAGCAATGTTTTCAGTAGCGGCTTATACCGTGATTCTTGCATTTTCATTATTCAAGACCGGAAGCCTTAGCAAATCGATATTTAATGCCCACTAACGGGCAGGAAAGGAGCGCATACCATGGCGTATGTACCAGTACCAAAAGACCTTACCAAGGTCAAAACAAAAGTAGCGTTAAATCTGACAAAGCGGCAGCTGATTTTCTTTTCACTTGCCGCAGTTGTGGGAATTCCGTTTTATCTGTTCATGAGAAAACCAATTGGTTCCAGTATCGCAGCCATCCTGATGGTAACGATCATGCTTCCATTTTTCTTCATGGCAATGTATGAAAAAGACGGGCTTCCATTTGAAAAAGTGGTGGCAAATATCATTCGACAGAAGTTTATCTGTCCGGCGGTAAGACCATATAAGACAGAAAATTTTTATCAGGAGATTTCCACCCTTGTAAAAAAGGAGGGTGTGCCGGATGGCAAAAAAGACAAAGCAGGAGGCTCAGCAGGAGCGTCTGTCCCTGGCGGAAAAAAGAAACCGTCAGGAAAGAAGAAACAAAAAAAGCAGAAAAGAAAGAGAACAGGAAAAGCGTAGGAAGAAGCAGGAACGGGATCGTAGGAAACAGAAAAACATTCCTACAACTGCACAGCAGAGTATTCCGTATATTCGGATGCTGCAGGATGGTATCTGCCAGGTGACAAAGACCTTTTTCTCTAAGACAATTCAGTTTTATGACATCAACTATCAGCTTGCTTTAAATGAGGATAAGACCACGATATTTGAAAATTACTGTGATTTCTTAAATTACTTTGATTCTTCCATCAGTGTGCAGCTGTCCTTTATCAATCAGCAGGTGGATGTGGCAGAATTTGAGAAAAGTATTGATATTCCGGATCAGAACGATGACTTCAATGCCATTCGTGAAGAATACCGTACCATGTTGAAGAATCAGCTTTCCAAGGGAAATAATGGTCTGGTGAAGACAAAGTATATCACTTTTGGAATTGAAGCAGAGAGTCTGAAGGTAGCAAGACCGAGGCTTGAAAGAATCGAAACAGATATCTTAAATAACTTTAAGGTTTTGGGTGCACAGGCACATTCACTGAATGGTCTGGAAAGGCTGGAGATTATGTATCATGTGTTCAACCAGGATCGGATTGAACCATTTAAGTTCCAGTATAAGATGCTTCCGGAAACAGGATTAAAGACCAAAGATTTTATTGCACCGACTTCCTTTAACTTTTCCAAGAATCAGACATTTATGATGGGAAGAACGATGGGAAGTGTGAGTTATCTGCAGATTCTTGCACCGGAGCTGACAGACCGAATGCTTGCAGACTTCCTGGATGTAGATGACAGCATCAATGTCAACATTCATATCCAGTCCATTGATCAGAGTTCAGCAATCAAAATGATCAAGAGCAAGATTTCAGATTTGGATAAGATGAAGATCGAAGAGCAGAAACGAGCGGTACGTTCCGGTTATGATATGGACGTGCTTCCGTCGGACCTTGTGACTTATGGAGAAGAGGCGAAGAATCTGCTGGAAGATCTGCAGTCCAGAAATGAGCGAATGTTCCTTGTGACAGTTCTGGTAATGAATACTGCAAAGAAGCGTCAGAAGCTGGATAACAATATTTTCCAGGTGCAGGGGATCGCACAGAAATATAACTGTTCTTTAAAACAGCTGGATTATCAGCAGGAAGCAGCACTCATGTCCTGTATTCCACTTGGAGTCAATCGGATTGAAATCCAGAGAGGGCTTACCACATCTTCAACAGCGATCTTCGTGCCATTTACGACACAGGAGTTGTTTCAGGAAGGGGAAGCTCTTTATTATGGATTGAATGCATTATCCAACAACATGATCATGGTTGATCGGAAACGTCTGAAGAACCCGAATGGACTGATTCTTGGTACACCAGGTTCCGGTAAGTCCTTCTCAGCAAAGAGAGAGATTACAAACTGCTTTTTGATTACGGAGGACGATATCATTGTCTGTGATCCAGAAGCCGAATATTCGGCACTGGTGCAGGCACTGCATGGGCAGGTGGTACGGGTTTCTCCGGTATCTGACCAGTATATCAATCCAATGGATCTGAACTTGAATTATTCCGAGGAAGACAATCCGCTGTCATTAAAAGCAGATTTTATTCTGTCTTTGTGTGAACTGATCGTTGGTGGAAAGAACGGACTGGAACCGGTAGAAAAAACGATTATTGACCGTTGTGTGCGGTTAGTATATCAGGAATACCTTGCCGATCCAATACCGGAGAAGATGCCAATCCTGGAGGACTTATACAACCTTCTGAGAAAACAGGAAGAGCCGGAAGCACAGCGGCTGGCTACTTCATTAGAGATCTATGTTACAGGCTCTTTGAATGTATTTAACCATCAGACAAACGTGGATATCAATAACCGCATTGTCTGCTTTGACATCAAAGAATTGGGAAAACAGCTGAAAAAGATTGGGATGCTCGTAATCCAGGATCAGGTCTGGAACAGGGTAACGATGAACCGTTCTGCCCATAAGTCCACCAGATACTATGTGGATGAGTTCCATCTTCTTTTGAAGGAAGAGCAGACTGCAGCCTACAGCGTGGAGATTTGGAAGCGATTCCGTAAATGGGGTGGTATCCCAACGGGCATCACCCAGAATATTAAGGATTTATTGTCTTCCAGGGAAATAGAGAATATATTTGAAAATTCAGATTTTATTTATATGCTGAACCAGGCTTCCGGAGACAGGCAGATTCTTGCAAAACAGCTGAATATCTCACCAACCCAGCTGTCCTATGTAACCAACAGTAATGAGGGGGAAGGACTTCTGTTCTATGGAAATGTCATTATCCCGTTCGTAGACAGATTCCCGAAAAATTCCCTCTATAAAATCATGACAACCCGCTTAGAGGAAACTTCCGAAGCAGGTTAAATCAAAGGAGAAGACAATGTTACGAGCAATTTCATATGTATTAACTTTTAGTGGCGGTGCTGTATTTGGCATCGCTTTTCTCTGCTTATTACAGGCAGGGAAAGGGTATCCGAAGAAGGAGGAGTAAGTAGTGGCAGAACAGAGAATGAAAGTCAGGGACAAGAAAGTCCAAAAGATGACCAAGGATGGTCTGGTGGAAGAAAACCTGACAGATAAATCTTCTGTTCGTGTCAGTAACCGTGCCAGTGATGTGCAGATGGGAAGAAAACAGGGGGAAAAAGAAGAAAACCTTGTGGATAAGTCTCCCCGCCAGTCTGAACGGAGTGGGAAAAATATCCGTCCCTTTGTGCAAAAATCCAGAGATGCGCCGGAACTGATACGGACAGAGAAGCAAAGTGAGGATTTTGGACAGAGTAGTAAACAGCAAAATAGAAAAAGAATCCGTGCTGAAGTCGGAAAAGAATCCAGACTTGCAGAAAAATCCGAAGCCGGACAGTCAGGGAGACTGAAAGAAAAACGTGCGGATCTATCAGAAAACAGGGGAGACAGCCGGAGAAATCAGACCGGTGGCAGCAAAAAGCCAAAACAAAAACAACGTTTGAAGTTTGCTTATGAGGAAACTGGTGCTTCTGTGAAAAATGACAAAGATATGGAGAAATTGAACCAGATGGATACGGATGGAGTCAATTTCCGCCATCAGAAACAGAAAGAAAAAGCCAAAAAGTTTTCTTATGAAGAAGCAAGAAAGAAAAAGGAAGCTAAGCAGCATTCCAAGAAAGCACAGGTCTATCAGGCAAATGAAGGAGAATCTCCTGGAAAGAAAAAATCCCGTTTGAAGTTTGGTGAAGGGGAATCTGTGACAACAGAAAAAGCTTCTGTTGTCAAGAAAGCAGGAAGTGCAACTTCCGTAGCATTGCACCGTGAGATCAGCAAAAAAGAAGACGATAATGCGGCGGTAGAAGGTGCCCATAAGTTAGAAGAAAGCGGCGAAGGTGTTTACCGGCTGGAACAGAGAAGTGCCAGACGCAGGAAACAGAGGGCATCCAGAAAAAGAAGCAGACTTGAAAGACAGGAAGAGAAACAGACACAGGCGGCAACCCGTCAGGAGCAGAAGAAACTGAAAAAACAGATTCAGAAGCAACAGATCAAACGGGATTATGCCAAAGCGAAGCGAAGTGAACAGACAGTAGGAACAGCTACAAAAGGTACGATTGATTATATCAAGAAGATTGGCGGCAAAGTCACCAACTTCTTTAAAGAAAACCGGAAGGTGTATATCAGTGTAGCAGTTCTGATCGGATTGATGTTTCTGATCATAACGAATGTCACGTCATGCTCTGCAGTGTTTTTACAAAATGTGATCACTTATACCGGAACCAGTTATCTGTCATCGGATCAGGCAATCCGGGAAGCGGAACTGTATTACACACAGCTGGAAGCTAATCTGCAGGAGCGGATCAACAACATGGAATCTGAAGAACCGGGACATGAGGAATACCGATATAACATCGGACCTATTGAGCATGATCCGTTTATCCTGATCAGTTATTTGTCAGCAAAGTATGAAGAATTTACCTTTGAACAGGTCAAGCCGGAGTTGGATGCATTGTTTGCAGAGCAATACCATCTGACTACGGAAGCAGTGAATGAAACCGTGACGGAGACAGCAACGGTGAGGGTGGGAGAATCTTTGGGACAAGTTGTTACCAGTGGGTATTGTAACTGTCCAATCTGTTGTGGCATCTGGAGCGGCGGACCGACTGCCAGTGGAGCATATCCAACTGCCAATCATACCTTAGCAGTAGATGCTTCCAATCCGTTTGTTCCAATGGGAACAAAAGTGGTAATGAATGGTGTCGAATATACTGTAGAAGATACCGGAGCTTTCGCAAGATACGGTGTACAATTTGATGTCTATTATGACAGTCATGCGGCAGCATCTGCACATGGCCATAAGACCTGGGAATGCTATCTGGCAGATGATAATGGAAGCCAGGAAGTGGAAGTGACCAGGACAAGAGATGTAGATGTGCTGAATGTCACCTTAAACAGCGGAAATCTGATGTCGATCTGTCAGGACAGGCTGGGATTTTTCCAGAAAGAACTGTTCAGTGCCTATAACGATACGAAAGGTAATTTACAGATGTTTGCGACACCGGTTGATTTTAACTGGTATTCCAGTGTGACAAGTTATTATGGATATCGGATTCATCCAATTTCAGGAGCAAATCAGCTTCATAATGGTATGGATATCGGAGCGCCGGAGGGAACAAAAGTAATGGCAGGGCTGACCGGAACGGTTACAACTTCTGCTTATAACGACAGCTATGGCAATTATGTTGTGATCAAGGACAGTAAAGGCTATGAACTGCGGTATGCACATTTAAGCAGCCGGAGTGTATCAGAAGGTGCATCCGTCACGAAAGGTGATGAGATTGGTCTTGTAGGAAATACTGGAAATTCTACAGGAAGCCATCTTCATATTGAACTTCTGAAAAATGGAGAGCGCTTAAACCCGATCTTTTATCTGGAAACTGGAGAAGGGGCAGGCTTTGGCGGCAATGAATACACCAGTGAAGCGGCACAGCGTTTGTTGAACGAAGCAGCGAGATATCTAGGAACACCGTATGTGTGGGGTGGATATTCTCCAAGTGGATTTGACTGTTCTGGATTTGTAAGTTACTGCCTGACAAACTCTGGTGTAAGGAATACAGGAAGATTGACTGCACAGGGACTGTATGACATCTGCACGCCGGTATCTCAGTCAGAAGCACAGCCGGGAGATCTGATCTTTTTTACAGGCACTTATGATGCAGGAGTTCCGGTAACGCATATTGGAATCTATGTAGGCAATGGTCAGATGATCCATTGCGGTCATCCGGTGCAGTACACGTCCATCAATTCACCATATTGGCAGAGCCATTTTTATGGATTTGGACGTTGGTAAAGAAACAGGGCGGTGTAACAGCCGCCCGGAAAGGAGAAGCGATGAAAAGTCTTGAAAAAGCAACGGCTGACTATGAGAAAGCCAAGGAAAAAATGGAAGCATCCAAAGCCAGATATGAAACAGATTTAAAGCGTTTCAAGGCTGCGGAGATTGCAAAAACAGAAGCGGAAAATCTGGAAATTGTAAAAATTATCCGTGCAATGGATATGAGTATTCCGGAATTGGAAGCTTTTAAAAAGAGAATGAAAAATGGACTGCCCGGCAGGGTAGAAATACAGAAGGAGGAAACAAGGTCTGATGATGAATTTAGAGAAGATGAAACAGAAGAGATCTAAAAATAGCGTGAAAAAAGGATTGCTTGCAGCAACGACATTTCTTTGCCTGACAACACCTTTGCTCCAGACACAGACTGCTTATGCAGCTGAGAATACCACACCTGCAATCACGATTGAGAAACCGGATGGTTGGAAGCAGGGAGAAACAACCATTGCTGTTACGGTAGATGCCAGCCATATGCCGGAAGGTTTCTCAATAGCAAAGATTGAAGCAAAAGCAGGAAAAGATGGAAGCTGGCAGGATGTAACCGGAAGCGGAAGTATCACGATCACTGGAAATCAGACAGTGTATGTGCGTGTGACAGATGGTGAGGGGAAGGTCTATGAGCAGAATCGCTCTATTAAGTGTTATGACACGGAAAAGCCGACACTCTCTGCGTCCCTGACAGATGGTGTGCTGACGATTCAGGGGAATGATACAGTATCCGGGATTACTGCGGTAACTGTCAATGGCACCACTTATACAGACTTGAAGGATGGAATGCTGAGAGTGCAACTGACACAGAAAGATTTTACTACAAAACAGATTGAGATTACGGTAACAGACGGAGCTGGAAATACTTCTGAAAAGTATGTGTTGCAGAATCCTTATTATGAATGGGCAAAGAAGCAGGCAGAAAAACAGAAATCTTCCAGTGACAGCAATGGTGCAATGGCAACTACGACCAGTGCAGATGCAACGGGGACTGAAAAAACAACGACTTCTCCGCTTCCACAGGATGCACAGGCTTCTGAGCCGACAGATGCAAAAGGAACCGTGGATGATCGGACAGTGACAGGTATTGAGGAACAGCTTAATAAAGAAGGCGAGACGGCAGAATCCGTTACAAAAACAGCTACGGAAGGCACAAAAGAGTTTTATACCATTTCAACGAAGAGTGGTAAGATTTTCTATCTGATCATCGACAATTCAAAATCTCAGGATAATGTGTATTTCCTTACCGAAGTCAGTGAGAAAGATCTGATGAACTTCACACTTTCTGATTCAGTGACACTTCCGGAAGTGGATACGGTTTATGCAGAACCAGAGAAAAAAGCAGAGGAAGAAAAGCCGGAAACGACAGAGTCATCCGAGAAAGATAAGGTAGAGGATGATATTCAGATGCCTGAAGATAAAAGTCCATTTGGAACGTATCTTTTGATTGCACTGGTTGCAGTCGGAGCTGCGGCAGGAGGATATTACTTCAAAGTCTATAAACCAAAGCATGAATATGATGACGAGGATGAGATGGAAGAGGATGAAGATGAATCCGAAGATTCAGAGTCAGAAAAACGGGAAGTAGACGATGCAGATGAGCAGGAAGAAAGTACAGAACCGGAAATCCTGAGAGATGAAGATTTTGACGATAATGTGCTGGAAGATGAAGAAGAGGAGTAGGAGTAAATGAAATTAGTGATTGCAGAAAAGCCATCGGTTGCGATGGCACTGGCTTCCGTGCTTGGAGCCAGAACAAGAAAAGATGGCTACGTGGAGGGAAACGGTTATATCGTTTCCTGGTGCGTAGGACATCTGGTTGGATTATGCGATGCATCGGAATACGATGAAAAATATAAAAAATGGAGATATGAAGATCTGCCGATTGTGCCGGAATGCTGGAGACACAAGGTTTTGGATGGAACAAAGAAGCAGTACGGAATCTTGAAAAAACTGATGAGAGATTCCAATGTAGATGAAGTGATCTGTGCTACTGATGCAGGACGTGAAGGAGAGTTAATCTTTCGTCTGGTGTATGAGCAGGCAGGATGCAAAAAGCCGATGAAGCGGCTCTGGATCTCTTCCATGGAGGAACAGGCAATTAAAGATGGATTTGCGTCATTAAAAGACGGTTCGTGTTATGACAGTCTCTATCAGTCAGCACTTTGCAGGGCAAAGGCAGACTGGCTGGTGGGAATCAATGCGAGCCGTCTTTTTTCCGTTCTGTATAACCAGAATCTGAAAGTCGGAAGAGTGCAGACACCAACACTTGCCATGATCGTGGATCGAAATCAGAAGATCAAGGAATTTACCAAAGAAAAATATTATATGGCTCATATCAAGTTTGACGATATGGATGCAGTCACAGAGCATTTTCAGAAAAAAGAGGATGCAGATAAAGTGGCTGCGGACTGCCTGGAGCGGATGTGCGAAGTGGAAAAGGATGATGTGAAAGAGAAAACAGTCCGCCCTCCGAAGCTTTATGATCTGACCACCCTGCAGAGGGAAGCTAACAGAATGTTTGGCTATACCGCACAGCAGACATTGGATGCCGTGCAGGAGATGTATGAGCAGAAGCTTGTCACTTATCCGAGAACAGACAGCCAGTATCTGACAGATGAGATGGGAGAAAGCACAGAAACTCTGATTCAGATGTTACTTGGGAAAATGCCTTATGCTGAAGGCCTGGAATATCAGCCGGACGTGAGTAAGGTATTAAATTCAAAGAAAGTATCTGATCACCATGCGATTATCCCAACCATGGAAGTAGTCAAAGCAGATATTGGTGAACTGAAAGAGCGAAACCGCAAGATTTTGTATCTGATCAGTGCCAGGGTGCTGACAGCAACTGCAGATCCTTATATTTATGAGAGTCATAAATGCCAGATTACCTGTAATTATCATACGTTTTATCTCACGGCAAAGAAAACAAAGCAGGAAGGATTCAAGGCAATCGAAAATAAATGGAAACAGTTCTTTGGCGTAAAGATTGAGAAAGAAGAGCCAGAGCTGGATATCTGGGCAGGCAAGCATTACGGCCCTTGTGATTCTTTTGTATCGGAGCATTTTACACAGCCACCGAAACAGTATACAGAAGATACCCTGCTTTCTGCAATGGAACGTGCAGGAAATGAAGAACTGACCGAAGATACGGAAAAGAAAGGACTTGGTACTCCGGCAACAAGGGCAGCCATCATTGAAAAACTGATTCAGTCTGGTTTTGTGAAAAGGGAAAAGAAAAATCTGGTGCCGACAGATGATGGCAATGTACTGATTACGGTTCTGCCGGATGAGATTAAATCCCCGAAGATGACAGCAGAGTGGGAAATGGCATTGAATCACATTGCCCAGAATACAGAGACAGCAGATGAATTCCTAAATGGGATTACAGAGCTGATGCAGGAACTGGTTGCCAGATATCAGGGTATTTCAGAAGAAAAGAAAGGGCAGTTTCAGGGAAAGGCAAAAGGAGAAGTCATTGGCAAATGTCCCCGCTGTGGAGCTGATGTCAGGGAAGGAAAAGTAAACTTTTACTGTTCTGACCGGAACTGTGCTTTTACCTTGTGGAAGAATGATAAATTCCTTGCAAGCCAGGGGAAAAAGATGGATAAGGCGGCAGCGAAGAAGTTCCTGTCTAAAGGAAAAATCCATTATAAGGATCTGGTATCAAGAAAAACAGGGAGACAGTATGAAGCAACTGTGGAAATGGTTGATCCCGGCGAGGGGAATGTGCAGTTCAATCTGATTTTTCACAACGATAAGTAGTGTATTGCAGGCAGTCCAAGGACTGTCTGTTTTAATACAATTATTATGAAAGAGAGGACCTTAGCATGAAGAAAAAAGGTAATTTTAGAAAAGTAGTATCTGGCTTGCTGGCAGGCATGACAATGCTTAGTACCGTGTTATCTCCGATGACTGCATATGCAGCGGAGATCCAGCCGGAGGAAAAACCGCCACTTTATGAGGAAGTGAAAGACCTTCTGGATGAAGATGAGGTGGTGACTGCCAAAGATTATGAAATCGAAACAGGCAGTGTATTTGATGTGAAATCAGATTACACAGGACTGGAAATCAAGGATGATAACAAGGTCAAAGTCACATTCGAGGAAGCAAAGAACGACAAGGATGAGGATTTTACGACAAATCATGCGGACACTTACAAAGCGGTCTATTATGTGGAACCGGTAAATCAGGAGCATCCGAAGTATCAGATCAGCCGAAAGCTGATTGTGCGTGAGAAAGAAACAGAAACGCAGACAGAAACTGCAGGGAGTGAAGCGGTAACCGAATCCGAAACAGCTGGCAGTGAACAGCAGACAGAAGAAGCGGAGGATTCCGAAGCAGACTCGGAGATTACCGATATTGATGCTGATGAATTTGATGATTTAGTCGAGCAGGCACAGAATCAGGACACCTATGATGAAGAATCAGGGTTAGAGCTTCACGATGTTTTGGAACAGGCAGGAGACGAAGGTGTGGATCTTGATTCTATGGAAGAGGGAGAGATTGCAACATTTGAAGCAGTTTCGGCTTATTCAGCAAGAACTACACAGCAGGTAACGATTGAAAAAGGACCTCTGTATAGATATGCAGATTATAATCTTGGAACCTATCTGACAGAGCCGTACTATATCAGCTACGGAAGCGTCAGAGCAACTGCGTATTGTGTACAGCCAGCAAAACCAGGACCAGGATCTGGAAATTATACAATCACAAAGATCGGGGACAATCAGGCGTTAGCAAAAGTGTGTTATTACGGTACAGATGCCGCAGGGAGCGAAAGTTTTTTTGCGAATAAACACACGGATTTCTCAGAAGGAAAAAGATTCATTATTATTCACATGGCTGCATCGTATGCCAATGGAAGCAGTGATGCATTCTATGGAACAAATGCTACAGGCGAGGCTTTGGCAAAAGAACTCTATAATTATTGTGTGAATAAGCCGGAAATACCAGATGTAGCGATGTCATTTTCAAAACCGAATGTAAAAGCTTATGTAGATGGAAATGTTCAGAGAACGGAGAACATTAAGTTCAATGCATCTTCCCAGCAGAAAATTACAATGGACTTACCAAAGGGTGTAAAGCTCCATAATGTATCTACTGGAAATGTAAGTGCGGCAGGTGCAAGCGTAACAATTGGAGGAGGAACTACGTTTTATCTTTCAGCACCTCTGACACAGACAAAAGATGTAAGTGCTACTTTTTCTGCAAAAATGAAGGGTAGTATTACAAAAGATTATTCAGCATATAAACTGACTACGAATGCAAGTGTTCAGGACCTGGCATTTGTGTTTGGAGAAGGTGTCGCTGATGAAAAATATGTAAGCTTAAAGGTGTCCTGGATTGAACAGGCTACGATCGAAATCGTAAAGAAAGACGATACAGATGATGTCAATCTTGCAGGTGCAGTATTCGGTGTATACAGCGATGAGGCTTGTACAAAGCTGATCACTCAGATGCCGGCAACAGATAAGAATGGAAAATCTTCTGTTACGATCATCAAGACACAGGATACCGTTTATCTGAAAGAGATCACAGCACCACAGGGATATGTAGTAAATGCAACGGCAACAAATGTAAAACTGGTAGCAAGTAAGACTTCCTCTGTGACTGTAGAAAATAAAGAACAGCTTGCAGAGCTTACCATTTACAAAGAAGGACAGGTGCTTTCTGGAGCAGATGTCAGTGAAAATGGAACGGTATTTCAGTATGAAAACCGCAGACAGAAAAATGCAGTGTATAACGTGTATGCCGGGGCAGATATCGTAACTGCTTATGGCACAAAAGTGTACAGCAAAGGAGACCTGGTAAAAGAAAATCTGACAACAGGTGAGAATGGTTCTGTTACACTGAAGAACCTGCATCTTGGAAGCTATGTGGTGAAAGAAGCAAAAGCACCGGACAATTTCTATAACGGCAGCGAAGAAAAGCCAGTGACTCTGACCTATGCCGGACAGAATAAAGAAGTTGTATTTGCAGATGTGACTTTTAACAACGAGAGACAGAAAGCAGATGTTTCCGTAGTAAAACAGGATAAAGATACCAAGAAACCACTGAATGGCGGTATTTTTGCTCTATATGCATCCGATGATATTAGAAATGCAGACGGAACCGTTGTTGTGAAAAAAGGAACATTGATTGAGAAAGCAACTACTGGAGCAGATGGAACTGCAAAATTCACAGCAGATCTTCCGATTCGATATTCCTATTCTGTAAAAGAAGATCAGGCGCCGGAAGGCTATGTAAGAAATACAGAAGATGTGTATACGTTCAAGTTTTCTTATACCAATGATAAAGAAGCAACCGTATCATTTGCCCATACCTTCAGCAATGACCGTGTGACAGCAAAGATCAATTTATTCAAAGTTGATAAAGAGACAGGAAAAGCAGTACCACAGGGAGATGCCACACTGAAAGGTGCAGTTTATGGTCTGTATGCCCGTGAAGATATCGTGCATCCGGACGGAGCAACTGGAACTATTTATAAAGCAGGAGAACAGGTAGCTTCTCTTACAACCGATGACAAAGGACAGGCTTCTGTAAATGGCTTATATCTTGGCAAATATTATATCAAAGAGATCACACCGCCGACCGGATACCTGGCAGATACAGAAGAGCATGATCTTACGTGCAGTTATGAAGGAGATATGACAGCAGAAGTGAAAAGAGAGTGCACTTCCAGTGAGCAGGTCATCAAACAGCCATTTCAGATCATCAAAGCAGCCAACAATGGAAAGACCGATGCAGATCTGTTATCCGGAGCCGGATTTACAGTTTATCTGAAATCTTCCCTTACAAAGAAAGCAGATGGAAGCTATGATTTTGATTCTGCCAAACCAGTAGTGAGTGGAGAAAATGGAGCAACTGAGATTTTCACAGATGAAAAAGGGTATGTCTGCAGTATTCCATTACCATTTGGAAGCTATATCGTGCGTGAAACTACAACACCGCACAATTACAAGCCAGTCGATGATTTTGAAGTGAATATCACAGAACATCATCCAAACGAGCCACAGATCTGGCGAGTGCTTCTGGATGAAGAGTTTAAGGCAAAACTGAAAATCGTGAAAAAAGACGATGAAACAAAGAAATCTGTATTGATTGCCGGAACAGAATTTAAGGTATATGACCTGGACAACAAGAAGTATGTGGAGCAGGTAACAACTTACCCAGTGACAACAACCCATAAGTCCTATTTTACGGACAGCCAGGGATATCTGATTATGCCGAAGAATCTGAAGATCGGACATTACCGGATTGAGGAAGTCAACGCACCGGAAGGGTACACAATCAATAAGAACTATGTAGAGATTGCGGTGGATGCAAATACAGCATACCAGATGGATTCTGAGAGCGGAGATGCCATTATTACGGTAGACTACGAGAACCATCCGGTAAAAGGAAAGCTGACGATCTATAAAAAAGGTGAGATGCTGACCGGATTTAAAAAGGATTTTGTTTATGAAGAAAGATACCTGAAGGGTGCATCATTTCATGTCTATGCAGCTGAAAATATCTATACACCGGATTATCAGAAAGATGAAAACGGAAACAGACAGCTGATCTATGCAAAAGATGCACTGGTAACAACGGTAACGACCGGGGAAGACGGAAAAGCAGTGGCTGATAATCTGCCGCTTGGTTCTTACTATGTAGTAGAAAAGACTGCACCGGAAGGATTTGTCCTGAACCATGACAGATCGGATGTCGCATTTGTCTATGCAGATCAGGATACACCTGTAATCGAACAGGAAGTGACTGTTGGCGATGACCGCCAGAAAGTTGTAATCCAGGTAGAAAAACAGGATGCAGAAAATGGTGCAACCGTAGCAGGAGCTGTCTTTGGTATCTATAACAAAGCGGATATTAAGGCAGATGGAAAAGTGATCGTGAAAGCAGACACACTCTTACAGGAAATGACTTCTGATAACGATGGTCTTGCAACATGTACGCTGGATCTGCCACTTGGACAGTATTATGTGAAAGAGTTAAAAGCACCGGCGGGATTTGTATCCTCTGATGAAGTTCTGAATCTGGATGCTTCTTACCAGGGACAGGATGTGAAGACAGTAAAACTGAAAACAGTGAAAAAGAACCAGCCGACAACAGTAGAAATTACAAAATCTGATGTAACAACAGGTGTGGAACTGGATGGAGCAAAACTCACTGTTCTTGATAAAGAAGGAAATGTTGTGGATCAGTGGACTTCTGTAAAAGATCAGCCACATGTGATCAAACGACTGGCAGTTGGAGAGGAATACACTCTTCGTGAGGAAATGGCACCGTATGGATATCTGAAAGCAACGGATGTGAAGTTCACGCTGGAAGATAGAGCCGAGATTCAGAAAGTAGAGATGAAAGATGAAGTTCCAACAGGACTTCTGATCATCAACAAAAATGGAGAATTTCTGGATAAGATAACACTTCTGGATCATGTAAAAGGTACCGTGGAGCATCTCTTTGAGTATGTAACCGGAAGCCTTTCAGATGTGACGTTCGATGTATTTGCTGCGGAAGATATCAAAGCGGCAGATGGTGTCAGTGAAGATTATTTCAAAGCAGATGAAAAAGTGGGAACCATTACCACAGATTCCAATGGTATTGCACAGATGGGAGATCTCCCGGCTGGAAAATACTATGTGAAGGAAGTGAAAACAGCCCATGGTTATGTGCTGGACAAAGAGCCGAGATATGTTGACCTTTCCTACCGTGATCAGGACACACCAGTCATCACTTATGATGAGAAATGGCAGAATGCCCGTCAGAAAGTAAAGGTTACGGTTCTGAAGAAAGAAAAAGATACAGACCGTGTTCTTGCAGGTGGTGTCTTCGGTCTTTATACCAGTGAAGATATCAAAAATGCAAAGGGCGAGGTACTTCTTGAGAAAGACAGTCTGATCGAGCAGCGGGTAACGGATGAAAAAGGACAGATTATTTTTACGGCAGATCTTCCGGTAGACGGAAAATACTATGTGAAAGAAATCTTTGCGCCGGACGGATTTGTTACAACAGAAGAAGTACAGGAATTTACCTTTGAATATGCCGGAGAAGACCAGGCAGAAGTAAGCTACGACTTTACTTTTGAAAATCAGCCAACCACAGTGGAGCTGTCCAAAACAGACCTGACAACAGGTAAAGAACTTCCAGGTGCACACCTGAAAGTAACGGATTCAGATGGCAATACAGTAGATGAATGGACTTCTACGGAAGAATCCCATGTGATCAAAGAACTGGTTGTTGGTAAGAAATACACCATGACAGAGACAAAACCGGCAGATGGATATGTCACTGCAGAAAGTATTACTTTCACAGTAGAGAATACAGCAGAGGTTCAGAAGCATGAGATGAAAGATGATGTGACAAAAGTAGAGATCAGTAAGACGGATATCACAGGAGAAACTGAGATTCCAGGTGCGAAACTGACGATTCTCGATAAGGATGATCAGGTAGTAGAGAGCTGGACTTCCACAGAGGAAGCACACTATATCGAAAAACTTCCAATCGGTAAATATACCTTACGTGAAGAGCAGGCACCGAAAGGATATATTCTGACATCGGATGTTAGTTTTGAAGTAAAGGATACTGGAGAGATCCAGAAAGTAGCTATGAAAGATGACACTGCCAAGGGAAAAGTGATTCTCAATAAGACAGATAAATCATCAGGAGAACCGCTGAAAGGGGTAGAATTTGAACTCCGTGACAGCAAAGGAAAGGTTCTGGAAACCTTAAAGACAGATGCTGCCGGTCATGCAGAAAGTAAGCTGTATGAGATTGCCACATTTAAGAACGGCAAATATGATACCGCTATCAAGTATTATCTGGTGGAAACAAAGACACTGGACGGATACACACTGGATCAGACCAAGCATGAAGTGACATTTGCCTATGCAGATGACAGTACACCGGTTGTAGAAGTTACCTTTAATCTGACAAATGAGAAACCGGAAGTTCCAGAAACACCGAAAACACCGGATACACCACAGTCCCATGAAGAGACAAAGGTATCAAATGCACCGAAAACAGGTGACAGCACGAATATTTGGCTGCCGATTCTTCTTCTGGTAATCTCCACAGGAGGTATGGCAGGACTTTATATCAGAAAAAAGAAAAACAGAAAATAGTAAAGTAATTAATTTGTAGTAAAGGGGGGCCCTGAATCAGGGCTCCCTTTTCAATACAACTAATAAAAGAAAGGAACAGAAAACTATGATGAAAACAATGGGAAAAAGACAGGAAGCAAAAAAGAACCAGGAGAAAACTTTAAAGAGAATGATGGCTTATCAGAAGAAAGCCGAGCAGATGGTCAGTAGAAAAAGAATGAACCATCACATGATCAGAAAGGGGTAAAAGCGTATGATGAACAGAAAAGAATTTTATGAATATGTCAAAGACAATGTAAAGGAGTATCTGCCAAAGTCTTATAAGGACGCAGAAATTAAACTGCAGGAAGTAGAAAAAAACAACGGTTTGAAGCTGACAGGTATTACGATTCCAAACGGAGATCAGAGAATCGTACCGACAGTCTATCTGGATTCCCTCTACCAGGAATATATCCATGGAAAAGATGTAGACTCTTGTGTTGGCGATGTGGCTGATATGCGTATTGAGGCACAGGGAAAAGCAGAATTTTTTGATATGGGAGTTCCAGATATTCTGGATTATGAAAAGATGAAGGACAAATTACAGATGAGAATTTGTGATAAGGAATGGAATACCGATCTTCTTGCAGATAAAGTAGTCACAGAACACGGAGATTTTGCAGCTTATTATGCAGTAAATCTGGAGGAAAATGGAGAAGGGATCAGCAGTATTCCGGTAACTGTTTCTCTGATGAACGAGTGGGGAGTATCTGCCGAACAGATTCAAGCGGATGCGATGGTGGCAGACCGAAAACGTGGTGTCACACTTATGGATATGAATGAGATTATCAAATCTATGATTTTTGGTGAAGAACCAGAAAACCTGCTGAATGAAAAAATGGATATGGAAGCCATGGAAAACCCAATGTTCTGTCTGACAAACAAAGCTAAGATGAATGGAGCTTCCCTGTTACTGCAGGAAGATATTCGTAAACAGATTGGGGAATGCCTGGGAAGTGATTACTTTGTCATCCCATCTTCCATTCATGAAGTGCTGATTCTTCCTGATAACGGCATTTTTCAGGTTCCGGAATTAAATGCGATGGTACAGGAAGTCAATGAGACAAAGGTGGAGAGACAGGAGCAGCTTTCCGATAAAGTTCAGTTTTGTGATGGGAAAACGGCAGTTATGGAAAATGCTGAGCGTAGGGAAGCTCGTTTGGAGAAAGAAAAAGCAGCCGAAAAAGCGGAAGTAAAAGGTGGAATCCATGGAAGACTGGAGAAAGCTAAGGCAGAAATCAAGGCAAAAGAGGGAGACAAAGTGCCAAAGAATAAGTCAAAAGAGCTTGCCACAGCATTATAAAGAGTAACAACGATGATTTTAAGGGGACTGTGCTAAGCAGTCCCTGATTTTATGAAAAGGAGTAGCGCATGGCAAATAAATTATATGCAATGGAACAGCTGACGGAAGAGGTGGCAAAAGATGTAGCTGCCAGTCCGCAGGAATGGATGCGGTTCCTAAACACTGCATCCAGACTGTACAAATACACTTTTCCAGAACAGCTTTTAATTTATGCACAGCGACCGGAAGCAACTGCCGTAGCATCCATGGAAATCTGGAATCAGAAGATGTACCGCTGGATCAAAAAGGGATCCAAAGGGATTGCCTTGATTGACAATACTTCCGGACCGAAAACGAAACTTCGGTATGTATTTGATGTGCAGGACACTTATAAAGTGCGGAATCTTGGAAAGGATCCTCAGTTATGGAATCTTCCGGTGGAAGGAGAACAGCTGGTGGCAGATTATCTGCAGGAGCAGTTATCACTGGAAGATACAGAAGGAGGACTTGCTGAAAGTCTGTATCAGGCAGCGAAGGAGAGTATGCAAGAATGGCTTCCAGATGCATTGGAAGAACTGAGACTGGACGTAACAGGGACATTTCTGGAAGAACTGGACGAACAGAATCAGGAAGTCGAATTTCGGGAACTGATGACCAATAGTGTCTGGTATGTATTACTAAACCGGTGTGGACTGGATGCACAGGAATATCTGGATGCAGAGGATTTTCGGCATATTACGGACTTTAATCAGCTGATAGTATTAGGACATCTGGGAAGTGCAGTCAATGAGATCAGCAGACCAGTCCTGATGCAGATTGGACGATATGTGCTGAATAATCTGGAAAATGACCTGAAAACGGTTGCAAAAGAAAAAGAAGTAGTCTATAATGAATTTAACACGTTAATTCGTGAAAGCGGTACAAATAACACAGAAGATAGAGAAGAAAAAAAGGAGGAAACAGACTATGAGAGAGATCAGTTACAGCCAGAACGGAGAGTATCAGATTCCAGATATCAGCCTGGAAGAGACGAGAGGAACCATCGGCAAGTACGGAATGATGCGGAAAGAGTATCTGAGAAATCACAAGGTAGCCAGGTTCAACATTCTGACACTGCAGAACCGTCTGGACAGTCATCTGATGGAGATCGACAGCCAGGCAAGACAGAGAGTAGACGACCTGATGAACGAACTTCTGGAGAAAGATCCGGCACCGGACAAAATGGCAGACGGGATGGCATGGACCAGACACATGAACCAGATCAAGGCACAGGCAGAGGAGCTGGTGATTCAGGAGATTATTTACAGTTAAGTCTGTTCCCAACAGAAGAGGAACAGTTAGGAGAAATAAGGAAAGCGGCAGCTGCATTGGAACAGCCAGCCGCTTTTCTTATTTCCGATGAAGTGGTAAATGATATTCTCCGCACGGGAAGCGGACAGAAAAATACACTGTTTCATATTACAGCAAGACTGATTGAAGGTCTGGATAATGAAGAAATGCGGAGTTTTCTGAAAGATGAATATGGAACTGGTGGCAAAGGATTTACCATAGATGGTCAGAAAATCAGTATCTGGTATGACAATGATGGTATCCGTATCCGGCGAGGGGACTCTGCCAGAAGAAACTTTGACCGCATGGTTACGTGGGAAGAAGCAGCGAACAGAATTCGGGATATGTATGAGGATGGAAATTACGTGGATAATTTGATTTCCAATAATGCCATTGAACAGGAGCAGGAAGAAATGACCAATCTTCTTGCACTTCATTTTCGGGATACTTGCAGAAACTGGGAAAAGAAACAATCATATTCAGACTGGCAGGATGTAGTGAGTGGAGCATGGACAGATCAAGAGGAAGCAGATGCGATTGTCTATCGTTTTGAATGGCTGCAGAAATATATGGATGAGAATCCGGGAGATTATTACCGCTGGGAGATTCAGCATAATCCGGAATATTTCCAACGCTTTCAGGATCTTCAGAGGGAGCGTTCCTGGGTAGACCAGAAATTTACGGTCGAACGTCCGGCACTATCCTTTATCACACAGGATGAAATTGATGCAGTGTTAAGAAGAGGCGGTATTACTGCCGGAGGACGTAACCGAATCTATGAGTATTTCATGGAGCACCATGATATGAAAGATGCAGCTGAGTTCCTGAAAAATGAATATGGAACAGGTGGTTCTTCACCCGGAATACCAGGAGCAGATGCTTCTGACGCATCCCACGATGCAAAAGGATTAAAGCTTGGAAAAGGGAAGATTGGCAATCCAGAGGTAGAAGTTTTATTAAAGTGGAATAAGGTTGCAGAACGTGTTCGCCAGTTAATCCGCACAGATGATTATTTGTCACCGGAAGAAATGGAAAAGTACGAAGAGCGTCAGGAAGCACAAAGACTGGCAGACCTGGAAGAAGCACAGCAGATGTTAGGAGAACAGCTGGAGCAGGATACTTTGACAGCTGAAGATATAACTGATTTGCGATTAGTTGATTCAGAATATATGTCCGGTACCAGAACAAAAATCTATGATTTTGCTTGCAAAGTTAAGGGAGAAGAGAATCGACTTCAATACACATTAGAATATCATGATGATGGAGAAGGTTTCACGATTCATACGGAAAAAGATGATATTTGGGAGCGGATGTCAACACAAGAATTGGAACGTCTGGATGTAAAACTTGGACAAGAAGTACTTTATTATCATTATCACAACAAAACAGTAAATGCGGATACCTTAGATAAATTACGGGAAATCAAGGAAGAAATCATGGAGGAAGAGTCTTCCTATTTTACTGCTATTTCTAAACGTGTGTGGACAGATTATGATAAAAAAGAAAAAGAACTGTCGGGAGAAGTTGAGGTATCGGAAGAAAAAGAATCATTGGAAGAGATTAACGGAATAGCAGAACTGATTCCAGCAACGAACTTCCATATCACAGATGATGAACTTGGACAGGGAACACCGAAGGAGAAATTCCGAGCCAATATTATGGCTATTCAGCTGTTAAAAAAATGTGAGGATGAGAACCGCAATGCGACACCAGAGGAACAGGAAATCTTATCCAGGTACGTCGGCTGGGGAGGTCTTGCAGATGCATTTGATGAGACAAAATCTGCATGGGAGACAGAATATCTGGAATTAAAGACCGTCCTTACACCGGAAGAATATGCTGCAGCCAGAGCTTCCACATTAAATGCTCATTATACACAGCCGATTGTGATTGAAAGTATGTATCAGGTGTTGGAGAATCTGGGATTTACAAAGGGAAATATCCTGGAGCCATCTATGGGAGTCGGGAACTTCTTTGGAAAGCTTCCGGAGAATCTAAACCAGTCCAAACTCTATGGAGTGGAACTGGACAGCATCAGTGGCAGAATTGCTAAACTTCTCTATCCAGATGCCAATATCCAGATCAAAGGCTTTGAGAAGACGGATTTTCCCAATGATTTCTTTGACGTGGCAATCGGAAATGTGCCATTCGGTGCATATAAGGTCAATGACCGTCAGTATGACCGCTACAATTTTATGATTCATGATTACTTTCTTGCCAAGACTATAGATCAGTTACGTCCAGGTGGTGTAGCTGCGTTGATCACAACAAAGGGAACTATGGATAAGGCATCACCGGAAGTCCGGAAATATTTGGCAGAGCGTGCAGACTTGCTGGGGGCAATCCGACTGCCGAACACAGCTTTTAAGGCAAATGCAGCAACAGAAGTCAGTGCTGATATTTTGTTTTTCCAGAAGCGTGAGAGTTTCACAAAAGAGATGCCAGACTGGGTGAATTTGGAGAGTGATGCAAAAGGGATTACCATTAACAAGTATTTTGTTCAGCATCCGGGAATGATTCTTGGTGAGATGAAAGAAGTGTCCGGTCCGTATGGTATGGAAACAACCTGTGCTCCAATGGAAGGAGCTGTTCTGGAATTACAGTTACAAGAAGCTGTAAAACACATCAAGGGAAGCATGGTAGCGGCAGTAGATATAGAGGCAGAACTGGATGAGATGCCAGAGAGTATTCCGGCAGATCCGAATGTCCGAAATTACAGCTATACGGTGGTAGATGATCAGGTATATTACCGTGTCAATTCTTTGATGAATCAGGTGAAAATGCCTGCAGCCACTGCAGAACGTGTAAAAGGCATGGTTGCAATCCGTGATACCGTTCGTGAACTGATCGCCATGCAGATGGAAGAATTTGTCACAGACGAAGAAATCCAGAAACAGCAGAAAAAACTGAATCAGGTGTATGATACCTACACAGCAAAGTATGGAGTTATTGGAAGTAATGCTAACAAACGTGCATTTTCTGATGACTCTTCTTATTGTCTGCTGTGTTCCCTGGAAGACTTGAATGAAGATGGAACATTGAAGCGGAAAGCGGACATGTTCACCAAACGAACCATTAAAAAGGCGGTCGCTGTGACAAGTGTGGAGACAGCCACAGAAGCACTTGCTCTGTCCCTAAATGAAAAGGCTCAAGTAGATCTCCCATATATGGCACAGTTGACCGGAAAGACCGAAGAGAAAATCACAGAAGAGCTGGTTGGAGTTATCTTCAAAAATCCACTGACAGACCAGTGGGAAAGCGGAGATGAATATCTGTCTGGAAACGTCAGAGACAAATTAAATACAGCGAGAACTTTTGCAGAGAATCATCCAGAATTCACACCGAATGTGCGTGCATTGGAGGCAGTTCAGCCAAGAGATCTGGAAGCGTCGGAGATTGAAGTGCGTATTGGAGCCACCTGGATTGAACCTTCGGATTATCAGGATTTTATGGTGGAACTGCTTCATACACCGAGGTATCTTGCACAGAAGGAAATACAGGTAAAATTCTCTGAGGTAAATGGTGAGTGGAGGATTACAGGAAAGAACGCCGACAGTCCAAGAAATGCGTTTGCCTATGCAACGTATGGAACGGAGAGAGCAAATGCCTACCGGATTCTGGAAGATACCTTGAATCTAAAAGATGTTAGAATCTATGATAAAGTTGTAAATGACAATGGGGATGAAGTGCGAGTTTTGAATAAAAAAGAAACTATGTTGGCATCACAAAAGCAGGATGCCTTAAAGGCTGCATTCCAAGATTGGATTTTTAAGGATCAGCAGAGGAGAGAAAGACTGGTAAGCGTGTACAATGAACGTTTTAATAGTATCCGTCCCCGTGAATACGATGGAAGTCATCTGACTTTCCCAGGGATGAATCCGGAAATAGAACTTCGACCGCATCAGAAAAATGCAGTCGCACATCAGCTATATGGTGATAATGTGCTTCTTGCTCATGTGGTAGGTGCTGGGAAGACCTACGAAATGGTAGCGGCGGCAATGGAGAGCAAACGTCTGGGATTATCTCAGAAAAATCTTTTTGTAGTTCCGAACCATCTGACAGAGCAGTGGGGAGCTGAGTTCCTACAGCTATATCCAGGGGCGAACATTCTGGTAGCAACCAAAAAAGATTTTGAACCGGCAAACCGGAAAAAGTTCTGTGCCAGGATCGCTATGGGAAACTATGATGCCATTATTATCGGTCATTCTCAGTTTGAGCGTATTCCAATCTCTGATGAGAAACAAGAAGCCATGCTTCAGAGGCAGATTGATGATCTGGAAATGGCAATCCAGAGTGCAAGATATGAACAGGATGGTGGACGTTATACCGTCAAACAGATTGAAAAGACAAGAAAAACACTGCAGACAAGGCTGGAGAAACTGAATCAGAAAGAGAAAAAAGATCAGGTAGTTACTTTTGAAGAACTGGGAGTGGATCACTTGTATGTAGATGAAGCACACAGCTATAAAAATGCGTTTCTTTATACAAAAATGAGAAACGTAGCCGGGATTGCACAGAACGAAGCACAGAAATCCGCAGATATGTTCAATAAATGTCAGTATCTGGATGAGATTACCGGAGGAAAAGGCATTACCTTTGCTACGGGCACACCAATCAGCAATAGTATGACGGAATTATATGTTATGCAGCGGTATCTGCAGAACAGCAAATTACAAAATATGGGACTTGGACTGTTTGATTCCTGGGCCTCCACCTTTGGAGAGGTAGTCACGAGCATTGAGCTTGCACCGGAAGGAACAGGCTACCGTGCAAAATCAAGATTTGCAAGATTTTATAATATTCCGGAACTGATGAATATGTTTAAGGAGATTGCAGATATCAAGACTTCCGATCAGTTAAAACTTCCTGTGCCGGAAGCAGAATATGAAACAGTGGTGCTGAAACCAACGGAACAGCAGAAAGAAATCGTAGAAAGTCTGGGGGAACGTGCAGAAGTTGTCAGAAGCGGAGGGGTAGATGCCTCAGTTGATAATATGCTGAAAATCACCAATGATGGAAGAAAATTAGCATTGGATCAGCGTTTGGTGAACGAATTATTGCCAGATAATCCAGAAAGCAAAATATCAGTCTGTGCAGAGAAAAGCTATGAGATCTGGAAAGACACAGCAGCACAGAAATCGGCACAGCTGATTTTTTGTGACTTGAGCACACCGAAAGGTGATGGCAGTTTCAATGTTTATGACGACTTGAAGCAGAAACTGATGGAAAAAGGTGTACCGGAAAAAGAGATTGCATTCATTCATGATGCAAATACAGAAGCAAAGAAGACGGAGTTGTTTGGAAAAGTGAAATCCGGGCAGGTTCGTTTTTTGATTGGTTCGACAGCAAAGATGGGTGCCGGGACCAACGTGCAGGATCGTCTGATTGCGTTGCACCATCTGGATATTGGCTGGAAACCATCTGACTTGGAACAGAGAGAAGGGCGTATCATCCGCCAGGGAAATCATAATAAAAAGGTTCATATCTTCCGATATGTAACAGAATCCACATTCGACAGCTACATGTGGCAGCTGATCGAGAATAAGCAGAAATTCATTTCTCAGATTATGACCAGCAAAGCACCTGTGCGAAGCTGTGAAGATGTGGACGAAGCGGCACTTTCCTATGCAGAGGTCAAAGCTCTTGCAACCGGAAATCCAGCAGTAAAAGAGAAGATGGCATTGGATGTTGATGTGGCAAAATTAAAACTTTTAAAAGCCAACCACATGAATAACCAGTACCGCCTGGAAGATGATATTGCAAGAAATTTTCCACAACAGATTGCAAAACTGACAGAAATCATTGACAGCTACAAGGCAGACATCGCTCATTACTCAGAGCATAAAATCACAGATCCAGAGCAGTTTACTATGGAGATTGGTGGCAAAGAGTTCACAGAAAAGAAAGAGGCAGGAGCAGCACTTCTGGCGGTATGTAAAGATATTAAAGCTGTAGATGCTGCGATGGATATCGGAAACTATCAGGGATTCAATATGAGGATTCAGTTTGATGGATGGAGTAAAGAATTTATTCTATCTGTCAAACATGAGTCTGTCTCGAAAGTTCATCTTGGAGCAGATGCACTTGGAAATATTACTCGTATCAACAATCTGTTGGACAGTTATCCAGAGAAGCTTTCAGAAGCACAACAAAGACTGGAAACAGTATATGAACAGCTTGCAAATGCAAAAGAAGAGGTTGGAAAGCCATTTCCAAAAGAAGAGGAGTTGAACCAGAAACTGGAGCGACTGTCAGAATTAAATGCATTGCTCAATATGGATGAACGGGAAGATGCAGAAGCAGAGGTGTCTGAATCAGATGAGAAAGAAGAAAGACCGACACGTGGTTCTATCCATGAAAAACTGCAGATTTATAAAGAAAAGAGTCAGCGGGAAAGTGAAACTGGCAAGGATAACAGAAAACGGGACTTCGGTCTGGAATAAGTAAACAGGAAAGATGGCATAATCTGGCAGAAAGAATGTTCTGTGGGTTATGCCATTTTTCAGAATACAGGAGGAACTTATATGGCAAGAAATAGGATAACAGGTAGAGAAACACAGAAAATGCAGGAATATACGCAGGAACGGATCGCTCAGGCAGAGCGTAGAGATATAGAATTTCCAACAGATGTAAAAGAACAGATTTTTGAATATGCGAATCTGATCGGCGAGGAAGAGAAAGTTAGGACTTTGGTAAGAAATCTGGCAGATGCATTTAGCCAGGCGGATCAAGAAGGTGTAGAGGATTTGCTGGATGACGCAAGAATGGATATTCAGGAACTGCCAGATCCAACCATAGGTAAGCTGGAATTACGTGACTATGGATATATGGAAGAAGATATGGTACCACTTAGAAAAGAAGCAGCCTTGGATTATCACAGAATGGGTTCTAAGATTTATTGCCTTGGCAGTGATGGCATTAAAGGTGAATATGCGAGTAAAGAAATGATACAGGCACACGACGGTTTGTTTGGAATGGAATCGCAGATGTGGGAACGGATTAAGGATAACAACCTGGATTATGCAGAAGAAAATTTAGGAGCATTTCAGGAGCCTATGAGTGTCATTGAGCAGGAAGAAGCACTGAAATTATACGATGCCGGAGCAGATATCTATCTGATTACTAATTTTTCATCACCGATGTATGTCACAGAACGCATGGAAATTGAACGAGGACCGGAGCATTATCAGATGTCTATGACAGAACTGGAGCGTTTCCGTAATCTGGAATGGGAAATGCAGAAATATCCACAGATTCAGTCTTTGAAAGAAGCAAACCTGTTGTTAGGAACAAGAAGGACATTTGGAATTTATCAGATCTGGGCTGATTCACCGGGCGAAAACTATGCATTTATGAATATGAGTTTTATTGAAAGTCATGGTATGCAGATAAAAAAAGAAGATTATAAACTGGTCTATGTTGGTGAATTATCAGGAAATATGTCACTGGATGATATTTTTGAAAGGTTCAACATTGACAGACCGGAAGACTTCCGTGGTCACTCCCTGTCTGTCAGTGATATCGTAGTTCTGAATGACGGGGAAAAGGTAACTGCCCATTTTGTAGATAGTATCAGTTTTGAACAGCTGGATTCCTTCCTGGATCTGGAAGAACAGGTTCTTAGTGAACTGGCATATGAGGTAGGAGAACGTTACTTTGCTATTCAGAGAACAGAAGAAGGATATGATTATTCTTTTTACGATGAAGATTTCCGCTTGATGGATGGGGGCATTTATGAGAATGATGAAATTTCTATTGAAGAAGCGGCGGAGGAACTTTTGGAAGACGAAGGCTGGACGGGAGAACGCATCCGTGGGGATTATGATCAGTTGATGGAAAAAGTAGAAGAAATGGATGAGATTGTAATGGCAGAGATTCAGAACAGCCAGGGCGAATATAAGCCACTGGCAAAGGTGGAAGAACTGGAAGAAGCAAATTACAACATGATTGATAACGTCCTCAACAATATGCCACCGAAGAAAGAACCGTATCTGGAATATTTCGCCACAGAATGCGATGAGTTCCATGATATGGGGGCTTATGAAAAAAGTACCGATGTTAATCAGATAGCTGCTATCTATGAAAAATATAGGGAGAATCCAGAAACTGCGTATCTTGGATGCTCGATGGGAATTATTTATCGTGATCCGGAAGACAGTTACTATGATGAAGCTGAATTTGCAATCGTTAAAGGAAATACCGTATTTGGAAATCTAATGGATGATGTTCGGTTTTATGGGGAGCTTGCACTGGTAAGGGAAGGAATTGAGAAAATTCATGAAGCATTACCTGACTATAAGTACGTTCCGATGCGGGATGTTCGAGAAGCTATGTATCCAGAGAAGATGACCACAGAACAGTTAGCAGAGGCACTGGATGAGATTGCAGAAGCATTTGATCCGTATGAGTATCGAGATAATGTGGAGATGGGAGAAAATACGGTACAGGAAGTAATGCTGGATTTGCGAAGTGGGAATATTCATTCCTATATTTCGTATCTGAAGGATATTGTAGATGAAGAATGTGACCAGTCTGTGCGTGCAGGTGTATTGATTGAAAGACTGAAAGCCTATGAACCGGAGCTTCCAAAAGATATGGAACCAGTGGTGTATGTGAATTATTGTGAGAAAAGTGAGCTGGGGAAACCAAGATACCAGAAGTTATCTGATTTGGATTCCAAAACCGTAGAACAGGACAAAGCCTGGCATGCTGATCGTGATCCAAACACCAACGAACCAAAAACGACAGCACAGATGTTTTTTACAGTATATTATGCTGAGAAGGGTGACAAGATGCTGCATCATTTTCAAGGTAAGATAGATATTGGCACCGGAAACGGCGGTATCATCAGTCAGTTAAAGATGCAGAATGAAATGAAATTGACAGATGAAAGCTGGATCAGTTATCAGCAAGGAAAAGGTAATGAAGAGTATCAGAAGTATATGGAAGATCTGACAGATATGCAGAATCATGTACTGCCGTATTTGCAGAGCTTTTGCAGCCTGGAAGAAAAAGGTGTGAAGGAGAGACGAGAACGGCAGATAGCAGAAAGAAATGAAGGAAGGGCAGATGAGCTGGGAACAAGTACCGAAGAGAATGCAGTGGTTAAGGATGCAGGAAAAGCAGATAGAAAACCTGGACGGCAGAAGCAGGCGGTAGATGGAAAAGATAAGAAATTATCCATTCATGAACGGCTTGAGATTAATAAGAGGATTATTCAAGAAAAGCAGGGAAAAGATAAGCCGGAGAGAGGGGATGATCGGGGGTGTAAGATAAACAGCGGATATCAGGCTGCTAATGAGGGCTTGTGGCAAAACTTGTGACCGGAAAAGAGGGAACTGTATCACTCTATAATCTTCCGATCGGTTTCTATTACCTGAAGGAGACGGATGTTGGAAACCACCATTTTGTTCTGGATCCTGAAGCAAAAGAATTTGAAATTAAGTATCAGGGACAGGAAGTAGCGGTAGATTATGTTTCTATGGAACTTGAGAATAAACGCCAGAAAATAAGAATTTGTCCTTACCAAACAATCCAAAGAAACGAAAGAACCAGTACAGGGTGCGGTAGTTGGGCTGTATGCAGAGGAAGATATATTAGACCTCACAGGGGAAGTGATTGTAAAGGCAGGAGAGTTTCTTGCGAAAGCAGAATCGGCAGAAGATGAAACCCTCCGCTTTGACATTGACCTTCCGCATGGAAAATATATGGTGAAAGAGTTGGAAGCAGCACAGGGGTATCTGAAAACTACAGGCAGTTATGCGAGGCTTTGGGATTAGAATCAGGGTTTGGAAAAGGCCAAATGTTCCGGTCGATTCAGGAGAGACTGTATTACCTGTATAAAGAAAAAAGGCAACCATTTATCTGTATTCTGGATGAAGCGCAGTATTTAAACAGTAACATCTTAAGAGACTTAAAAATGTTAATGAACCAGAAATATGATTCTGTAAACTGCTTTTCATTGATTCTTAGTGGTGAGCCTTATCTGAATCACATTTTAGAGAAGCAGGTAAATGAAGCACTGCGTCAGAGAATTGTAGTACATTATAATTTTCATGGACTGACAGATCAGGAAGTACCAGATTATATCAGAAAGAAGATTCGAGCAGCCGGAGGGGGTCCAGACATCATAGATACCGCAGCAATCAGTTCTGTACATAGCTACAGCCAGGGAAATACCCGTCTGATTGACAATGTGATGACAGATGCAATGACGATTGGGAGTCAAATGGAGAAAAAAGTAATTGATGCAGATGTAATGCTTGCAGCAATCAACAATCAGACATTGAGCCGATAAAGTGCAGGAAAAGAGGCATGATTGTGTCGTTGAGATGCAATTGTGCTTTTTTCTGCAAAAGTTGGTGATTATAAAGTGTCGTTAGTAGCTCTTACAATGTGTCGCTCGACATTTAAGCAATGACAAAGGCTGATTAATCAACAAGGGTATGCAGATAGAGAGAGAAGTGTTATGTTACTAGCATAAGAGCTACATCATTTAAGGTAGCAGAAAGGAGGAAACAGTATGTCATCTGAAAATGAGTTGAAGGAAGGAAATATTCAGCAGTCAGAAGAAAATGAAGGCAGTGGAGAAATTGAAGGCTATTCATATTGCAATTCCCACAAAGCAAGATGCTTAAATGATTGCGGTGGCAATGGACAGGCAACCCCATTTTTAAGCGATCTTAATTAGAAAATGTAAAGGAGAATAAGACATGAGTGAAAACAAAGAACTGAAAAAAGGAAATGGACAGGAGCCGGAAACCGAAACAGCAGAAGAAGGTGTAGAGGGATATGCATATTGTGATTCCCATAAAGCAAGATGCTTAAATGATTGTGGTGGTGGTGGAAAGGCAACCCCATTTTTAAGTGATCTTAATTAAAAAATAAAGGAGAGAATAAGACATGAGTGAAAACAAAGAACTGAAAAAAGGAAATGGACAGGAGCC
>OGKU01000166.1_pt1 | contig 62117 bp, 50 predicted proteins | sample 1572611 | NCBI WGS metagenome assembly OGKU01 (sample SAMEA2581886, study PRJEB24529) | metagenome | biome: Human gut stool | place: China | collected 2011 | reverse complement strand
TTCCTTTCAATACCAAGGCCGGAGAAAAAGATGTCATATAATAAGCGGGATACAACCCGGCGCACAAACCGGTAGCAATCGCAATCAATGCCGTAGCCCCCAACAACAACGGATAATCCATCAAGGCAATCCGAGCGTCGATAAGCGCAGATAAGGTTGTGCTGGAAAACAAAGAGACCCAAAGCAACGCCAACAGGAAAGAGATAACACTGATAACGATAGCCTCCAAAATCAGAGACATACGGATCACCGAGACCTCGCCACCCAATACTTTTTGCGTATTTATGCTCTTGATACGCATGGGTGTAAGCGCCGTACTGAAGTTCGTGAAATTAATACCGGCAATCACTACGATCACAATGGCGATCGCAAATAAGACAAGCATAGTAGATTTACTTGCCTTCGGAGCATTATCGTAAGTGACCCCGGAGTCGAAATGCACCTCCGTCAGAGGGTTCAAGACCAAAGACATTCCACCTCCTTCCCAAGAGAAATCTTTCGATAAGGTAGATACATCGAAATGCGCCTTGAAATTCTCGAACAAGCCGGAAGCATTCGCCGGATCATCCAAACGGACGTAGAACATATAATTCCAATTGCCAAAGTTCTGGAAATTCTCTTTCGGATTTAATTGGTAATAGATGCTATTCCCCACGGATGAGTTATCCGGGAAATCCCGATACACTCCTCCAACGGTGAAAACACCTTTCGAATTAGCCATATGCAACTGCTTACCCACCGCGGATTGATTGCCGAAAAGCTTGCTCGATAGACTTAGCGGAAGTAATACCATATTGGGTTCTTTCAATTTATCGGCACTGCCGTCCAACATATCAAACGTAAATATATCCGCATACTCAGGAAATACACGCATCCATCGCTCCTTGAAATTATTCCGGACACCGTTCTCCTCCGTATAAAAGAAAGCGCCCTCTCCCCAAGGATCCAATAACGAACCGGCCAGAATATGCGGTGATGATCGGATAAAAGCTTCCGCCAACGGACGATTTATAATAGCCTGTTTCGTACCACTTTCATAAGCCACCTCTACCCGGAATATCCGATCCACATCCTTTATGCCTCGGTCAAAATTCCGGTCATAGTCCACTTGCATCATTATCAGGATAAAAGCGGAAAAAGCCACAGATAGTCCTAATACATTTAAAAGTGTCGCCATCTTGAAACGGCGCAATACGCTCAAGAGATTCCTCAAAATAGTCTTCATACGCAATTTTATATTACCTATTATATTATTCGTTCTTAATGCTACGGACCGGATTCTCATTGGCGATATTCCAAGATTTCAGGATCACGCATCCCCAAATGATAGCTAGAACCAGTAGAGCCGTAGATATGAAAATAAAAACAGTCAGCGGTATCTTATCCGCGAATTGCCTCAACCAGCTCTCTCCCACGACTCGTGAGGCGATCACTCCTAAAAGGATAGCCGGGAAAGCCGTGACCAAAACGTCCTTAGATAAAAGACGTAAAATATTCGGGGCCGTCGCTCCATTCACCTTGCGAATCGCTATCTCCTTGCTCCTACGGTGCATCTCGTCCGTAATATATCCTAATAATCCCATTAAGATGATCAGCAAGATAGCGATCGAGGCAACAAAGACACCGTCACGGAAATGACGAGTTCCCTCATACTGAGACTCTATAATCGTTTTCAGCACCGTAAAACCGACATCCTCATCCGGAAATAGTTCCGCGATCCGATCATTCATTTCCCGCAAATATTCCGGAGTTAGCTCGGAGACACGAACCGTAAAGTTACAATAACTCATCCGGTCACTACCAAACATGATTACCGGTAACTGGGGAGTGAAGAAGGAATTCACCATGAAATCACGGGTTACACCCACTATTTTTCCCTTTAAATTGCCCTCATCATCATAAATATATTTACCGATCGCACCATCCGTCCACCCACGTTTACTCACGAATGACTCATTCACTAAGATATCCCCATCACCTTTTAGTGGTTGCCCCTCAAGCAAGGGGATTTTCATCAGAGAGAGATAATCGGCGTTATAGTTTACCTGTCGGGCCGTGAACAGCCAGTTTTTCTCATTATCCAGAATAGGGAAACCACCATAACCACTTAGAATGTCCATGGACGAAAGCCCCGTAGCCATGACATAAGGTAACTTCTTGAACTCGGCGGTAAGTTTGGCCGTTTTCTGATCATCCATATTATTCAAGGGGGCATACACTATATTTTCCGGATCATATCCTAAATCATTATTCATTAGCCGATCATATTGCAATAACACGATCACCAATAATGTAATGACAAACGCAATTCCCCCAAACTGGATAAAAAGCAAACTCCGCTTCCATCCCTGCTTACCCGAAGTAGATACCCGGAATACTTGGGTAACCGGGATAACGCTGAACAAACGGGCCGGTAGCAAGGCGGACAAAATGAATATAGCCAAGATCATGATCGCAGGAAGCCATATAGTCTGCGCATTCAATAAAGTGCCCAAAGTAGGAACAGCCGCCATATCCGCTACATATTCCCGGAAAGCGAATAAAAGCAATGCCATACATACAAGAGCCACAACAAATAAAGCCGCCGTCTCAAACAAGAACATATTGAAAATGTCCTTGCTGGAAGCTCCATTACATTTGTGTACTCCTACGGATCTCGCCCGAATCGGCAGAGAAGATACCGAGTTCAAGATATAATTCATCGCCGCCACGAATAACAAAGCGAAAGCCAGTACGCTCATGATCACCACCATCCGCTTCACCTCGGTACTTTGCGTATATATCTCCGAGACCGGCTTGATATAAAGCTCCATCTCAAAACCTTGTTTCCTCTCCCTTTCTACATCTATATATTTAGGCAATAAAGCCGGTATTTTCTGATTGATTTGTTTCGGGAACACACCCGGTTTCAGGCGGATATAGCCCAGATAACTATCGTCGGCACCCCAACCGGCATAGGCACCGAACTGGGTTTTCATATTAATGAAAGAAGCGACAGCGTCAAAACGTAAATGACTATTTTCCGGTATGTCACGGAATATCCCGGCCACCGTATAAGGATAGTTTTTTCCGTACAGCAGTTGTTTCCCGATCGGATCTTCCTTGCCAAATATACGTTCAGCCATTTTTTCCGATAAGAAAACTTGATCTTCAATTCCCAACAAACGGTCATCCCCTCTTAGCACCTTGATTCCCATCGTACGGAAAAAGAGGGAATCCGCCATCATCAAACGGGGCTTGAACCGATCCTCACCATGATACAATACGGCTCCGTACCTTCTCCGGCAAACCGTCGCGTACTGTATCTCGGGGAACTCTTGCCGCAAAGCCTCCGGGATCGGGGCAAATAGGATACGAGACTCATCTTCCTCTCCCGTTTTATCATCATTGTATCGCACATGCACGCTATACAAATCTTCCACTTGGTCAAAAAATGTATCGAAGCTCAATTCAAAAGCGACCCTAGCGAACAGGATCAATCCCACTCCAAGTCCTAGTGTCAAGGACAGAACCTTGATCACATTTCCCCCTCGGCCTCGAAGTAAATAACGGATTGTATAATATAGCTGTCTCATCGATTTGTATTTAAGTTAAATTGAAAGCTAACCGACCTTCACAGGCCAATTAGCTTATAAAAAACTCTTGTGTGTATGTGTTTATGTCATGTTGACTAAATAAATTCACTAACGGAAGATACGACACTACCGTCGAATAAATTGATCACACGGTGGGCGAAACCCGCGTCGTGCTTGGAGTGCGTCACCATTACGATCGTCGTTCCCTCCTTATTCAGCTCGGTGAGCAGCTGCATAACCTCGGCACCGTTCTTGGAATCCAAGTTACCCGTTGGCTCATCGGCCAAGATTATCTTCGGGTTGGAAACTACCGCACGGGCGATCGCTACACGCTGTTGCTGACCTCCGGAGAGTTGCTGAGGGAAGTGAGCCGCACGGTGGCTGATATTCATTCGTTTCAAGATATCCGTTACCATCTGTTTACGCTCCGACGCCTTGATCTTTAGATAAGTCAACGGCAGCTCCACGTTCTCAAAAACGTTCAACTCGTCTATCAAGTTGAAGCTCTGGAACACGAAACCGATGTTTCCCTTACGGACCTGCGTACGCTCTTTCTCTTTCAAGTGTCCTACCTCTTGGTCGCCCAAGTAATAATTTCCCTCGGAAGGGTTATCCAGCAAACCCAGAATATTCAACAACGTAGACTTACCGCAACCGGAAGGTCCCATGACAGCGACGAACTCGCCATCTTTTACCTCCAAAGAAACCTTATTCAACGCAATTGTCTCAACCTCTTCCGTACGGAAAAACTTACTTAAACCTTCGATCTTAATCATGACTGTATTTGTTTTAATTGTTATCTAACTGTTTAATTTACCATATCTAATTCAAATAGTGTGCCAAACTAACTAAATATTTAATTATCAAACAAGTAGTATTTTACTTTCCAAAACAGACTGTCCAATTATTTGACAGTGGTGTACAAAATTTAGACACTACTATCCAATATCTTGACATAAAGAAACACCTCCCAGCTTCACAGATGAGAGGTGCTATTGTTGACTTATCTACATAGTAAAACCTACATGTCACTACTTGATCTTATCTCTATATCTTTTTCCTCCGGCATGTCGAAGTTCTCAATGACTGTCAAGAGAAGCTCCTCTTCATCAACATTTATAGAATAAGAAACTGTATTTTTACCCTTCGAGAAACGGATAAACCAACTAACCACCCCATCGTTCTCATTCTCGATCACTTGATAAGCCTCTTCCTTGTCCCGCTCAAAAGCGGATTTAATTTCTTGTTGTAATGCGGCGTGGCCCTCCACGACGAAAGAAGAGACTATCTTATATACCTTTTTAGTTTTCGGATCTTTATTCGTTACTACGCTTTTATCGATCGTCTTATCCGCTTTACATTTCTGCACGACAGCCTCCAAATTCTTCTGTGCCCATAACTCTGTACTGAAATTTCCCACCAAAAGGCATAATGCCACCCAAAAACATTTACTTGCTTTCATAACTTCTTTTGTTTATTAGTTAATTTACTATTTATCCAATTCCAAGATCTTATAAACCTCCTTACGTACCTGAGTATCCGGAATATTCCTCAGTAGAGTCTCCCGTTTCTTCTCGAACCGCTTATTCATCCTTTCCGGCAAATAAGCTATTTCATCCGCATTTCTTAAGAGCTGATCCGCATTCTTCTCCATCGCTTCCGCCGCTCGGGATATGACCTCCAATTCGGGTTGTATCTTCTTTATATCTGTCATTACGACACCATTGCGCACGATGTAGCTTCCCTCATAAGGGTTAAAAGAAGCATTTTGATTCATAAAGACCGTATTCACCAAAAATAACAAAAGAGAAGCCGCCACGCAAACAGCGATCGCCCATCCTATTTTTCGCTTATTAGAAGATTCCTTAGCGGGTAGCCTCAATTCCGGAGTCTCGCTAAAATCCAAGGCAATGCCACTCTCGAAATATCCGAATACCTCCCGATAACGTTCCAGATGGGCGGGAATATCCGGACGGGCGAAGAACTCATACAACACTCGCTCCTCCTCGTTCGAGGTCCGGCCCTCGAAGAAGCGGTCTAATAAATCCTCTATAGACTTGTATTCCTCTGTTTTCATAACGTCTGCATTTTAAAGAATTGCTCTCTCACCCGTTTACGGGCACGGGAAAGATTCATACGTACCGCCTCGGGGGTACTTCCGGTCAACCCGGCGATTTCCTCTACCTCGAAACCATCCACGTGTTTCATGCGAAGAATGGTCTGTTGAAGTCCCGGTAGTTTATTGATAAGCCGCATTACATGCTCCAAACTGTCTTTTTGTTCCAGCTGGGTATAAGGCGTGGAGGCATCGCAGATAAAGAATTGTTCGCCCGCCTCACCTTCCGTGCGTTCACGGACTTTCATCCGGTTCAGGCAAAGGTGCTTGGTGATTTGTACGGACAAGGCCATTACATTATTATAATAGTCCAACTCGCCACGCATATACCACAGCTTCAAAAAGACTTCCTGCATGACATCCTCGGCATCCTCCGGGTTATCCAGCAGCCTTCTCGCGTAAAGGAATAGTTTCTCCCGCAAAGGCAATATCTCTTTTTTAAACTGTTCTTGTTCCATTCTATCTTAATGACAATCGAGAAAAGAAAACGTAACATGGTTGGAGAAAATAAATTCAAGGTCTTTGTCATTCTAGTATTATAGTCGTGCCACCCTTATGGCACGATAATGCCACGGCGATGGCACGACGATGCCATAGCAATGGCACAACGATGCCACGCTGGTGGCACAGCCGTGCCACTATAACGGCACCGGCTTGGCACTGTAAGTTATTACTAAATAGCCCTATACATCACAGATACGGATACACTTCTCCAAGGAAGCGATCTTGTCTTCTTGGGCGGGGACGAACTCCTGCCCAACGAAGCCTTTATAGCCTGTCTCCGTAAGAGCCTTGATGATAGCCGGATAATAAAGTTCCTGCGTCTCGTCGATCTCGGCACGGCCCGGACTTCCACCGGTATGTACGTGCGAGAAATAAGGATGGTATTTACGGATATTCTCGATGATATTCCCCTCCATGATCTGCATATGATAAATATCATATAGTAACTTAAAATTAGGGGAACCGATACGGCGACAAAGTTCCGCCCCCCAAACCGTATGATCGCACAGATAATCCTTATGACCGACACTGTTCAAAAGCTCCATGGTCAAGACGACCTTGTGTTTCTCCGCTAACGGGATAAGGCGCTTCAACCCCTTCTCGCAGTTCTCCCAGCCTTGCAAGTCCGTTACGCCATTACGTCTGCCGGAGAAGCAAATCAAGTTTGTCAATCCAGCGTCCGCCACCATCGGGATCACCTTCTCATAACTGGCGACCAACTCGTCATGCAAGGCCGGATCATTGAAACCTCGATCTATTCCAAGCCCGGCCCCTTGTGCCATCGCCACCGTCAGGCCATGTTTTTGTACGATCGGCCAATCTACCGGGTCCAGCAACTCAACGGATTCAATCCCTATATGCTTGCAGATCTCACAGAACTCGTCCAGCTTATAATCGCCGAAACACCATTTACTTACGGAGTGGCGGACATTTCCTTTCAAGGGTTCCTTCACGTCTGTTTTCTTTTTCGCGGCGGCTACCGCCTCGATACCTGTAGTCGCCAAAGCCACGCCTCCAGCTAAAAATGTCTTGATAGCCGTTCTTCTTGATATGTTTTCCATGTATTCGAATTTGATAGTTAATAGGAGACAAATATAAGAAAAATCGGATATAATATCCTGAGGCGTTGGTATTACATCCAAAAACACTACTTTTGCATCGGAAGTCACTCTACATGAAAAACACATCATATACAAAACGATCTATTTATCTGATCCTATTCTTTATAATAGGATGCACTTCATCCCTATACGGAATGGAAGGCGCAGGTGTGTATTTCAAGGCGAGCCTATGCGGAAAAATCTATAAGCATTTATCCTTTCTTGTAGAAGAGGACATCCGTCCGAGAGATGACTTTAAGGAAGCGGAATGGTTCCTCACCACCGTTGAGGTAAACTACAAGTTTAATAAATATCTTCTGGCAGGAAGCGGATATATGTCTCTAGCACGATACAAGGCATCCGACGAGTTACGAAACCGATATTATCTCTACGCTACGGGGACTTATTCGGCCGGACGTTTTACCCTCTCTGTCCGGGAACGTTTTCAAAGTCCCTATAAGGTTCACGCCGAACATCCCAAGAATTATCTGCGTTCGATGCTGACCCTCTCCTATAAGATCGGCAAGAGTGGTTTCTGTCCTTTTGCCTACACCGAGGTCTTCAATGATACGCGAAATAAGATGCGGTCCGATAAGATCCGTTTCTCCACAGGAAGTAATTACCAACTAAACCCGAACAATAACCTCCAACTCTATTATCGCTACCATATATTTAATGTAGACGATCCCGTGAATTACCGCCATGCGATCGGTATCTGCTATACCCATCGTTTTTAATAAGAATTTTCGTACCTTTGCGTCCCGAGTGCTTGATAAACCTCGTTAAAAACAAGAAGACATGCAAAAAACAGTTACAGTACCTTTCATGCTGCTAGGTATACTTTTTAATATATGCCTTGTAGCGTCCAATCTTTTAGAGACAAAAGTAGTGCAAGTAGGCAGTATAACGGCTACCGCAGGTTTGATCGTATTCCCGATCTCGTATATCATCAATGATTGTATAGCGGAAGTGTGGGGATTCAAGAAGGCACGGCTAATTATCTGGAGTGGCTTCGCCTCTAATTTTCTGGTGATCGCATTCGCGCAATTGGCGGTATTATTACCGGCCGCCCCTTTCTGGGAGGGGGAGGAAGGTTTCAATTTCGTCTTCGGGATGGCCCCACGTATAGCGGTCGCCAGCTTGATAGCGTTTTTGGCCGGTTCTTTCCTGAACGCCTATGTGATGAGCAAAATGAAAATCGCCTCCAACGGAAAGAATTTCTCGTTACGAGCGATCGTATCTACCCTTATCGGTGAGAGCGCCGATTCCCTGATCTTTTTCCCGATCGCCTTCGCCGGATTGATCCCGGCCGGAGAATTGCTTATCATGATCGGGACGCAGGCGGTACTTAAATCCTTGTACGAGGTTATCATCCTTCCCGTCACCATCCGTGTCGTAAAGTACATCAAGAAAGTAGACGGGAATGATGTGTATGATCTTGGTACCTCGTATAATATCCTAAAGGTTAAAGACATTTAGGCCGGGACCAAACAATGACCGGCCTTCATTTGAATAGATGCGACCAATCCTCCCTTTGCTGCGGCATATAGGACTTCATTCCCAATAATTCAGCCGCCCGGCAATTCACGGAAGCGTCATCAATCAGCATAGTCTCCTCGGCTAAAAGATTCGAGTCCTTCAGTACGTACTCAAAAATATCCGCGTTCGGCTTCAGCATATGCAATTCGTAAGAGAGGTAAATCTTATGGAAGAAATCTTGGGCACAAAGACCTTGATAAGAGAAATAGGTATCTTCGGACCATTTCCAATGAAGCTCGTTCGTATTGCTCAGAAGCATCGTATTATAGCGTTCACGAAGCTCCAATAGCAAACGCAACTTATTTTCCGGGACGTCTCCCAACATGGCGATCCATGCCGTGTCGATTTGTTCGTCCGTCAGGGGCTTTCCCGATAAGGCACGAATATCATCGCGAAACTGTTCCACCGAAATCGTTCCCAACTCTAATCGCTCAAACAAGTCCTTATGTTGATAGTTATTCGTGATCTGTTCCCGGATATTCTCCACGCCCAGATTCTCGAAAGCCTCGATACAACGGTTGCGAGTCAGGTTAATAAGCACACCGCCCAAGTCTATAATCAAGTTCTTTATGCCTTCCATATCATTTCTTTTTATACCAGCTACGACGTCTGCGATGTCGTCTTTTCTGTTGATAACGATTGATCCGCTTGTAAACGACCCAGACAAACAACAAGCCGAAAACAGCGAATATCAATATAACAATCCAAGAGTTAAGATTGTCACCTTTTACCCGGCTCCACATTTCCAGAACCACCTCCGTCTCGTTCCCGAAATCACGGATCATGGCACAACGTTCCACGACCTTCCGGTCCGGATATTGAGCCGGGTCTATCTGGACACGCTCCGCTCCCGGTCCGAAGAAATAACTTACGTCCGAGAACTCGGTCTGCGTCGTATCGATCTTTTCCGCCAATATTTCCGGGGTGGCCACGGTGCTGACATATCCGGTCACCTCCATATTACGGCTGACGATGTCCGGACGGCATAGATAGTCCATAAAATAACTGGCCGCCTTCACGTTGCGAGCGTATTTAGGGATCGCCCAACCATCGTACCAGATATTACTACCCTCCAAAGGAACCTCATACCCCAGATCTACGCCTACGGCACTCGCCTCTTCCATGGCCCAGACCGCGTCGCCGCTCCAAGTGAAATTCAGCCACGCCTTTCCTTTCGTCATCATCTCCTTACCGAAATCGGCCTCCCAACCGGCGATATTCGGTTTCATCTTCTTCAAGTATTCCTCGGCGATAGCGATCATTTCCGGGGAGCTATCGTTCATCAATTGCTCCACCGTGAAGGTACCGTCCGCCAATTCCCTCGCATGGGCGTAGATGATGGCGGTTCCATAAGCGTCACGATAGCTATCCTTCATCAAGATCTTATTCCTGAAACGAGGGTCCCAAAGGCATTTCCACGACATGACCTCGTCTCTCGAGACATCGGCTTTATTATACAACAGGCCGGCGGTTCCCCACATATAAGGAACCACGTAGTCGGTAGTCTTCCGGCCCGGCTGACTCAATTTATTCAGTTCCGCTTGGATATAGGGAGAGACATTGTTGATATAATCCGGTGTCTTCCCGAAATTACGGTCGATCGGTAGCAAGAGATTTTTCCGCAGCATGCGCTCAAGGATATACTCCGAGGGACAGATCAAGTCGAAATCCTCATGCCCCCGTTCGATCTTGGTCAACATGATCTCGTTGATATCAAAGACCTGATAGATAATCCGGACCTCCTCACCTGTCTGTTCCTTATACCATTTCGGGAAATCCGTCAAGACGTCCTCGTCGATATAATCTCCCCAGTTATAAATCTTCAAGATCTTGCTTCTCTCCTCATCCGAACGCTCGCAAGAAGTGAACAGCCCCATAAGCAGGGCCAAAACAGATAGAATCGATATAAACTTCTTCATTTTCATTTACGCTCGCTTCGCTTTCTCAGCACGTTTATTTATAACAATCAACAATACTAACACGGTTACGAAGATAATCGTTGAGAGGGGACGCAACTCCGGGGTCAATCCTCCTTTCCGGGCATCCGCATAGATAAAGGTGGAAAGGGTTTCCAAGCCCTCATTACCAATCGTAAATATGGTCACGGCGAAATCGTCGATAGACAGCGTGAAGGCAAGGATAAAGCCACTGATCATACCCGGACGGATTTCCGGGAAGATCACCTTCCGCAAGGCCTGAAACGGAGTCGCCCCCAAATCCAACGCCGCCTCGTAGATATTCTGGTTCATTTGTTTCAAGCGAGGCATGACGCTTAATACCACATATGGCGTACAGAACGTAATATGCGCCAGCACGACCGTCGTCAAACCTTGAGAGATCCCTAAGCTGACAAACAACAGGAACAAGGAAATACCGGTAATGATATCCGGATTCAACATCGGGATGTTATTGACAAAACTCACGGCATTGCGGGCTCTTGCCTTCAAATTAAAGATCCCGATAGCGGCCACGCTTCCCAACAAGGTAGATACCGTAGCGGCTATCATGGCGATAGCGAACGTATTCCAAAGGGCGCTTACCAACGAGTGCTGCACGTTGCCGGCAAAAAGGGAGCTATATAATTTCGTGGAGAACCCGGTCCAGTTACCCAACACTTTCGCCTCCGTGAACGAGAAGATCATGATAATCAGGATCGGCGAGTAGAGCAACAAGAGCAAAGCCCACAGATATCCCTTAGCTAAATATTTCACCATCAGATAAGCCCTCCCTCATTCGCCGAATCACTGCTCTCATTGCTGAACAATCCCGTGATTCCGATTAATAACAACATGATAAGAGAAAGCGCCGCCCCGTAGTTCCACATACCGTTATTGATATTCTCCTGTATGGTCGTACCGAAGAGCTTGATATTGTTCATCGTCAATAACTCGGCGATGGCAAACGTAGAGATGGTCGGCATAAACACCATCATGATACCGCTCATCACTCCCGGCATCGATAGTGGGAATACGGCCTTGACAAATACCTGCGACGGATTCGCCCCCAAGTCTTGCGCCGCCTCTATCAAGCTGTGATCCATTTTCTGGAGCGTATTATAAATCGGGTAGATCATAAAGGGCAGGAAGTTGTACACCATACCAAAGATCAAGGCCCCCTCTCCCAGCGGGAAATTCAAGAAATCGAACAAAGCCACGGTAGCCAACGTACGGATCAAGATATTGACCCACATCGGAAGGATAAACAAAACGACCATCGTACGGGAAGTATTAAACCGGGCTTGGCTCAATATCCAAGCGGCCGGATATCCCAGCAGCAGACAAAGAATGGTCGTTATCAAAGCGATCCCGACTGAATACACGAAGGTGTTTATCGCCTCGGGATGGATCATAAACTTACGGAAATTGGCGAAGGTAAACATCCCCTCGTCATTCGTAAAGGCGTAATACACGATCAAGAGGAGCGGTATCACGACAAAGATGGCCAAGAACAGGACATAAGGAATGGTCCAGTTCCTTCGTCTCATAAAAAATGCAGAAAACGTATTGATCACTTCCTTCCCTTTTTAAGCATGAATAATTCGAATTTTATCCGGGGCGATCGTTATGCCGACATGATCTCCATCATCCCATACATCGTTGGTATCGACAAAGATGTCCTCGTCCCAATCTGTAAACACGGTCAGATGATAATGGTTGCCTTTGTAGAGGATAAATTTCACTTCTCCGGTCAGGCGACCGTCTTCCTCGTTATCCTCCAAGATCACATCTTTAAAATCGATCTCGACTTTCACAGGCGTATTTGGCTCTATATCGGTTACCTCCTTGCATTCGAACGTACAGCCTAGGAATTCCACATGCGTAGCGTCGATAAGCTTTCCCTCGAAGGTATTGCAAATACGCTCTTTCTTCATTACATGGATATCGAAAGGCTTGATAAGAAGCCCGACCTCGCTACCCGCCTCGAACGGGTGGTAATCCTGTACCATGAACTCGTATCCGTTCGGGGTTTGCACCATCATCTCATAATGCACGCCCTTAAAGATGGAGGAGGTTACCGTACCCGTCAACATCGCCGCCTCCGACGGCTCGAAGATGTAAATATCCTCGGGGCGCAACACGACATCTACCGGCATTTGCTCCCCGAATCCCTCGTCCACGCACTCGAACTCATGACCGGCGAAAGAGACTTGCCTATCCTTGATCATCGTTCCGTTCAAGATGTTACTCTCACCGATGAAATCAGCGACGAACGAATTGACCGGCTCGTTATAAATATCGATCGGGGTACCGATTTGCTGGATCTTTCCCTCGCTCATGACAACGATCGTGTCGCTCAGCGTCAGCGCTTCCTCTTGGTCGTGGGTCACGTACACGAACGTAATGCCTAAGGACTTATGCATCTCTTTCAATTCCATTTGCATGTCCTTGCGCATCTTCAAGTCCAAGGCCGCCAACGGCTCATCCAGCAATAACACCTCCGGCTCATTCACGATAGCGCGAGCGATCGCCACACGTTGCTGCTGGCCACCGGAAAGGGAATCGACATCCCGATCCTCATAGTCTGTCAACCCTACCATTTTCAACGCCTGTTTCACTTTCTTCTCGATCGTGGCGGAAGGAAGTTTCTTCAGCTTCAGGCCAAAGGCGATATTATTGTACACATTCAGATGTGGAAATAAAGCATATTTCTGGAATACCGTATTTACGGGACGTTTATGCGGCGGCGTCTGCGTAATCTCCTTCCCGGACATCGTGATAACGCCCTCGGAGGCCGTCTGGAAGCCGGCTATCAAACGCAACAGGGTAGTCTTTCCGCAACCGGAAGGCCCCAAAATGGTTACAAACTCGCCCTTGCGGACCTGTAAATTTACATCATTCAGCACGGCCTTCTCGCCAAAATACTTCGATACGTGCTCCACGCTGATAATGCGATCCGATTTTCGTATTGACATTCTCGCTTGATCTAATTAGAATTAAACAATCATGAACAATGTTCTTATTTATTTTTGCGCGAATGTACAGATTTTAATAAGGCCGGGCACTATCGTTTTTACAAAATCTGACCTTACACCGGGTGAGAAGCGTCGCATTTCTCCAAGATTCGACCTCGCGCCCGGTGTAAACCCCGCATTTCTCACAGATTCGACCGCGCACCCGGCGCAAGGTCAAATATTTCTCCAAGATTCGACCCCGCGCCCGATGTAAGCCCCGCATTTCTCACAGATTCGACCGCGCACCCGATGCAAGGCCAAATATTTTCTAAATATTCAATCCACACATATCCGGTAGCTCCCCGATCTCAATCGGTACACAGCCTTCCCATCCTTCAACCCCACGAGCGTGATACCCTCCTGCCCTTTCTCCATACGAACGGACTTCTCCGATTTAGCGGGCAGATATAAAATAGCCGTCGTATTAGCGGGGATGGTTGCCTCGTATATATAGCCCTTCTTTTGGATTTGCCATCCACTCTCGATACGGCCATAGGCGGAATCGTAATGACCCCGGATGAACGAGAAGGTTCCGCCGATACGGGGTTGAAGGATGATGTGCTTATAGGCGGGTTGTTCCTCATCCCGCTGGATACCCAAGGTATAAGCTATCATCCACTCCTCGATAGCGCCATACGAATAATGGTTGAAAGAGTTCATATCCACAGGGCCGAAGCCATTTACCAACGTGTAGGAATTCCAACGTTCCCAAATCGTGGTAGCGCCTTGCAGGACAGGATACAGCCATGAAGGATAGGCGGTTTGCTCAAATAATTTATAGGCGACATCGTCATAACCATTGTCGGATAATACCAAATTCAGGTAAGGCGTACCGATAAAGCCAGTCGTAAGCGTATAATTATGTTTCTTGATATTCTCTACCAGATGCCGGATCGCCAAGGGTTTGTTTTTCTCATTGAACAGATCAAACTGGAGAGGAACCACGTATGAGGTCTGCGTATCTACGATTTTCGCCTCGGTAGCCGCCGTTCCGGGCCACATACCTACTTGCGAGTCCTTACCAAAGATAGATTCCACCGTCGGGGCGAACGTGCGTCCTTCCTCGTTTACAAACAGGTCGTTAAAAGACCTCTTCACGTTCTCGTAGAAAGTACGGAAACGCCTTTGGTCCGCGTCCTTCCCTAAACGTTTCGCTACCTGCTCCATAATCAAAGCGTCGTAGGCGGAGTAAGCGGTGTTCGTCAACATGGAATTCGTCGGCTCGATAGCCAGCCAATCGCCGAAACCACCGAAGGGCTGTACATAGCGTACGGCACGACGCTCCAAATAATCCATATAAGCGACCATGGAAGCGTAATGCTGTTCCAGAATACGCACGTCTCCGTATTGTTGATACATTTGCCACGGTACGATCACGCCGGCTTCCATCCATCCCATGGCACCTCCGCCATCCTCCGCGCCGTGTGGAGGGAAACCGACTACGGGTATATAGTTCGCGTAACTACCGTCATCTCCTTGATTATCCCGGACCGAGTAGAGCCAACGGGTGTAAAACGGATCGACATTCATATTATAAGTAGCCGTACGGGCAAATACCTGCGCATCCCCTGTCCAGCCCATACGCTCATCCCGTTGCGGGCAATCGGTCGGAACCGACAGGAAATTACCCCGTTGGCCCCAGATGATATTGCTGAACAAACGGTTGACACGCTCGTCCGATGTCTCATAACCGCTCGTCCGCGCACCGATAGATTCCAGCACGATCCCTTTCACCGCCTCCAAGGGTAACGGCCTCTCCAACCCGTGAATCTCCACGTAACGGAAACCATGGAACGTAAAGCGAGGCTCATACGTCTCACCCGCCGCATCCCCTCTCAGGATATAGCGATCCGTGGAAAGGGCGCTCCGGTAATTATCCGTATAGACTTGCCCTTTCTTCTCCTTATACATCGCGATCGTGTACGGGGCGACAGGTTCGGTAGGGATCGTTTCCGGATAATTCATCTCCCCGAAACGGATCGTGATTTCCTGTCCGGCCTTTCCCTTGAAAGTCAGACGGGGAACACCGACCATATTCTGCCCCATATCATAGACATAGACGCCGGGAATAGGCTCTACCATGGACTGAGCGGTCAGGGTCACATTATTTTGTATCGGGCTGCCTACATATCCTTGGATCTCCACATTTACCGGAGGAGCGGCGAATAAGGTCGCCGGTTTCCATGACGAGTCATCAAAACCCGGAGCATCCCAGCCGTTCACCTCTTTCCGGGCATCGTATTCCTCTCCATTCTGAAGGCCGTTAAAAGTGATCGGTCCCCGGTCATAACATTTCCAGCTATCATTCGTAACGATCGTCTCACGAGTACCGTCGGCATACTCGATCACGATCTTTCCCAATAAGGACTGGCGGGTTCCGTATTGATCCTGCCAACCGGTAAGGAAACCGCTATGCTCGCTCCACCATCCGGCGCCCAACATCGCTCCGATACCATTATCGCCCGGTCGTAGCAAACTCGTTATATCATACGTATTATACATGATACGGTAACGGTAATCCGTCCAACCCGGATTCAGATAATCCTTTCCAACCTTCCGCCCGTTCACCGAGAACTCGTAGACACCCCTAGCGGTAGCATATAAACGGGCGCTCTTGACCGGTTTCTCTATCTTTATCGCTTTCCGGAGCATGGGAGCGGATACGTTCTCGCCCGGATACCAGACATTGAGCTTTCCCTCCCCTTTCTCCACATAAGTCTCGGCAGGATTGTACAGAAGCGTATTCCACGTATCCTCGCTGATACGCAAGTTGGAGAATGTAGCGGTCTGCCCTTTAGGTTGCAGGAAACCGATCGCGTACAAGCGGCAATGATAAACCAACTCTCCATCCGGATAAGGATACACGGTGAAAGCCCCTTCCTTGCCTCCCCAGAAATCACCACGGCTCTTCCGTTCTTTCTCCTCGGGAGTCAAAGAGGAATTCACCAAGGTCTTTCCATCGATCTCTATATCCACGAAATATTTCAAGGCATATTGGGCCGTCGTCACCTTCAACCGGATATGATGCACCTTATGCTTATCCGAGGTTGGGATGATAGAGGCCAGACTTTCCGCCGCATCTTGCCTCGTTTTTCCATCTGTGGTATGACGTAAAATGAAACGGGCGTCCCCCGAACCATTCAAGTCCAGTTCAGCAGACACATAATTATCAGCGTCCCTCGACCCAAAGACAAATACGGCTTTATCATTACCCTCGGCAACCCGCACATCATAGTCGATCACATAATGCGAGCGATATTTGGAGAGTTGTGTCTCCGACGAGCCGATCCAACGGGCGCCACTCCATCCGGAACCCAGAAGACCGGTCTCGAACCACGCAGGCTCGGTGGAGGTAATTTCCGTTCCCGATTCATCCCATACGGAAACTTTCCAATAATAGCGAGTGGAAGGTTGCAATGCTTTTCCTTGATAAACTACGCCGACCGATTCCCCGGAAAGAACCTTTCCCGAATCATAGATATAACGCCCGGCAGCCAATTGCTCCGGACTATCGGCCACCCATAACCGATAAGCCTGCCCACAGGCCCCATAGCGATCGGACTCCATCTGCCAGTTAAAACGTGGCTGACTGACATCAATTCCCAGTGGATTGGTTTGATACTCAACCTGTAGGTTCTTCAATACGGTAACCGCACCCAGAGGTAGCCATCCGGCCAGCAACCCTAAGATTATAGACAAAATACATCGTGTGCTCTTCATAATACAAAGAATTAAAATGATAACGGTACAAAAATATCCATTATCATCTTAACTCTTTGTTTCATTTTTGGGAGAAGATGTAGCAGTTTTGACACTACTCAATCTTTCCTACCATCTTGGACGGGTCTACCCAACGATCAAACTCCTCGGCGGTCACATAACCGGACTCGATAGCCGCCTCCCGCAAAGTCTTATTTTCTTGATAGGCTTTCTGGGCGATAGCGGCGGCCTTGTAATATCCTATTTTCGGATTCAAGGCGGTAACCAGCATTAAGGAGCTATCCAGATGGCGTTTGATGTTTTCGTTCACCGGGGTAATGCCTTTTACGCAACGTTCACTGAAATTCAGGCAACCGTCACCAATCAAGCGGGCGCTTTGCAAGAAGTTCGAGATAATAACCGGCTTAAATACGTTCAACTCGAACTGCCCGTTGGAGCCGGCTATCGAGATTGTCACGTCGTTACCCATTACTTGAGCGGCGAGCATCGTCAATGACTCGCATTGCGTAGGATTCACCTTTCCCGGCATGATGGAGGAACCCGGCTCGTTCTCCGGCAAATGGATCTCACCGATACCGGCACGAGGACCTGAGCCCAACATTCGTATATCGTTCGCGATCTTCATTAAGCTGACCGCTACGGATTTCAAGGCTCCATGCGCCTCAACCAAAGCATCATGGGTAGCCAGGGCCTCGAATTTATTCGGAGCGGTTACAAAAGGAAGCCCAGTCAACTCTGATATCTTCTTAGCGACACACTCGTCATAATTGACTGGGACGTTAATACCAGTCCCAACCGCCGTACCTCCTAAAGCCAACTCGGAGATATGCGACAGGGAATCCTTTACTTTCCGTATACCATATTCCAATTGAGCCGCATAGCCACTGAACTCTTGCCCCAATGTCAATGGAGTGGCATCCATAAAATGAGTCCTCCCGATCTTCACGATCTTCATGAACTCCTCACTTTTTAGCGCCAACGCACGATACAGACTCTCCAATCCCGGGATCGTCACCTCCGCAGTCACCTTATAGGCGGCAATATGCATAGCGGAAGGAAACGTATCATTGGAGGATTGCGATTTATTCACGTCATCGTTCGGAAGCAGCACTTTCTCCTTATCCGTTAGCTTTCCTCCGCTCAGCACATGTGCCCGGTTGGCGATCACCTCATTGACATTCATATTCGTCTGGGTCCCGCTCCCCGTTTGCCATACGATCAAGGGGAAGGAGTCATTTAATTTACCCGCCAAGATCTCGTCGCATACCTTACCGATCAACTCGCATTTCTCCGGAGACAAGACGCCGGCGTCTTTATTAGCCAAAGCCGCTCCTTTTTTCAAGTAAGCGAACGCCTCTATCACCTCTTTGGGCATCCGGCTAATATCGGTGGCGATCTTGAAATTATTCACGCTCCGTTGTGTTTGCGGCCCATAATAAACGTCCACCGGCACTTCCACCTCACCTAAGGTATCTTTCTCTATTCTATACTTCATGACACATAAGTTTTATTAATCTCTTCTATGTATAAACTATCCGGATATCGAATTGTTTATGTTACATTCACAAGTATATCATGAAAAGACATTTATCATGGAACAGAATTCAGATCATAGAAAAACGGCTTATTTCGCCTCCGATGTTTTTTAATAGTTTTTCTTCTCGTCAATAATGTATTCGGGACGGGCCTTGATCTCGTCAAAGAGGATACCGACATATTGCCCTAACACGCCGACCGTCAATAGCTGCACACCTCCAAAGAAGATAATGGAAGTCATGATAGAAGTCCAGCCAACCTCGGCGTTACTAAAACCATAGATCTTGCCCAACGTGAACCAAACCGCCAAGATTATACCGACCAATACGGATATAAACCCGAGACTCGTCGCCAAACGCAACGGCTTCTTCGAGAAATAAAGCATTGCCGTCGACGCGAATTTCAGCATCTTACTAATCGGATATTTCGTCTCGCCGGCGATACGCGCCTCACGCTCATAATAAAACGGCACTTGGTGGAAGCCCACCCAGCTTATCAAGCCACGGATATATTTTCCCCGTTCCTTAAAACGGTCGAACTCATTCATCACCTTCCGGTCCACTAAACGGAAATCTCCTGTATCCAGCGGGAAATGGACCTCGCTCATATAATTCATCACCCGGTAAAAAGCCTTGGAGGTGAACAGCTTGAAAAGACTCTCCCCTTCCCGTGACTTACGGACGCAATAAACCACGTTGGCATCCTCTCTCTCCTGCACTTCCAGCAGATCCGGAATCAATTCCGGCGGATCCTGCATATCGGCGTCGATGATAATCGCCAAATCAGCGTCACAGTTATTGATACCCGCCGTTACCGCCGGTTGATGACCGAAATTCCGGGAGAAGTGAATCACCTTCACAAGAGGATCGGTAGCGGCTATATGGTCCAACAAAGAACGTGTCTTATCCTGACTGCCATCATTTATATAGATAATCTCCGTAGGGTTCGGCAACTTTACCAAGACCTCTTTCGTACGCCGATACGATTCCTCGATCACGGCTTCCTCGTTATAACACGGGACTATAACCGCTAACTTCTTCATGCCTTTTAAGCTTTAAAGGTATAAAACTTATTTACTAAAAAATTAATCACCGTATAGAAAGCCATTCCAATCAAGTGGTTGTAGTAATGATCGATCGTAAGTCGGGAATTCAAGATCAGTACCAATCCGTACTGTAAGGCATAACAAATAATGAAAGCGATCGTGAACCGAACCGCCCCTTTCGTCCATCCGGTGGAACTTCCCTTGAAAGTCCATTGCTTGTTCCAGATGAAACTGTTTAATATGCCTGCCACATATCCCGTTAAGTTAGATAAACCTTCCCGGCATCCGAAGAGTTTCATCATCACCCAGATAACAATCATCGTTATCAAGGTATTGCTCAACCCGACTACACCATACTTAATAGCTTGCTTAATCGTCTCCATTCTTACTTATAATCTCGGAAATCTCCTCGGGTGTCAATTCCTTGACATTCGTGATCGTGAAAACATTCGAGAGGAAATCGCCGTATTGGTTACATTCATTGATCACCCGGTCCAACGTGGCTTTTATATCCGTACGTACCGGGATCAAGAACACCAGCTCCACATACTGCTCACCGATCGTCAAACGCTCGATCTCGCAGTCCGTTTTCGGCAGATAATAAGCGAACTCCCGCTCGATTGTCTGCCGCTGATATTCTTGGAAAGGTTTCTTGCCTTTAGACGTCATCAAGACATAGAAACGCAGCTTCTCCCCTTTTCCTCCCAAGCCGGTCGAGATATAAATTTGTTTCTCGTCGGAGAAATCGGACTCTAAAGAGATACGAGACTCCATCAAAGCCATGTAGGCCCAATCTGTCACTTCCGGGTCCGGATGCTGGGTGTATTCCTCCAACAATCGGTACGCACGGACGGATTTCGAGGTAGCCAATTGAGATAACAAATATCTCTTCTCGGTCTTGTCCGTGGTTTCCTCCGTCAACAAAGTGTTGTACAGGGTCTCGCACTCATCCTCCGATAAGGGACGGGGAGGCCGGTTTTCCTTCCGTACGTTTTCCGAGTATTTGAAATACTCCATCTGAAGTTCAACCGGCACACGCTGTTCTAGTATATGGAAATGTCCCTCCATCCTGCTGAAGGAATCACGGAACTTTTTGAATACATCACCTTCTTCTTTCATAGATCGTCTTTTTTCGTTATTAAACTCCCATAAACAAGAAACAAGAACAAAGGTAATGTTTTTTCCGGAATAAATAAAAATAACGTTATTTAAGCTCCCGCATAAATTAAGAACCCAAGTCCGATCACGAATAAAATAAACATCCCGACATTCAGACGATTGGAAATGGCTGGCGCTCCCTTGAACTCTTTCCAGATAAGGATGCCCCATAAAGCGGAGACTAGCGTGGCTCCTTGCCCCAATCCGTAAGATATAGCCGCTCCCGCTTTCTCTGACGCTATCATACTGAAAGATTGACCGATACACCAGATAACACCCCCCAATACACCCACGAGATGCGTACTCATATCTCCCTTAAAATAACCGGATATGGAGACAGGCTTACCTTCCACCGGATGTTTCATTGCCAATGTGTTAAATAAGAAATTACTAACAAATACTCCTATGGCAAAAACAAATACGGCGGTATAAGGCGTCAACTTCCCGGGTGCCGGAGAAGCGAAATTCTCCATATCCATGGAAGCGGCGACAAAACGATAGAAAAAGGCCATGATCACGCCGGCCACAACCGATATAAGGATCCCCTTCCCCGATACTTTCTTGGTACCGACCAAGGCTTTCTTATAAGCCAGGCCGTTCAAGATGATGGCGATCGTGATTAAGGCTACACCGATAAAGATATAAGTCGGTTCCCCCTTCGCCGCCCCAAAATAGTTAACCAATACGCCTAGCACCAAGGCCAATCCGATCCCTACCGGAAAAGCGACCGACAATCCGCAAATGGCGATCGCCGCAGACAACAAGATATTGGCAGCATTAAAAATAATACCGCCCAAAAAGGCACTCCCTAAACTAGCGAGATTCGCTTGCGCCAAATCCGGCAGGAAACTGCGTCCTTCCGTCCCGATGCTGCCCAAGGTAAAGCCGGAAATCAGAGAAAAGAGCAAGACACCAATCACGTAGTCCCAATAGAAGAACTCATATCTCCAAGTCTTGGAGGCTAATTTCTGCGTATTCCCCCACGATCCCCAACAAAGCATCGTAACGACACAGAATATGACAGCTAAAGAATAATCTTGTACGATATACATAAAATACTATTTAATAGATGGTTGATGCATCATATAATTCTCTATCAAGGAAGCGACCTCCGTAGGCGGCATCTTCTCGATCAAACGAAGATCACGGCCATTGGGATTTGCCACCCAATTGTTAGTCCCCTCATCATCTACGACATGAAAGGTACCTCGCTCTACATCGAAATAAGGCTCATAACCTTTTATAGCGACCAATACCGCCGTATGATCCCAGCTCATGCGCCCTTCCGGGTCTCCCTCCGCGAAACAAAGGGCATACGCATCTTTTACAGGACTGTTCTCCACGTTCATTTGCACCAGTTTCTTTCCGGTCAAGATTACGTTCCCGATCTCAAAACCGCTAAAGACAATCTCTGTAGGCCATTCATCCGCTACGACTTTAGAGGCAGGGACATCGCAATACACATTAAATTCTTTTCCTTCCGGAAACAGGCCCGCCATAGAAACCAAACGTTTCACTTTCTTGGCGACTAATTCCTTTCCGGAGAGATCGCTATATTCATCAGCTCCCGATTGAAGCAAGTCCCTTAAATTAGAGAAGAAACCAATCGTACAAATAACAACGCTGGTATCCGGTTGTTCGCTCAGAATCTTACGGTACACCTTCAGAGCATCCGGAGCGTCGGAAGTCTTCGCCGTATGATGCGGATAGTTAGCGGGTAACTCGTCAGTCCACTTCGTTTTATGCCAAGTAGTCAAGGAGGCCCCCGGTTCGCTCTTTGGTGCCCCTACCGGTATGTCCGGACGGTTGAAATAAGTATTCAACACCTCAATGCAAGGTACCACCCGCTCATCATGGTTGGAGGAAAGAGTCGCAAGGATATTTACCTGACCGCTATCCGCCAAGGCATGCATCAAGGCCATAGCGCCCACATCATCATAGTCCGGACCTAAATCAGTATCTAGAATAAGATTTACCGGTTGAGGCTTATCGGTTTGAGGAATATTTTTCGACACATTTCCCTTACAGGAAATCAACAAGGCAAATAAGCCCATCAGAAACAATGATTTCTTCATAATCTTTATAATTTATTGGTGAACAATCTCTTTCGGAGCATCCGAGTAAATCAGTATCTCGCTGAAATGAACGGAGACATCATTACGTGGATTTAGCCATTTAAACGTAGCCGTATGTTTTCCCTTGGGCAGCTGATACTTCCAGAACAGGTCGTTCCTACGAGTCGTATAGGATGCCGGAAGGTTCGCCGTCTCAACCAGCTCCCCATCTAGGTACATCTCTACTCTCGCTACGTATTTATCATCTTTAGCGTTCACAAAGCCTTTGAATACGGCGCCTGTTCCCTCAAAAGGCAGTTCTCCTACATCGGGCAAATTCTTATTAACCGCCACTTTCTCTATCGGATACATACCCTCGAAAGCCTTCTCGTAACGAACGGCTACAGGTTGCTGGCATTTGATCGTCACCTCGTCACCTGAAACGGAACCGCCGTTGCGCTCTATCACTTGCAACGCTTGATCGAAGCCCATTTGGTAAGTCTTATTCAATGAGATGGTCGTATAGGCAAAATCCATATTCTCCACTTCTCTCAAGTTCTTCATCCAATAATCCGGTATATGGCTATAACCAAGGATTGTTCCTAAGATACCACCCGCGGAGGCTGGGTTGCAATCCGAGTCTTGTCCGCAACGGGTAGAGATATCCAATGTTTTATAGAAATCTCCCTCACCATAAAGCAAGCCGATAAGAATGTATGCGCTATTGATCACGGCATCAATATTGAACGGAACAAAAACACCATCCGGACAACCAATATCCGAGCTCCATTTCTTCTCACATTCAAACCAAGTGCGTTTCCAATCGTCCGGATATTCCTTATGCCAGCGGATCACATCGCTCATACATTTATAATAGATACTTTGCTCCGGTATCGTCTTCAATGCCTCGGTCACGATAAACTCGATATCATCCGAGATAAACGATAACGAATACATCGCCCCGACATACACACCGCCGTACCAACCATCTCCATAATTCATGATATGCCCGATCTTATCAGAAATCTCGGAAGCCGTATTCGGCATACCCGGCGACATCAGTCCGGCATAGTCCGCCTCGATCTGATAATCAAGATCATCCGCATGCGGGTTATTCAGCCAATGACCGGATGCCGGCGGCATGATCCCTTGTAAAATATTATAACGTGCCGACTGGTTAGCATGCCACAACGTATATCCAGCCGTAGCGAACGCCATGGCGAATGAGTCTACAGGAGCATCCAATCCCAACCGGTCAAAGACATCTACGAACGTAAGGTCCATATAAACATCATCGTATAATCCGGGAACATTCTCGTACCACCATTTGATATACCCGTCCGGCCATACGATCGGTACGTATTCCTGAATCATCGTTCCGTTATATTTGAACTCCGTCGGACCGCCATACGTACAGCCTATGGTTTGTCCGGCCCAACCTCCCTTAATCTTATCCATCAACTTTTCTTTACTAATCGTAAACTCAGCGGGAACCGTCGTTTGATCCTTTGCCGAGGGTTGTTGGGAACATGAGATCGCCCCTATAAATAAAGAGGCAGCCGCTATCATCGCAAATACTGTTTGTTTCATAATATTAGATTGTTTTTTAGATTAATCAAAGATATCTACCTCATTTCGATAAGGAGCGGAAGATTGCGCTCCCACACGAGTCACGGAAATGGCGGAAGCTTTGCAAGCGAATCTCACGGCTTCCCTTAAATCCCGCCCCTCGGCCAAAGCAACCGTTAAAGCACCGTTGAAAATATCCCCGGCCGCAGTAGTATCAACGGCTTCCACTTTTATCGCAGGAACCATATCTACCATGGAATCACAGTAAATCAAAGCTCCTTTTGAACCTAAAGTAATGATTACGTTCTGTACTCCCATCTCCATTATAACTTGCGCAGCCTTCTCCGCGGAAACCTCATCCGTGATCTTCACGCCGGTGATCATCTCCGCCTCTGTCTCATTCGGGGTAATCATATACAGATGGCGGAGTAACGCAGCCGACAAAGGTTGAGCTGGAGCCGGATTTAGTATTACTCGCTTATTTTTCTTCCAAGCTGTCTTTGCGACAAACTCAACAGTATCCATCGGTATTTCTAACTGCATTAATATCAACTCGGCTTGTTCTATAGCTTCCTCTGCCTTCGCTAAATCTGTTGGCAGTAAATTCGCATTTGCCCCAGAAGCCACAACAATACAATTCTCAGCATGGGCATCTACCGTAATCAACGCTACACCGGAAGGATTCTTCGGATCTGAGAAAATATAGGAAGTATCAATCCCCTCTTCCTCAAATAGCCGCTGGGATTGATGCCCGAATATATCACTGCCTGTTTTACAAATAAACGAGACCTGTCCCCCTAACCGAGCAACAGCAACCGCTTGATTCGCTCCTTTCCCACCCGGGTTCATAAAAAATGTTCCTCCTAATACGGTCTCCCCCGGACGAGGAAGATGATTCGTCTTTATGACCATATCGGTATTGCTACTTCCAACAACCAATATATTATGATTCCGTAAGTCTTTCATGCTTTTCTCTTATTAATCATTCGTTTAACAAAAATATCATATATTCCGCTTGGTACACCAGATTTCATGTTAATTTAAATTCATTCACCGATGTCGCAAATATAAAAAGATCCAAAATATAAAAATCATCAATTAATCTTCATCGTAGATAAACCCAAATCGATATATTTGCATCATACAATTTCTCATATTCACTATATATCAAACACTTGATAATATCAAAAGTTCCATGAATAACACATACATATTATTAGTGCTTGTCAATATCTTGACAAAAGCTGAAAAAAGATATTTCCACCTTTACGCAAACCTTCAAAACGGGGATCAGATGTACCTCGCCCTTTTTAATCTAATAGATGCTAATACGTCTCCCGAACAGCTGTATACACGCTTTTGTCAGATTCAAGGTTGAATTAGATAAAGCAAAAAAATTAGCGGATAGATTAATGCCAAAGCAAGTCATGACGTATGTAAAACCCGGCTTTCCATAATACCACTCATCTGCTGCAACGCCCAATCCACCAATCCTTGGATATGGGGAATAAGACTTAATCCTCTTTCCGTTAAGCAGTATTCTACTCGGGGAGGAACTTCCGCATAGACCTTTCGTTCGATCAGACCATCCGATTCCAGCGTACGCAAGGTTACGGTCAGCATACGTTGCGATACATCCGCGATGGTTTTATGGATATCACTAAAACGCATGGTACCGTTAGCACTTAAAGTGATAAGCACTAGCATAGACCATTTATCTCCTAGCCGGCTCAATACGTCTCTCACGGGGCAATTCCCCGTCGGATGAAAGTTTTTCATTTTTTAACCTTTTCTATTTACTTGAATCTCAACAATGGTTACATCCATGTAAGTTCCTTATTTATAAGTGCCTTCTTGTTTTCTCTAAAAAAGGGGCTTACTTTTACGCCACAAAAGTAATAAACTTACGAAAAATAACTATTGTATCACTTAATAATTTACGATTATGGCAAAGAAAGTAGCAGTTTTAGCGGTAAATCCAGTAAATGGATTTGGTTTGTTCCAATATTTGGAATCATTTTTCGAGAATGGCATTACTTATAAAGTATATGCGGTAGCCAATTCAAAAGAGATCAAAACGAACTCTGGCATAGCTTTGACAGTAGACGATGTGATCGCTAATTTAAAAGGGCATGAAGATGAATACGACGCAATGGTATTCGCTTGTGGCGATGCGGTTCCTGTTTTCCAGCAGAACGCTAGCAAACAATACAATATCGATCTAATGGATGTGATTAAGAATTTCGGGGAAAAGGGTAAAATTATGATTGGACATTGCGCTGCCGCTATGCTCTTCGACTTCACCGGAATCACGGAAGGAAAGAAGCTAGCGGTACATCCGTTGGCTAAGCCTGCCATTAGCAAAGGACAAGCAACAGATGAGGATTCCGTAGTCGATGGCAATTTCTTTACAGCGAAAGAAGAACATTATATCTGTACTATGATGCCTCAAGTTTTGGAGGCCTTGAAGAAATAAGTTCTAGGACAAATAAAGCCAACTATTTGAACAAGACAAAATGTAAGGGAGGGACTATTCGCATAAATCCTCCCTTACAAATTTCAAATTAGTTAGAAAAATCGGTTACAATCCAATACCTTATCTGTACTTCCAAAGTATCTTAGCTTCATCAGCAAAGTATGTTAAGTTACTTTGCCGATAAAGTTAACTTCGTTGCCGATGTAAGTTGTCTATAACATATCCACCGGATTCTCATTCGCCGCCCTCCAACTTTGGAACGTGACCACTCCTACCGTCAGGATACTGATCCCTAGCAATGCGACAAAATAAATCAAATAACTGACAGGGACTTTCTCCATAAAATTACTGCCCCATCTCTCCATAAAATAATAGGAAACTGGAATCGCGATAACAAAACTAATGAGCAAGACCTTTAAATAGACTTTATTCAAACGATATAGTATCTCACTCACGGAAGATCCATACACCCGCCTTATACCAATTTCTCGCCGCTGATAGTGGACATCAAACAATACCAGACTTAAAATACCTGCCAATGCCATCCAGATAGATAAAACACTGGATAAAATAACCCGGTCGCCAAACTGGATTTCTTTTTCATACAGATGCCGGGAGAATGTATCGCAAAACTCAAAATCAGGTAAACATGAAGGGGAAAGTTCGTTGAGCATATTCCTAATATAAAGTAAAACATTCCCTTTATCAGCCCCCGGCATCAACTTTATATAAGCGTAAGGCATATATAATTCTTCATTCGTCACAAAAGCGACAGGATAAGTAGCTAGCGACTCCGATGCTTTATGTGTGGAAGCGATCACCACCTCATCCGTAAATCCTAATACCCGGGCATCATTCCCCCAAAAGGTTTTCATACGGTCACCCACATGAAGGTTTAATTGCCTTTTCGCTTTTTGGTCAAAAACCAAAAGCAACTCTTTATTCCTCCCATCTTCCATCCTTGAGACACGTCCCTCGTTCGCGGTAATATCCATAAGGGATAAAAAATTAGGTGATACATTCAAATAATAAAAATAAATAGTCTCTCCATTAAACTCTGCGGCCCCGCCACGATTCTCATTGGTCGCTCCTATCTTACTAGCGGCGAAAGCCACATCCTCAATTCCCGCATAACCACGCAAACAGTTGGTAAAATTCTCTTTATATTTCTCGGTTATCTCCTTATTCAATTCTACGACAACTACATTATCATTCCCGAAACCAAAGGAATGACTCCGCATTGTCTCTATCTGCTTATAAATAAACAGTGACAGGACGATCAATATAATTGAAACCGTATACTGAAAACCAACCAGACATTCCCGCATTCTTTTTCCCTTTGGAGACAAACCAAAAGAACCGTTCAGCACGATTCGCTGAGGAATAGAAGTTGCATAAATAGCCGGATATGCACCGGCCAATAGTCCCGCACACAAAGTCATAAATAATCCACCAAAAAAAACTATTCCCTTCATATGAAACCCTCCTCCAATGCAACCTTCATAAACCAATAACAGCAAAAAGGATATAGCATAAGACAATAGCGCAAAAAGAAAAGACTCTAACCAAAGAAATCCACGCAACCGCCATACCGAGTCCCCTAGAATTTTGCGGATGTTAATACTTTTTATTCTTGCCGGAACCAATGCCATTGTAAAGTTTATAAAATTAATCACTGCTATCAATACCACTAGAAACGAAGCGCTAAACAACAAATCCGTTTGTCTTTTATTCCCTGATTTTATGTAAGTAACACTATTCATATCATTCATATAATAAATATCGCATAAATTCACCAAACGGGTCTGTACCTCTTGGAGCCTCTCGTATTGCTTGAAGGGAAATGCTTGGTTAAACTGGGAGCAAATGAGATCTTTTTGTGACGGATCATCTAAAAGGACATAACAAAGGAAAATCCAGTTATCCCAATCATCCATACAATAAGTCGACGATAAAGAAGTATAAATGGCATTATTCAATTGTGTATTTTCCGGGAAATCTTTATAAACTCCTCCTACGACTAGTGATTTTCGTTCCTTGCTCCAAATCTCTTCTTCCGCAAGCAACTCCTTACCAATAGCCGATGACTCGCCAAATATCTTCCGGACCATACTTTCCGGCAAAAGGCATTTCTCCGGATCATCTAAGCAATCTAGTGAACCTTCCACCAATTGGAAGTCAAATATAGAAACGATCCCCGGAGTACAGGTTATCACCGGTTCCTTATAACCTTTGAGAATCTCGTCCCTCCCGATCGTAAAATAAACTTCCCCTATGTAAGGATTTATGATCGTACTTTCCAATATATGTGGAGAAGACGAGGCAAATGCTTGGGCGAAAGGCAGGATTTGCGTAGGCCATTGACTTTTACTTGTCACACAATCCAATCGATAAATAGCCTCGGCTTTCGAGTGTATTTTATCAAAAGTTCGTTCGGATTCCGTACGGATAGCTACGCTATCAAATAAAGTAAAGGCGATAACGAGGCCGCATATATTTAGTGTTGCCGCCATTTTATTTGCCTTCAACGTGATAATAAAATTTCGATATATAGAGTTCATGATACGCTTGTTTTTCGTATAAAATAAATTGACACAACTCTCCTCTATGCCCTTGAAGACAGGGCATAATCATGTCTAATTCAGCATACGACAAAGCACATAGCAAGAGTATCGCTCTTGCCAAAAGACGGATTTTAATCGAACATAACTTACCCTCCGTTCGTAAAACAACAAAGCTACCGACTGGGTAAACAAAGCGAGGAAAAAATTCAATGAGGCAATAAGATACAAAAGTTTCTCCCCAAAAGCGGAGAAAGACGTCAAAGGAGTTATGATTTCTTGAAAAGAGATGAAAGCAGCCGGCTCTTTATTCGCTATTGAAAATAAAGATGTAGAAGCACACGCCCGTACCTCCTTTTGGGAGAAAGAATCGTTGGCGACCACAGTCAATGCGGCAAAAACGACCATGCACAAAAACATTGCCCTTAACCATTTCATAACAAGAACAAAATTGATCAAAGGCAAATGTATAGATTTTCACTCAATAAATCCAAACAATAAGCATGCAAATAACACGAATATGTAAATCATTGATTATCATCAGCCTTAAAAACATGATTATATTTCTGAAAAAACACGTACATGTTTTCCACAAAAGTCGTACATGTTTTTCGGAAAACACGTACACGTTTTTACCGGGTCATACGACAGAAGACAAGAACAAATATAGAAATAGACAATAACCCTCCTTATCATGATGAGAATTTCCCTCATAAGTCCCGTGTAAGTTTGAGGCTATATCAAAACCCAAGCCCCAACTCAAAGGCGAACCGGAAACTATCCGTCGAGCCGAACCAAGAATATTTAGTGGTGAACTTATTCAAGAAAGTAAGCCAAATCCCGCCACCATAGGAAGTATGCCAACTATGGGAACGCTCACCGGGAAACCAGACCCGCCCATAATCAAAGCCCGCGAATAGACCATATTTTAAGGGAGTGAACGGATTCTTTAGTTTTCCCATGTCCAAGCGTAAATCCGAGTATTGGTAAAAGGATTGCTTTCCGATAAAACGGTTCTCACGGAATCCCCTTAAATCAATCGTGGCGGCTTGATAGAACTCATAGTCATTATCGAATAATACCGTTCCCTTCATCAAGGAGGCCCAAGTAAAACGATCCGAGAACCGTACGTTCCATGAAAGGCTTCCCTGCGCATAGGGGAAATTACGTTCCGGCTTTTTCAAATTCATTTTCCATCCGGCCGTCCATTCGGTTTCCAATAGGGGAAGCCACGAATAAGGCTGTTTCGTTATCCGGTAAGTAGCGCCAAGACCTACGAAATAATTCGTGCGGAAAATAGGATGATCTTCTCCATAAACCGTATAAATATATCGATCATCCGTACGTTTAGCCTTGTACATATCCAAAGAGCCAAAGAAAGTCATCACCTCTTCTTTCCTCAAATCCATCTCGAAGGATGGATTAAACATATACGTCCGGAGCTTCACCCGGTTATAATTCTTTTTCTCCTCTTTATAGCCCGCCGTATTATTTCCAAATCCGAAGAAGTTCTCGAAGTTACGGGGTGAAGAAATGGAGGCATTTAGGTATAAACGTCTCCGGTCATCATAATTAGGGAAGATACCTGCATACATGAACCCTTTCAAATAATTATACCCGATCCGATGCTGATAGGTGAATGGGGCTCGTTTAAAGCCATACATCGTATATGTAAAGAACGTACCCAAACTAATACCTTTATCCGAATCATATATTCCCCACGGGGTAAAAGATATCTTATGGTATTTTATCTTCTGGTAATCATATTTATAATCTTTATCATAGACATGTATTTTCCGGTTATGATTCAATTGGTATTGGTTCTCCCCCTCTCCGGAGATCAAGTATATCGGAAAATCTTTCCGTGTATTTCCCTTCACTTCAAACGTATCGTTTCCCGCAAGCCCATATAACCACAGTTCTTTGGTTTCCTTGCCGGAGAATTGTTGTTCCAACCTACAGTCTCCGGTCTCGGGATCATAAATCCGTAAAACAGTCCGGTCCGGCGCTTGCCGCTCGATTAAGAAATAATCGGATTGATTGGTTCCGGCAACCACTGGCGTACGTTGCAATAAGCGATAATATTGGCTGGCAACCGCTTCCAACTCTAGCCTCCTTCGTTTCAACTTTCGTTTAATCAGTTCTATCTCATCATGTTTTACACCTTCCGGCAAATAAGTAAAAGCGCTATCGATCAAAGAGTCGGTCATCTGTCTCTGAATTTCTTGGGCTTGGCGTATCCAAACCGACTCATCACTGCGGCCTGCTACCGCCATATCCAGCGCAAAAGCTAGCTTATTGATTTTCTTTGTATCTTTTAAAATCAGGCTATCATAATTACAGATAAAATCCAACGATAACATCTTCAACATTTGCTTGAACAATACTCCGTCCACCTTCGTGAAAGCATGATTCCTATCGATCACGATCGGGGTATAAATTACGCTATCATTGACGGTATGTGACTGCCACTCCCAGTTTTCGTTCGTCTTATTCCAATCTCCGGTCCACATATCGAAAATACGTTCCCGAATGTATAGATTTTGATCCGCCATATAGTTTTTACTCACTTGAAGGCTGTCTAGAAAGTCTTCCGTGGTATACAAATTAGACCTTAAATTAATATCCGGAACATTGATTAGATTGACCAGCCTATCTTGTATATCGCTGCCGTCCGCAACCGTGTCTTTCCGTATGTGGGAAGGAATATAGTAAATACGGGAGGGAGAAAAACTCAATCCCGCGGACTTCGCTAAATAATCTGCGACCAAATAGGTATAGGGATTGATAATCGTATAAGCATCTCCTAAGAACTCATCCAAATATGTATTCTTAAAATCAGTCTTATTATATATTTCCCGGAAAAACTTCGACTCCAAGAAACTCGTAGAGCCACCCAAGGGCTTTAGTAAATACAATTGCTTACGCTTATTCTCCAACAATAATCCGTGAAACCCTTCCGCTTGCCCGACGATGTCCATCCCACCCCCCAACGTTTCTATCGTAGCCGAAGGAACCCTGATCGGGATCGTATAAAGGTGACGATAATGCCTCCCCCACATCCAATTATAGATCTTGCTTTTACCACTATCCGCTTGCGGATAAATGGACTTACGTACCCAATCTTGAGATTGGGAATAAAGCAAGCCGGGCATAAGCACAAAGAGTATGAGTATGATATATTTATAGGACGACCGCATGGACAATTTCTTTCTATCTCTGTTTTACTAATAACAGGGGTAAGACAAGAGTTGTTTTGTTTTTTTAGCCTAAGAGAAGAATCAAGGACTTGACGTATCAACAAGCGATAATTATATATTTTTGGTAGACAAATCTAAAATCATGCTATAAAACATTATTCAGAAAGGTTATAAATACAAAGAAGAAAGTTACTTTTACACGCAATTTCAATAATATTGATACGCATGAAGAACATAAATACACTGTCGGGCTTGTCTGTTGCTAACTTCAGCAAGCAAATTGACGGGAAAGAAACGGCGCTTTATACCCTGTGTAACAAGGTTGGAGCAGAGCTAGCGATCACGAATTATGGAGCGAAAATCGTCTCACTGATGGTTCCGGATAAGAACGGAAAAATGACCGATGTCGTTACTGGCCATAATTCGATTGAAGAGTACTTAACATCAGAAGAACCTTATTTCGGTGCCATTTGCGGTCGTTATGGAAATCGTATCGCCGCTGGAAAATTCACGATCGACGGTATTACTTATGACAAATTAGCCATAAATAACGGTCCTAATAGCTTGCATGGCGGAATCAAGGGATTCAATGCGGTCGTATGGGACGCCAAACAAATAGACGAGCAAACCATTGAGTTGAAATATCCCTCCGCCGATGGCGAGGAAGGTTTCCCCGGAGAACTAAAGACAACCGTAACTTATCATCTGACAAATGAGAATGAGGTCGTTATCTCCTATCAAGCCTCTACGGACAAACCTACGGTCTTGAATCTAACCAATCATTCTTATTTTAACCTATCCGGTGCGGGAGACCCTTATATAGGAGACCATATTCTCACGATCAACGCCGACTATTATCTGCCTACAGACAATACGGCAATCCCGTACGGACCTAAAGAGAAGGTAGAAGGTACACCAATGGACTTCCGGACTCCTCATGAGGTAGGCGAACGAATCAATGACAATTTCGAACAGCTTATATTCGGTAAGGGATATGACCACACGTACATATTAAATAAAGAGGACAACGAACTTTCTTACTGCGCTCGCTGCTCCTCCCCCAAGACCGGTATCGTAATGGAAACTTATACGACTCAACCGGGCGTGCAATTATACACAGGTAACTGGATGACTGGGAATTTCGAAGGTAAGAACGGACAACGCTACCCGGAACGGGCCGCTTTATGTCTGGAAACCCAGCATTTCCCCGATAGCCCCAACAAACCGGAATATCCGACAACGGAACTCCGCCCGGGCGAGGTTTTCCAAAGTACTACTATTTATAAATTCAGTGTAGAATAAGAGAATAATTTAAGTAATCTAATAATCTAAAACAACAAAAAAGAAATGGAATCAACAGCAAAAAAGAATTACACATTGCCTATTATCATGATGGTGGCTCTCTTCTTCATGATATCTTTCGTGACGGGTCTACAGAACCCATTCGGTATCATCGTTAAGAACCAGTTCGCTGCCAGCAACTTCATGTCGCAGCTGGGTAACGCAGCTAACTTTATTGCCTATGCCTTCATGGGTATTCCGGCCGGTATGCTATTGCAGAAGATCGGTTACAAGAAAACCGCTTTGTTAGCGATCATCGTAGGTTTCTGTGGTGTAGGTATTTCTTATCTTTCCGGTGTGGCTGGTAGCTACGCTGTTTATTTGACAGGTGCTTTCGTGTCCGGTTTCTCTATGTGTATGTTGAATACCGTAGTAAACCCGATGTTGAACACGCTAGGTGGTGGTGGAAACAAAGGTAACCAATTAATTCAGGTTGCCGGTTCCGTGAACTCTATCGGCGCTACGATCGTTCCGGTATTGGTTGGTTATTTGATCGGTGACGCTGCTAAGGCTCAGATCAGTGACGCTAACCCGGCATTGTTCTTGGCTATGGGTATCTTTGCCATCGTATTTATCGTATTGTTCTGCATGCAAATTCCGGAACCGCATATGGTTAAAGAAAATGAAGCCAAGACTCCGGACAAGCACAGCGCGCTTTCTTTCCGTCACTTCATTTTAGGTGCCATCGCAATCTTCTTGTATGTGGGTGTCGAAGTAGGTATTCCTAACTTCATGAACTTGTTCGCTACTTCTCCTGAGATCGGTATCGATCCTACAGTAGCCGGTTCTATCGTGGGTACATATTGGTTCTTGATGATGATCGGACGTCTGTTCGGTGCCTCTTTCGGAGCTAAGATCTCTAGTAAGGCGATGTTGTCATCAGCCGCCACGGTAGGTATGATCTTTATCTTGATCGCTATCTTCGCCCCTGCTACGACAAAAGTTAGTATGCCTGTATTCTTGTCTGATATCTCTTTCGGTATGGTTGAGGTTCCGGTTGGAATCATGTTCATGGCTCTTTGTGGTTTATGTACTTCCATCATGTGGGGTGGTATCTTCAACTTGGCAGTAGAAGGTTTAGGTAAATATACGGCAGCCGCTTCCGGTATCTTCATGGTGATGGTTTGCGGTGGAGGTATTCTTCCGTTGATCCAAGGAGCTGTAGCCGACGCTGGCGGTTTCATTACTAGCTTCTGGGTGGTATTCCTAGGATTGGCATATTTGCTATATTACGCTTTGATCGGTAGCAAGAACGTAAACAAAGACATTCCTGTTGAATAATAAGGACAGGACATAATATGATAAAGAAGAAATTATCCGGCAGAGTTATCTGAATGGGTAATTTCTTCTTGTTTATTCAATTATTTACCTTAATCAAATTAAGTATCATGCAACAAAAAATCAGAACTAAATTTAAAGAGTTATTTAATACCGAAGGTAGCTTATACACATCCCCGGGACGTATTAACTTGATCGGTGAACACACTGATTATAATGGAGGTTTCGTTTTTCCGGGTGCTGTAGATAAAGGGATGATCGCCGAGATCAAACCGAATGGGACGGGCAAAGTCCGGGCGTTCTCCATCGACTTAAATGATTACGCTGAATTTGGCTTGACCGAGGAGGACGCTCCTTCCGCAAGCTGGGCAAGATATATCTTTGGCGTATGCCGGGAGATTATTAAACGAGGTGGTAATATCCAAGGTTTCGATACCGTATTCGCTGGAGACGTGCCTCTGGGCGCTGGAATGTCTTCTTCCGCCGCATTGGAAAGTACTTATGCTTTCGCATTGAATGACTTATTCTCATTGAATATCGATAAATTCGAGTTGGCTAAGATCGGTCAGGCTACAGAACATAATTATTGTGGCGTGAATTGCGGTATCATGGACCAATTCGCTTCCGTATTCGGCAAGGCCGGAAGTTTGATCCGCTTGGATTGCCGTTCTTTGGAATATAAATATTATCCGTTTAATCCGGTTGGTTACAAACTCGTGTTATTGGATTCGGTCGTTAAGCATGAGTTGGCATCCTCAGCCTACAACAAACGCCGTAAATCCTGCGAGAACGTGGTAGCCGCCATTCGCCGCAACCATCCGGAAGTAGAGTTCTTACGTGACGCTACGATGGAGATGCTGAACGAGGTAAAAGCGGATGTCAGCGCAGAGGATTACATGCGTGCCGAATATGTTATCGAGGAAATCCAACGTGTACTCGACGTATGTGCCGCTCTGGAGAAAGGCGACTATGAGACTGTCGGCGAAAAGATGTACGGCACGCATCAAGGTATGAGCAAGCTTTATGAAGTTAGCTGCGAGGAACTGGATTTCTTGAACGATATCGCCAAGGAATGTGGTGTAACCGGTTCTCGTGTCATGGGTGGAGGATTCGGTGGTTGTACGATAAACTTGGTTAAGGATGAGTTGTACGACGATTTCGTGAAGAAAGCCTTCTCCGCTTATAAAGAGAAGTTTGGACGTGAACCTAAATTATATAATGTAGTAATCAGCGACGGAGCACGCAAGCTCTGTTAATCTTTAAAATCCATAAAACGATGTCAGCAGCTTTTTATCAAGACGAAGTAAAATTCTATGTTGCCGTAGATTGTATCATTCTAGGGTTTAACAATAAGGAGTTGAATGTTTTATTATACAAACGTTCGTTCGAGCCGATGAAAGGACAGTGGTCTCTTATGGGAGGCTTCGTGAAATCCGGGGAAAGCGTGGATGAAGCAGCATCACGGGTATTAACCGATTGCACGGGCATTGAGCATCTTTTTATGGAACAAATAGGGGCTTACGGAGATGTATCACGTGACTTAGGGGAACGAGTTATCTCCGTAGCTTACTATTCTTTGGTGAATATGAATGATTTTAGCCCCGAGATCTTGGAAAGCCATAACGCTACTTGGACCAAGATATCCGAGCTTCCTGACTTGATTTTCGACCATAACCAAATGATAAACGATACGTTGTCCGTCCTTAAAAAGAAAGCGGCAAGCCGCCCTATCGGTTTCAATTTGCTTCCCGAGCAATTTACCTTGCCCCAACTACAGACATTGTATGAGGCCATCTACCAAACCCTTTTAGACAAACGAAACTTCCGCAAAAAGCTAAACGCCATGGATATTCTGGAAAAACTGGATATCAAAGACAAGAAAAGTTCTAAACGAGGAGCTTTCCTCTACAAATTCAACGAGAAAAAATACAACAAATGGGTTGAACAGGGTTTCGACTTCTCGCTCTAATCCGAATGATGTATACCCGCAAGAATAAGGCGCTCAGCGGGCTATCTTAAATATCTCTCAATTTATCAAAAATATAAGAAGATAGGAACCTTTACCGAAAAGGAATTGTTTGATTGATATAACGGCTCTTACAAAGAGTTTGATTATCTTTGCAGTCAAATAAATAATTCATCTGATAAAATGAACGATATTCAAGTAATGAACAAAGCAGCTGATAACATCCGTATACTGGCTGCGTCAATGGTGGAGAAAGCGAACTCCGGGCACCCGGGTGGCGCTATGGGTGGTGCAGACTTTGTTAACGTACTGTTCTCAGAGTTCTTAATATACGATCCCAAGAATCCCAAATGGGAAGGACGCGATCGTTTCTTCCTTGACCCGGGGCATATGTCTCCGATGCTTTATTCCGTACTGGCTTTAAGCGGCAAATTCACATTGGATGAACTTCAACAGTTCCGCCAATGGGGAAGCGTTACTCCGGGACATCCTGAGGTAGACGTTATGCGTGGTATCGAAAACACGTCCGGCCCGTTGGGACAAGGACATACTTATGCTGTAGGTGCGGCTATCGCGGCTAAATTCTTGAAAGCACGTCTGGGTGAGGAAGTAATGAACCAGACTATTTACGCATATATTTCCGATGGAGGTATCCAAGAGGAAATCTCCCAAGGTGCCGGACGTATCGCCGGAACTTTAGGACTGGATAACTTGATCATGTTCTACGACGCTAACAACGTGCAGCTATCTACCAAGGTAGAAGACGTCGATGCGGAGAACGTAGCCATGAAATACGAGGCTTGGGGCTGGAAAGTCATTCAAATAAACGGTAACGACGTAAACGAGATCCGCAAGGCTTTAAAAGAGGCTAAGGCAGAGATCTCCAAACCGACTTTGATCATCGGTAACACCGTTATGGGGAAAGGTGCTGTCGGCGCTGATAACAGCTGTTACGAGAATAAGGTATCTACTCACGGACAACCTTTATCCGCAGCAGGAGCTTCCATCGCGGATACGATCAAGAACCTAGGAGGCGATCCGGAACATCCGTTCGCAATCCTTCCTGAGGTAGCCGAATTATATGCCAAACGCACGAAAGAACTGGAAGTAATCGTCGCCGAGCGTTACGCCGTGAAAGACGTATGGGCGAAAGCTCACCCGGACTTAGCGGCTAAGATGGAGCAATGGTTCTCTGGTAAGGCTCCTAAAATCGACTGGGCCGCAATCGAGCAGAAAGCGAACCAAGCGACCCGTGCCGCTTCCGCTACCGTATTAGGTGTGCTTGCTACCCATGTAGAAAACATGATCGTAGCTTCCGCCGACCTTTCCAATTCCGATAAGACAGACGGCTTCTTGAAAAAGACCCATGCTTTCGTGAAAGGCGACTTTAGCGGAGCTTTCTTCCAAGCGGGTGTAGCCGAGCTTTCTATGGCTTGTATCTGTATCGGTATGTCTTTACATGGTGGCGTGATCGCCGCTTGCGGTACATTCTTCGTATTCTCCGATTACATGAAGCCTGCGTTACGTATGGCCGCGTTGATGGAGCAGCCCGTTAAGTTCATCTGGACACACGACGCTTTCCGTGTTGGAGAAGACGGACCTACACACGAGCCGGTAGAGCAAGAAGCTCAAGTTCGTTTATTAGAGAAATTGAAGAATCATAAGGGACACAACTCCATGTTGGTACTTCGTCCGGCAGACGTTGTGGAGACAACAGTCGCATGGAAACTAGCGATGGAGAACGTTTACACTCCTACCGCATTGATTCTTTCCCGTCAGAATATCACAGATCTTCCCGCTAAGGAAAACCGCTATCAAGAGGCTTTGCAAGCGGAAAAGGGTGCCTATATCGTCAATGAAGACGCTAACGCGGATGTAATTCTTTTGGCTTCCGGTTCCGAGGTATCGACTTTGGTCGAGGGCGCCGCCCTGCTTCGTGCCGATGGCATAAAGGTTCGTATCGTTTCCGTTCCTTCCGAAGGTCTATTCCGTTCACAAAGCAAAGAATACCAAGAATCCATTCTTCCCGCAGGAAGCAAGATTTTCGGCTTAACCGCTGGTCTTCCGGTTAATCTGGAAGGGTTGGTAGGTCCTAACGGCAAGGTATGGGGACTTGAATCCTTCGGTTTCTCCGCCCCTTACAAAGTATTGGACGAGAAATTAGGTTTCACGGCTAAGAACGTTTATAACCAAGTAAAAGAATTATTAGCATAAAGATGGGTATAGTAGGTTTGTGTAGCGATCACGCTGGTTTTGAGTTAAAAGAATATATAAAGACAATCCTCGATGAAAGGGGATTGTCTTATAAAGATTTTGGAACTTATTCCTCTGACAGTTGCGATTATCCGGATTTCGCCCATCTGATGGGCAAGGCCGTAGAAGCTGGCGAGGTTTATCCGGGAATAGCTGTCTGCGGTACAGGGAATGGCATTAGTATGACCTTGAACAAACATCGGGGTGTCCGTGCCGCCTTATGCTGGCGAGAGGATATCGCGAAACTGGCACGTGAGCATAACGACGCGAACGTGTTATCAATGCCCGGTCGTTTTATCAGCAAGGAAGAGGCTAAGAAAATCGTTGAGATATTCTTGGATACACCTTTTGAGGGTGGTCGCCACCAACGTCGTATAGACAAGATCCCTTTGTAAAGTCCGCGAAAAAGTCACTTTATAAAATAAAGAAGGCTCTCCCATGGTTCGCTTACCATTCGGAGAGCCTTTTCGTATCACCGTTTAAACGGCAACGTACATATAATAGATGACGGATGCCAAATTTGAAGACTTTCTACTATTAAACATTCGATCTCGCTTTTTGTTCTTTCCATTTAGTTAAAAATGTACGGGCTACCGTCGGGAATAACTCCAGCAACAGTATTTCTTTCTCATTCTCAGCCAATAACACATCCAAATCCTCCAATACAGGATTCTCTTGCATCACGTAATGGGAACCGTCGTAAGGCACCTCATTTTGTACGCCGGTGATTTTCAACCGAAACGCCGGATCTACCGGAATCGGCGTCTTGCCATACTCTCCTTTTACCAAGGCGATAAACTGGTTGGAAGGATTACTATACATCGGGCGGCCTTTCAGCTCATCCAGCGCACAGGAAACCGCTTGCGCCCCGATAATCTGGCTCGTAGGCGTCACCAACGGAGGCAAGCCGGCATCCATCCGTACTTGCGGAATTATTGAGATCGCCTTCTCCAACAAGTCGATCTGCCCCAACTGCTTCAACTGGGCAACCATATTTGTGTACATACCTCCCGGGATCTGCGCTTTTTTCACCAACTCGTTCGGCTCGGGGAAATCAAAATACTCCTCGATCGCACGGCAATAAAACAGCAAATCGTCCTCCTTATCTTTCCGAGCGGCCTCGATGGCATCGTTGAAGAAGCGGTCGATCTCGGCGGGGAAACTATCTTCTACGGGATTAAAGGGCCTTGGGAATTTCTTCGCGGTATCGAACGAGGAAAGTTCCTTGCGGATCGTCAATAATTCCTTGTTGATCTTAGCGATCGCATCCATATCAAGATCCAGCTCGATACCCAATTTCTTGCAGAAGATATAGACCAGTTCTACTGCGGGAGCGGCTGGTCCTCCGGCGAAGTTCCATATATTCGTATCAACGATATCCACCCCATTGATAATGGCGGATACGACCGACGCCAATCCGTAACCGGGCGTACAATGCGTATGGAAATCCACCGGTACTTTCAAGCTCTTCTTGAACAATCGCACCAATTCCGCCGTACGAGCCGGAGGTATCAAACCACTCATATCCTTCAGGGTGATCATATCTGCGCCCAGCGACTCCAGTTGAAGGGCCTTGTTTAAGAAATACTCATTCGTAAAAACAGGCTTATGCAAGGGCCGTCCATGCAAGGCGGCTTTTATACGTTCTACCGGGGAATGGTGAGGATCTATCGTATAACAGATGGCACAGTCGGCCTTTCCCCCGAATTTCTTCACATAACGGATCGTGGATTTCACGTTATCCACGTCGTTCAAAGCATCGAAAATACGCATGATATCGATACCGGAACGAATCGAGTTCCGGCAAAAGCCTTCTATAATCTCGTCGGGATAAGGATTATAACCGAATAAATTACGCCCACGGGAAAGAGCGGATAGCTTTGAGGAATTACCTATTTCCGCTTTGATGATCTCTAAACGATCCCACGGATTCTCACCTAAATAACGCATCACGGAATCGGGAACCGCCCCACCCCATACTTCCATGGCGTAAAAGCCTGCGTCTTTGTAGTAAGGAAGTACACGGTCTATTTGCGCTTGAGACATTCTTGTAGCGAATGCCGATTGCTGACCATCGCGAAGAGTCAAATCACGAATCAATAATTTACGTATCATACCAAATTTGTTTAGATCGTTTTAGTCAATATTCTGATTATATAACAGGATCTAAACAAATTTGATAAAGATTACGGGGTTAATAATAACCAATTTTTCTAAAACCTCAGTCTTTTACTTCCACAACGATCATTACGGGAAAGTGGTCGGAAGGAGTGCGGGCCTCGTATTTGCTCAATGACACCTCTTTCGGGAAATTGCCGTTTTGCTCCTTCTGGGCGCTTTCTTTCACCTCGGAGCGATAGGTATCCGTTAAGATTCCATACTTCTTCACCTCAAACTCCTTGGTCAAGAAAAGATGGTCGATACGGCTATCGTTCTTGCGGTCCGGATGGAAACCGTTGAAGGTACCATTCGGGGCATAGCGGAAATCTGCGATCTCATAAGAGTCACGCATGATACCAGAACCATCTAACAACTTATATGACTCACTTGTTTGATCAACATTGAAATCTCCGGTCAGGATAGCGGGAAGTCTCTTCGGGAATTCCTTGATCTTCTTCAAGATCAACTTAGCGCTCTCGGCACGGGCTTGTACGCCGACATGGTCCATATGAAGGTTGAAGAACAAGAAAGTGAAGCCGGTCTGTTTGTCCCGAAACTCGCCCCACGTACAGATACGGGGCAGAACGGCGTCCCAGCCTTTATTCGGACGGTCGGTGATCTCGGATAGCCAGAAATCGCCATGCTCCAAGACCTCGAACTTGTCCGTGCGGTAAAAGATAGCCGAATGCTCTCCCGCCTGCTTACCATCGTCACGTCCCACGCCGATATAATCGTATCCGGGCATGGCTTGCCTCAAGTCCTGCAATTGCGGATATTTGCCCTCTTGGGTTCCAAAGATATCGAACCCGTGAAACTGTACGATCTGGGCGATGTAAGGATAACGTTGTCCCCAACCGTTACCGTTCGTGGAATCGCCGCCGTTGGCGTTACGCAAATTATAGGTGGCAACCACCATTGTCTCCGCCTGTAAGGTTAATACGGCGCAAAAAAGAAAAATAAAAGAATAAATAACTTTCTTCATGATCTATGTTTTTAATTATCCTCGAAAGCTGATAATATCGGACGGGCGATCCACACCTGCGGCTGCGGTACGTCCAATAGGTAAGCCATCGTACCGGCGATATCATATACCATCGTGCTCTCCGGGATCTTGAAGCCTTTCTTTACGTTCTTTCCATAGAAAACGATCGGGGTTTGCATCTCGTTCATCGTCTTGCCACCGTGACCGGTCTCGATACCGCCGTGGTCGGCCGTCAGTATAACCACCGTATCATCCATGATACCCGCCTCACGAACGGCGTCCATCACTTGCGTCAAGCAACTGTCCAAATGATTCACCATGGCGAAATACTCCGGGGAACTCCATCCCTTGCCATGTCCGGTACCATCCGGCTGATCGTATATAATCGCGCAAAGGTTCGGCTTCTTCTCCTTGATATACTGAACGGCTACCGGGGTACATCCGTTCGGGTTCTCAGCCGACATCGGGGCATGCTTACGGAAGCTCATGGCCAAGGTATCCACCAGATAATTCATGCCTTCCCACTCATAGATATAGCCAATCTCAGCCTCGGGAGCCTTATCCCGGTACATGCCGAAGATATTCGGGAAACGGTTGTCGCTATTCACGACACGGGAAGGAAGCTCCGGCGTACGAGATCCCCACTCCGTATATCCGTGCAACTCCGGTCCTGCTCCCATAAACATGGAAGCCCAATTACAAGCACTCGACGAAGGCAGGATCGAACGATTCTCTAACGTGGAAGCACCTTCCGCCATCATCTTACGGAAAGTAGGCATATCCGCCCCATTATTCAAGCAATGGGCGCTCAAGCCGTCGAAACCAATCAAGATTACATGCTTTGGCAGATTCTTCTCTTTCAAAGGCACTTGCTGAGGTGCCGTATTACAGGCGCTCAGGCAGTATGCGATTACCGCACAACAAATAAATAAGATTTGCTTTTTCATCTTACCGTGTTTTTCTTTTATGATTAATATTGAAGTATCTTAGATTCCGTCAGACAAAGGTACAAAGTTTAAATAAAGTTCAAAAAGATCATTTATCTTTGTAGCTTAATCTAATCTTATTTTAATAAATACGTATGTACAAACATTTCCTGACAAGCGTATTGCTTGTATTTTTCATGCTATCCTGTAGCAAACTTTCCCCTTTTGAAGGAAAGATGCGAGAATGCGTACAAACCTCCCTAAGCTGGAGAAACGACACGACCGGTATCTGGGAAACAGCAGGCTGGTGGAACTCGGCGAACGTATTAACCGCCACCATTCGCTACGGTGCCGTAACCAAAGATCCGGCCATCCCTTCTGTCATAGAGGATGTATTCGAGAAAGCCCGTCATTACCAAGTAGGCGTAGACTCAACCGGTACTCCCCGTTATTGCGACAACTTCATCAACGATTATTACGATGACGAGGGTTGGTGGGCATTGGCATGGATCGAGGCCTCCAAACTGACCGGAGAGAAAAAGTACCTAGATATGGCCGAGATCATATTCGATGATATGACAACCGGCTGGAGCGACGCTTGCGGAGGCGGCATTTTCTGGAAGAAGAATCCACTGCATTACAAGAACTCGATTGCCAACAACTTATTCTCCCTTACGGCGATCCGTTTATATAAAGCGACCCAGAATCCGGCATACCTCGACTGGTTCAAGAAGAACGTAGATTGGTATATGCGAACCGGCATGATCAATACGAACATCTACCAAATCGAAGACGGTACCAAAGACGATTGTACCCCCAACCGAAATGCCCACTACACCTATAACCAAGGCGTAGCCATCGCTGTCTTAGCCGAGATGTATCTCCAAACCAACGATAAATCTTATTTGGAACTAGCGGAAAAGATCGCCGACGCTACCATCACCACACAATTGATAACTGACGAGGGTATTCTCCGTGAAATGAAGCCCGAGATCGATGATAGCAACGACGGTGTCCAATTTAAGGGTATCTTCATCCGTCATTTAGCCTTCCTGTATGAAGTGACAAAGAATCCGGCTTATAAAGATTTCATCTTGAAAAATGCGGAATCCATCATCACAAAAGATTATGATCCCACATCCAAAAGCTTCGGTTGTTATTGGTACGGCCCTTTCCACAAGGAAAACTCGGCAGCAAACGCTTGCGCTTTGGAATGCGTGATAGAGGCTTATGATTTAACGAAATAGGTATCCGGAAAGACGCAGCTTGTCGTTATTCACACAGCCAGCGGGCGATATTCCGCTCTGGCTCCCCCGGAGCTGGAACGGATGTAACATACGGCTCTGGCTCATTGACAAAAAAACGGGACGGCGGACATCTCCGCCGTCCCGCCCAAAAGAGACAGCCTTATCTCTGTTTGTATTCATGTCAAGGCTGGTTTTTTACTGATAACGGGGCCATATAAACCCTGTTTTTCATATCGTGCACAAACATAAGACTTCTTTTTCACAAAAGAACAAATTCCTTCTTCTTTCTAGAAATACATGCTTTATAACATACCGCACTCCCTCTCGGTTGCTAGCGTGGACTTCTATTACAAAGGATAGGCGACGCAGCACGCTACGTCTCCCTCCGTTTTCTTTTTACCAATAATAGGTATCCATAATCTCCTTCATTTTAGGGGTATTCGTGTCCTCATCCTTAACATCTTTCCGCAGCTTCAGCATCTCCTCCTTCATTTGCCGAATGATCTTGGCGTATTGGGGATCGTTATAAGCGTTGTGATTCTCACGAGGATCGGATTGAAGGTCGTAAAACTCCCATGCTGGTGTCGTGGTCTTATCCTCCGAACCAGTCATATTCAGACGGTCGCCATAGAAAAACATCAGTTTATACCGCTCATTACGGATACCCATATGGGCCGGACGGTTCGAATGTTGGGTCCAATAACGATAATACATCTCCTTACGCCAATCCTTTGGGGTATTTCCTTTCAGATTATCGCGAAAACTATGGCCCTGCGATTCATTCGGGGTCTTCACGCCTGCGTAATCCGCCAGCAAAGAGGCAAAATCCACGTTCAAGATCATATCCTTATTGCGGGTCCCCGCCGGGATCTCTTTCGGGTAACGGATCACGAAAGGCATACGTAGAGACTCCTCATACATCATACGCTTATCGAAGAAACCATGCTCTCCTAAGAAATAACCTTGGTCGGATACGTACACCACGATCGTATTATCGGCGATTCCCATATCGTCCAGCGCTTTCAATAACTTCCCGATATTATCGTCGATCGTAGCCCCGCAACGCAGATAGTCGCGCACCAATTTCTGGTAAGCGGCGCTACGGGCGGCAGATCGATGCATCCCCTTCGTCGTAAAAGGCAACTCCGGATACCGGCACCACCATTTATCAGGGTCTTGCGACGCCACGTCCCAACGACGGGCCAACTCCTCCAAAGGCTGTCCGGAGAAAGTACGTCCATTCGTCTCCGGCCCCCAATCAAATAAGTTCTCCGGTTCCGGGAAAACAACGCCGTCATACAAATGCCTCATCCGTTCTGGAAAATCCCAAGGTTCGTGTGTAGCCTTGAAATGACAACACATCATGAAAGGCCGGTCCTTATCGGCCTCTTTCATCCAACGGATCGCCTTATCTGTCACGATATCCGTGGAGAAACCTCGTACCCGCTCCCCGAAATTACGCTCACCCGGCCAAGGTTCCGTACAATTTATAAAAGTAGGGTCTCGGTACTCGCCTTGGTCATGGAACACGGAATAGAAGTCGAAACCTTGCGGTTGCGTTTTCAGATGCCATTTACCGACCAAAGCGGTCTGATAGCCTCCCGCCCGCATTTGCTTGGCGATATTATCCTGCTCCGGATCAAAAGAATCACTTAACGTGTAGACACCGTTCACGTGACTATAGGCTCCGGTCAAGATCGCCGCGCGACTCGGAGAAGAGATCGAGTTCGTACAAAAACAATTATCCAATACGCAACCCTCCGCAGCCAAGCGACGGATATTCTCGTTGCGGGCATATTCCCCCAACACGCCCCCGTAAATACCCCACGATTGGGAAGTATGATCATCCGATAGGATAAACAAGATATTGGGACGTTCCTCTTGCGCCGGTTTATTGGCGGCAAAGAGAGACTGCCCGTTTCCCGAAAGACAACAGGCAGTCATTCCGATACTAATGATCGATTGTTTCATAAGTCATGACGTTTTTTCCCTTGTACTAAACCCGGTTCCCTACGTTCCGTACCCTTCATACGAGTCAAGTCATCCCCTAACTCATGGCGTTTCTGGTCCGCGATCTTCATCAATTTAGCGGCTTCCTCCGGATATTGGGTAATCACGTTATAACGCTCTCCCGGATCACGGCGCAGGTCGTACATCTCCGGCTTCATGATCTCCAGATTCGTCAACTTACCCGGCTGGCCGTCGTTTCCCGGCTCATAAGCCCCATAAGTAACGTATTTATGGGGGAATACCAATTTGAACATTCCATCCGTAACAGCCTCCAAGTCATTCTTTCGATAGTAATAGACGAAAGACTCACGTGGGTTGGCGTCTTTTTTACCCTCGATCAACGGCAAGATACTTACTCCGTCAATCTTGCGAGGAGGAAGCGGAGCCTGCGTGATCTCGGCGAACGTAGGAAGAAGGTCGATATTAGAAGCTAACTTATTACAAGTCGTGCCCGGTAACGTCTTACCTTTCCAGTACATGATACAAGGAACCCGGTTACCACCATCAAAGGTCGTAGCCTTTGCCTCACGTAACCCACCGGCTGAACCGGCATGATTCCCGTAATTGGTCCAAGGGCCATTATCGGAAGTCAAGATCACCAACGTATTATCTTCCAAGCCCAGCTCACGCAATGCCTTGAATATCTCACCTACACTCCAGTCGATCTCCATCATCACGTCGCCATATAAACCCTGCTCGCTCTTTCCCTTGAATTTATCGGAAACGGCCAACGGTACATGGGGCATATTATGGGCCAGATACAAGAAGAAAGGCTTATTCTTATTCTTCTTGATGAAATTAACAGAACGGGTGGTATAATCCGTAGTCAACCGTGTTTGGTCCGTATTATAACCGATAATCTCATTTCCGTCATAAGTCGGCAAATCCGGGAAATTAAAGACCTCACCTTGTTGCGGATGGAAAGGCCACATATCGTTAGAATACGGCAACCCATAATATTCATCGAAGCCATTTTGCAAGGGGAGGAACTCCTTTTGGCTACCTAAATGCCATTTACCGAAGATAGCGGTACTATATCCTTTCTGTTTCAATACCTCTGCGATCGTCATCTCCTCTGGATGGACACCGTAGTTCGAATCTGGCCCCGGAGCGCCGGAAAAACCGATACGATTCGGATAGCAGCCGGTCAACAAGCCGGCACGAGAGGCTCCACTGATCGGCTGTCCTACCAAAAAGTGCGTAAAACGAATGCCTTCCGCCGCCATCTTATCGATATTCGGAGTGGTATATCCGTAAGCTCCATTAAAAGAAAAATCTCCGTAACCCACATCATCCAAATTGATTAGGACGATATTCGTGTAATCAGCGGCTATGCCTGCCATTGAAAAAGCTGAGGCGGCCGTCAGTAACATTAGTTTATTCTTCATGATATTATTTATTGAAATATTGGCTTTGAAGTGCCATCCTGTGTTTGGCACTTCAAAGATAACAGTTTTTAATTTACCCAAGAATTAATCCCAGTTCGGATTTTGCTCCAAATTAGGGTTCAAGACTGTTTGGTTATAAGGGATCGGCCATAAATAATCTCGTTTCGGATTAAAAGAACGTTTCACGACTTCTATTCCCTCATAATTATGCATCATACCATTATTTTCTTTCTCGGCGGTTTTCCAGCGCAAGATATCCGAATAGTAGAGTCCTTCAAAGGTCAACTCGATACGGCGTTCACGGCGGATTACCTCACGCATCTGATCTTTCGTCAAACCTTTTGGTACTTCCGGCATATTGATATCCGGACGCCTACGCAATTGGTTGATGGCATCATAAACTGACTGATCAGGACCACTCGCCTCATTCTGCGCCTCGGCATACGTCAACAGAACTTCCGCATAACGAATCAAAATGAAATTGAAAGCCGAACGTTCTACTAAAGGAATCGTTACATCATCCTCATAAGAAGTGTATTTCTTCACACCGAAACCCGTAGTCGCCACATCTTCTTTTGTGATCGTCTTTCCTAAATACGGATAACCGATGCAAACGATCGATTTCAATAAACGGGGATCTCTGTTCTCATACGGACGAGCCGGATCATAAAGCGGTGACTCTTCTATCGTCTTCCCGTCAATACAGAGATATGTATCAACCAGTTCCTTCAAGGGAGCCGGACGATTCAAGCGCCAGATATTCTGATCATAATCCGTTGGATACTCCGGCAATTTCGCTTCTATATCAAAGATTACCTCACAATTATATTTATTATCTTCGCTAAAGAAATGACGATAATCATTGAATAATTGATAAACGCCAGACTCTATTACCTGCTTAGCAGCTTGGGCCGCCTCCGCCCAACGAGAATTATATAATAAAGTACGGGCTTTTAACGCTAACGCAGCACCTTTTGTCGCACGTCCCAAGTCTGAGCTAGCATAGGTGTCCGGTAGCACGGCAGTGGCCTCCTCCAAATCCTTGACAATCTGATTCACTACCTCTTCCTTGGAATTGCGAGGTAATTCGGCTTGCTCATCCGCATTGGGAGCATCTATAATCAGCGGTACACCTCCGAATTTATCGACCAGACTTAAATAATAGAAAGCTCGTAAGAACTTGGCTTCACCCACCATCTTCGCCTTCTCCGACTCATCCATATCGACACCTCCGACATTAGCGATGAAAGTATTCGTACGGCCAATACCAACGTAACAGTTCTTCCATAAACTTCCGATTAGAGCCGTAGTAGACAAATGTTCACCCTTTCCAATCGCTTGCGTACCATTCGCCTCGTTATAAGGCATCGCATTCGCTGTCAGCATATCGAATTCCATCGTATGCAATGAACGCCAAGGTTTCAATGCGTTGTAACATCCCATTATACCGGCGCTCGCATGCTCTTTTGTCTTCCAGAATGTTTCCGTGGAATATTGATCGGAAGGATCTACATCCAACCAGCTATCGCAAGCGGTTAAACTCATACAAGCGACAGCGACACATATCATCTTATATATTTTACGTCTCATATTATTATTCCTTATTATTTAAAATGTGACATTAACACCTGCCGTATAAGTCCGTACAGACGGATAGGCATACCAGTTGCTTCCCTTCAAGTTCTTCTCCGGATCAAAATCCTTCATCGGAGAGAACGTGAATAAGTTTTGCGCATTGACAAAGACCTTTAATCTCTTAACCACACCGCTTTTCAAAAAAGAGGCCGGTACGTTATAAGAAAGTTGCAAGTTCTTCAAACGTAAATAAGAGGCATTTCTCAACCAGAAATCATTTGTACGGAAATTCTCGTTCAAGCATCCTTCATACGTAGTCAAGATAGGCAATGTAGCGCTGGTTCCCCGCTCGGGAGTCCAAGCATCCGTCAACCATTGTTCCGGCAAACCACAGCCAAACCATAAAGGAGTAGCACCAATGCGGTCTCCATATGTATAGACATCAGTTACACCTTGGAAGAATGCGCTCAGATCCCAATCCTTATATCCTAAGTTGATATTGAATCCATAAGTTATCTTTGGAATCACACCACCACGTATCTGGCGGTCATCTTCGGTAATTTTCCCATCGCCATTCGTATCCTCAAACTTCAGATATCCCGGTTTAGTAGCCGCGGTTTGATACGGACTATTCTTGATTTCCTCCTCAGATTGGAAAATACCGATAGCATGAAGCATATAATAAGAATCGATAGGCTTTCCTTCTTCCAAGATAAACATTCCATCAATGATTGTTTGCCCCTTCAAGCTAACGATCTTATTCTTGATAAAGGTCATATTTCCATTTACCTCGTAACGGAAGTCCCCGATATTGTTCCGATACCCCATATTCAACTCGAAACCTTTATTGCTCACCTCGCCGATATTACGGATCGGGCCATCCAGACCACCTACTTGATCCGGCAAAGTAACCTTTCGCAAGATGTCGGAAGTACGTTTATCAAAGAACTCGAAAGAGAAATCTAAGTTTCCGTTTAACAAGCTAGCGTCAATACCGACATTCGTCATGGTCGTTGTCTCCCATGTGATGTTCGGATCGTTATAGGCGGTAATAGCTGCTCCGGATTGCATCGCTCCATTCAACGGGTAGTTATAATCCGTAATTGAACCATCATTTTTTATCACCTTCAAGTTCATTAGGTCCACGTAACGGAACAAATCGATACGCTCGTTACCCAATTGTCCCCAAGAAGCTCTCAATTTCAGATTGTAGATCCAAGGAATATCTTTCATAAACTCTTCCTCGCTCAAACGCCATCCGGCAGAGAATGATGGGAAAATACCCCAACGATTTCCTTTGGCAAAACGAGACGAACCATCATAACGAAAGTTACCCTCAAATAAATAACGGTCCTTATAACCATAATTCACCCTACCAAAGTAAGACATCAAGACTGATCTCGAGGAAGTACCCGCTACACTCGGATTACTAGAACCTGCGTTTAATTCGTGCAACTCGTTCCCTAAGAAACCTTCTACCTTAGCGGAAAACTCAGTCTTATCATCGCTCTCAAAACTATAGCCAGCCAATACTTTTACGTCATGGGCATCATTGAACTTCTTGCCCCAAGATAAAGTATTGAATACTGTAACTGCCAAGTCATTCTTATCACCTTTATAGGCATGGCGTGTATTCTGACCGTCATAAACCACTCGTTTCTCCTCATTGGTCTTCAACTGATATTCGTATACATCAGGCGCAAAACGAGATTGCAGATAATCATATTTGTTTAAACCGACATTCAAGTTATAAACGATATCAAACGGAAGCTTATATTCCGCAGACAAATTCGCCAACATACGCAAGGACTTATGCTTGTTCTCGCCCTCATCGGCCAACGCCAACGGATGGCGATAGATATTATGCCCAGGAGTACGGATAAAAGTATCCGCATAGCGACCATCGGCCGTATAAGTCGGGTGGAAAGCCTGCGCTTTATAAGTCATCTCCACTAAGTTTGCCACACCCGCTACCGGCTCATTATAGATCTGATAATGCGCATTGATATTAGCGCCGATCTTCAAACGGCTATTTACCTGAGCAGTCGTATTCACAGCTAAGGTATATTTATTGGAATCCGTTCCACGCAATACTCCATTTTGATCACCATAGCCTAAAGATACGGAATACGTATATTTATCATCACCTCCGGAGAAACGCATGTTATGCTCCATAATAAAGGCATTATTATACATAATATCCAACCAATTATTCTGCGGATACATAATCGGGTCTGTTAACATACCTTGTTTGTACTCCTCGATTAACGCATCAGAATAATCCACCGTTAGTTTACCTTCGTTCCGTTGCGCTTGGTTTCTCATTTCCATAAACACGACCGGATCATATACGAAGTTAGGCAGATAGGTAGCCTGCTGCACGCCGAAATAGTTATTATAATCGACGGTAAACTTACCTTTCTTTCCCCCCTTTGTCTTTACCAAGACAACGCCATTCGCCGCACGAGAACCGTAGATAGCGGAAGAAGCCGCATCTTTCAATACGGAAATACTCTCAATATCATTCGGATTTACCGCTTCCAACGGGAACTCGATACCATCCACCAAAATCAACGGGTTATTATCGTTCAAGGTTCCCTGACCACGAATACGAATCGTCGCCCCGTCCGCTCCCGGCTGAGCACCCGCTTGATTTACGTAAACACCTTGCGTACCTTGCAACGCTTGGGTCGAGTTGGTGATCGGACGATTCTCCAACGTCTCCGCATCCAAAGAGGAGATCGCTCCTGTTAAATTCACTTTCTTCTGCGTTCCGTAACCTACGACCACAACCTCATCCAACTTCTGGGTATCCTCGGACAGGCTAACCATTACTTTCGAAGAATTACCAACCTCGACCGTACGATCCGTATAACCGATATAAGAAACTACCAAAATCGCATTGTCCGGTACTTCCAGACTGAAGTTTCCATCGATATCCGTAATCGTTCCGTTCGTAGTTCCTTTAACGACAACATTCGCCCCGATAATAGGTTCTCCCAAGGCATCTTTTACTTGCCCGGTAATCTTTCGTGGCGAAGACTGGAATAAGGCATTCGGATGTGAGACACTTGAAACACTCTTTGACTTAATTATAATCTGCCGGTCTACAATCTCATATTGGTATCCCGTATTTTTCAAGGCTTGCTCTAAGACCTCCTCTAACGAAGCATTATTTGCTTTTACACTCGTTTTCCTATTTACATTTACTTGATTATCATTCAAGAAGAACGTGTACTCACTATTTTTCTCTATTTCTTTTAGCACTTCCGATATACTGCAATCCTGTTTATTCATGGAAAGCTTATAATTCTGTCCATAGGTAGAAGCGGATACAGTGCATGCGAAAGCCAAGGATAACAACGCACTTATCTTCATGACTCGGTTTACTTTTCTGATTTTTTTCATAACTTTGTAATGTTTCTGATGAATAAATTAGCAGGTGTGTCGGCCTCTCAACTCCTAACGCCTGCCGTCAAGAACATTTGATCAGGAGGAGAAACCTAGTTTTTCCTCCTGTTTTTTTGTTAGACTCAAGAACTGTTAACAAGCATATCTCTTAGAATTTAACGTTAGACACTCATTTATCTCCCTTTATATATAGTTCATATTCATTGTCTTTCTCTCTGTATTTAATGGGCGACGTATTGCTCAGCATAAACAGGATTCGCTCCAAGGACTCATCCCGTACCTTAAACGTAAACCGATATTTCTCCGCTATCTCCTTCGGGCACTTTATCTTCCGCCCGAACCAAGGCTCCAGACGGGTAAGGATCATGCTCAAGCGTTCGTTCTCAAAACTGAGGACACCGTTACGCCAACCCGAATACTCCTCGGCATTAACCGTCTTAACTCTAACGGTATTCGCTTGTTTGTCGAAAACCAACATCTCGTTCGGATTCAATATCACCTCACGCCTGTTCTTCACATTGGGACCTCCCAAGCCAATCTTCACCTTACCGTTTAACAGGATCGTCTCCAACTTGCTCTCGGAATCATAATTGAAAACCTCGAAGGCCGTGCCCAAGGCCGTTACATCCATGTTCTTGGTATGCACGGTAAATGGTCTTTCCCGATCTTTCGCCACGTCGAAGAAGGCTTGCCCTTTTAATTCCACATCACGGGTCTTGCCATCGAAACTCTTTGGGTAGATCAATTGGCTATTCGGCCCCATTCTCACGGTCGTGCCGTCCGATAAGGAAACCGACTCTATGCAACGGACACCGGAGGCCATTACATATATATATTGATCTTCTTTCGTATGAGACCAATAAACTACGCTTCCTACACCTAAAAGTAGCAATATGGAGGCGGCTATCGCCGTAATCTTATAGACCCAGAGTTTACGGACACCGTTTGTCGCCATTGTCCGGGCTATGATTCGTTCCCACATGCGATTCCCCACCACGGGATTCACGCGATCCGCAGCCTCGTCCCATTGGGAACGCATACGCTCTTCCACTTTTGGGTCACACAGCAAACGTTGCCGATCTTTCTCATCCAGAGCATCTCGCATCAACTTCTTCAATATCGTTCTCGTATCTTCGCTCATGTTTATTATTCTTGTTCTATTTATAAATACACGCCACGACTCCCTCCCCCCTATTGGAAGATAAAAAAATTCGCTTAGGTTAATCAAATTCAGATAAGATACCCAAATACGATTGAAAAATAATCATGCCTAAAGCCTCAAGTACAATTAAATGTCCATTACTTATAGGTACTCTTTAAAATTATCTTTACGAAATTGTATTTTATCAGTATCTTCCTTGCTTTCCATCCTTATATTTCCGTCCTTTGTATTCAATGAAATTGGTTGCCGACGGTGTCGGCAGTATTTCCGACGCCGTCAGCAATATTTCCGACAGCGTCAGCAGCATTGCCGAGGGCGTCGGCAACCGATTTCATCAAATAGAAACGCCAAAGAGATAAACGTTAAATCTCCGAGGCATCCTATACATTATCCATTTAAATAACGAGAAAATCATGGGAAAACCAAGAAGTGGCATCCAAGTCAGTATTTATAATACACCGGGCAATGAACAACGCGGGCCAACATCCTGCGCACGAGTCATCACCAGAGATACCAAACGCATGAACGATATATGTGAGTATATTTCCGAATGCTCATCCGTCACCTCCGCCGACATAAAAGGTGTATTGGAGGCGCTTACTTCCTATATCGGCAGGGAATTATCCTATGGGTACAGCGTGGAACTGGAAGGATTGGGACATTTCTCGCCATCGGTAAAAAGCAAAGAAGTAACGGACCAGAAAGGAAATACTAAATCAAGCGCTAGCATACACGGCGTTAACTTCCGCTGCTCTCCCCGACTGAAGGAGATGGTAAAAAAGAACGCCCCCATCTTGGTTAAACGGGAAAATCTGCCCAAAACGGGAATTGAGGGAAGGAAGGCTAAGATGTTATCTTATCTAGAAAGAAACTCATATATAAATCTCACCGATTACGCCGGCTTGAACAATTGTACCCGCTACCGTGCGAGCGAGGATATCAAGCAATTTATCAAGGATAACGTAATAGCCAGCGTAGGATATCGAACACACCGGATTTATGTGCTGCCTGAAAAAGAAGACGAGCAAAACTAAAACTTAGGACGAAAGTGGCACTTCCGGACTCTATAAATACGTGACCTAGGAAAGCGCTAGATAAACCAGATAAGTAACATGATATTTTTCTTCAAGAACTTCAAGGCTTCGCTGATCTGGTTCTCAACGGTCTTCTCGGAAATATTGAGTTGGAAGGCTATCTCTTTATAGCTTTTATGCTCCTTCCGGCTTAGATTAAAGATAACCCGGCGTCTTTCCGGCAATTCCTCTATCAAATGATCGATATACTCCCCCAAGTTATAGGCGGTCTCCATAGCGGACAAGACCGTCATTTTATAAAAGTCCTCGTTCACGTTCTTCCGGTGCTGATTGAAGATCAAGTTACGGGTGATGACAAACAGAAGCCCCTTGAAGTTATCATCCTCCCGGATGAATTCCCTCGACTCCCAGACCTTGATAAACACCTCTTGTACCACATCCTCGGCCACATCCCGATTATTCAAATAAAGCCCGCAGAAATGATAAACCTTTTCCCAATATTGTTTATACAACATCGAAAAAGCCTCCCTATCTCCTTCTTTCAACGACTTGATAATTTGTCTCTCTTTCATTTAGCATCACATATCGTTTCGCGAAGATAATAAAATCATATACTAATAAAAGTTAATGACATCCCAGTTCTCCCGGACTTCTTTGTACTATTAATATAGCACGAGAAATAATGGAAGAACAAAACAAATATATAAGCGATTTATTAATCCGATATGTAAATGGACTCTATACACGGAACGATATAGAGACCTTGCGGAAGTTAGCCTCATCCATAACCGAGCGAGCAGAATTAGAAAGCGAAATGGACCGGGTCTGGAACGAGGCGCAAGACTTACCTCAATCCGATTCCCATAATCATCTGCTTTATAAGAAGGAGGCGCAAGACCTGTTGGATAAGACACGTAAAAGAGAAAGAAGAATCTCCCTATCCACTTTCATCAAGTATGCGGCGAGCATAGCGATTATCGTTTCCATCGGATTCGGAGCGAAACTATACCTAAATCATTCAGCGAAGCAGCATACATCTGCCAGCGACCATCTCCTAACGGAAATAAGCGTCAATCATGGCGAACATAAGCAAGTCACCCTTCCCGATGGCACGGTCGTTCATCTAAACGCCGGTACCGTCATGCGATACCCAACGGAATTTACCTCTGACATCCGTTTGGTAGAAATGGAAGGAGAAGCTTTTTTCAATGTCATGAGAGACGAGGGCAAGCCCTTCATCGTCCGTACCCGACAAGCCGACGTAAAAGTACTCGGAACCTCTTTCAACGTAAAAGCCTATCAAGAGGATGAGTTGATGGCCGTCAGCGTTCGGACCGGAAAAGTTGAGGTGGATATGCCCGAAAGCGTAATGCGCCTATTACCGAACGAGCAAGTAATCGTGAATAACGCGAATGGAGAGATCCTTAAAAAGAACGAGGACGTCCAAAAAGTAACGGCATGGTTGCAAGGCGGCCTTTATTTTAACCGGACACCTATTAGTAGCGTTGTACATGATCTGGAACGGATGTATAATCAAGCGATCGTACTCGATCCGAATAGCGTATTCGACGATTACATCTATGGCGAGCACGACAATAAAAGTCTGGAAGCCGTACTGAACGCGATTCAATATTCAACCGGCATCCGATACCGGACGGAAGGAAACCGGATCGTGTTATACAAAACGAGTTATTAACCTTAAAATCGATTTGTCATGAAAGATACGACCTAAGCATAGCCACATAAAAAAGGGAAACCGACCTCTGACCTTCGATCTCCCTTTATCTTTCCCGATATGTACACCCTTGGATTGGACCCCCTTGGAGATTACATAAATCGGACTGTTTTTAAAAGTGTATAAAAACAACCTTTAAACATACAAAATTATGAACTTTCCAACTATTACTAGGAATAATTGGATGTGTTGTTCTATTATTTTAGATTTTTCTCGGTTTGACTTAACCGATTGAGAAATAAACTTTTAGCGAATTATTTGGGACATAGAGGTAACGATTTAGCAACCGTGCGAATTTCAGCGTTTTACGTTGCTTTGCTGTCAAATAACTCTTTCATTTGCAAATATAATATCTTTTTTCGAAAGTACGAACCTATCAGCTAGCAAAAAAAGATAATCATTCATCCCATTCATGGGTTGTGTCATCGGTGGCCTTGTCCTGTTTCCAATGCCCTGATTTCTCAGCGTCAATATATTGTCCCTTGATGGTTATATCGGGTTTGCCTCCCATGTCGACTACACGATGAGAACCGTTGAGTTTTCCGTTATGATAGAACCTGCCGTGTAGTGCTGCTGCGAATTGTACGTCCATTCTCGAAGCTTTCCCATTCTTTTGATGAACTCAATCCTTTGTGTCGTTTTTTCCTATTGTTTGCCTGTCTCATGTGCAATCTTTGGTGGGCGCAACAAAGGGAAAGTAAAATACTTCATCTCTATAAGTACTATCAGCAGTAGAGGAAAAAATCAGAAGCAGAAGAAAATAATCTTCTGCTTCTATTTTTATTATTCATGTATTATCAGGAGCTGATCTTTCTAGTGATATTTTTTATTTAGTAAGTCAATCTATATTAAATATTTATATTGCATGAAATCCTGTGATTTTTCCATCATTTACTATACCTGTACTATTTTTCGAACACCATCCTATCATTTCATACTTATGATTATAGATGCTGCCATATTTAATTGTTCCTGTAGCTTTTATATTGTCACATTTATCCCCAGAAAAGTTAAAAGAACCATATTCATCAGGAGACCAAGTTGTAGCAGGGTTTGAAGATACAGATGTACTTTGCACTGTTACACTTGATGTTGTTGGAGCATCATAAGATAGAATCATTGTGGTTTGCGATGAGGCAACAGAACTGCTGTGACTTCCGTATATTGGGTATGTCATAGCAGTTCTTGTATTACCCAAGATTTCTGATTTATTAGATTTGTTTTGGGGAATTGAATCGGAATCATCGAATTCAATTCCTTTACTCATGTACTCTAAAAAACCTTTAGTTTTTTCATAGTCCATCTCTAAAAGCTCTTTGTTACGCTGTTCTATACTAACAGTCGTATCGAGTTCCCAACCATAAGATTCAAACAAATTCATTAATGTTTCAATCTTTACTTTTTCTTTGTCAGAATAACTGTTGTTATTCGCATCTTCTTCATTGGAGCATGATGCAAAAAAGCTTAGATAAGCTAAGGCTGTTAAAGCAAACAAAAATTTCTTCATAAGAACTATTATTTATAAATAAGAACTTCGTAAAAGTATGAAAAAAAGGAATATGATATTCTCTAGGTCTAACATTTAACTTTTCTGAGAACATTTTTTAACTGTTATTGTTAACCAAATTGCTTAATTCGTTTGCACATGGATCGAATATTTTGCCGATTCAAATATTAAAGGTTATTTATCTTTTGTTTTTTCGTGGTCTATTCGAAAATCTTCCATTGAACAAATCTGGATAACCTCTATTTGTTTGGCAGGCTTGTCAATATATTGCTCAATTTTATTTGTTTCTTTGACCTCTAAAGATACAAATAAAGGACATATTCCAACAATAAGAGGCGTATAATTCTGATTTTATTTCTGTGTCATTCCATGTAATAAACACTTAAAAATATATACATAAGCAATATATCAACTAATTTGCATAACATTAGCCTAATTCGGTGCTTACTTTTATTTTTTCGAAAGTTTTTCATATACATGACATAGTTCTCGGAGAGCCTTTTCTATAAGTGAATATACAAAAAGTACCATTCACAAAGGATTATGAACGATACTTTTTCATTGAGATTCAATAACGTGCAATATTTACAATTTGATTCCGCCTCTCTTTCTCTGCTGCTGGAATGGTTGCTGTATGTTCTGCCTTAACATCTCAAACTGTTCCTTGAACCACTCGGCAATGGGCTTTCGGTCAATGGCAAGAACCAATTTCGTCCCGTCCGTTGGGTCTTTCAGCACTTGAAACCCTGCCTTTTCGGTCGTGAATTTCCGTCCGTGTTCCTCCGAATAGAGTTCCCCTGCATATTCCAGAGGTTTACCACAAACGAGTGTTGCGGTCTGCCTTTCGTTGAAGCCGATAATCCGACAAAGTTTCTCTATTTTCAACACCTCCTTCGCCAACGGGAACCAAGCACACAGTTTCTCGACAAGACGGATAAGCCTTGACGCCTCTTTTTTGTATTCGGTATCTTTCGTTTGTAACGCCATTATGTGCTTCTGCTGCATTTCCCGTATCTCCCGGCTGTGGTCTGCCTGCATGGCCTGTATTCTATCTTGCAGGGCTTCGATGGTTTCCTCGTGGTCGGCTATCTCCCTATGCAGGGCGGTGTTCTCCTTTTCCAATGTCTTGACCTTGTTACTGCCGAAAAGAGAACCGACGCTCTCGGCGATGTTGGTGGCTGCGGTGGTCGCCGCCCCTTTCAGCTTCTCGGTCTGTATCTCTTTTTTCGCCCGTTTGAGTTCCTCCTGCGCCGTTTCTTTCTGACGCTGCAAATCCACTACCTCCGCTTTGAGGCTGTCGGCGAGTTTCTGTATATCCCGATAATACTGCTGCGTGGACTTGTGCCGTGCTTTCGAGCCGTCTATGCCCCTTTGCAGCCCGTATTTCGCCATCGCCACGGCGTAGGTGTCTTGGTAGGATTTCAGCCTTAGGCGTGTCATAATATCGTCGGCGCACAGCCTTACGGTGTCGGTCGGCTTCTTGCGGTATCGCTTCTTCGTCTGTTCCTCCCGTTTGCGGCGCTTGCGCTCTCCCTTGACGATGGGGACGAGCGTGACGTGTATGTGGGGCGTTTCCTCGTCCCGATGCAGGTGCGCCGCCACGATGTTCTCCTTTCCGAACGTGTCGGCGAAGTATTTCATATTGTCGGCGCACCACTCGTCCAAACGCCCCTCCCTTTCGATGCGTTCCATGTCCTCGTGCGTTCCCGATACGTTGATTCGGATTGCCCGTACTTGGTTGTTTCCGATTTTGCGTGTCAGCTCCGCTTCTTCCAGTCTTCTCTGAATAGCCGCCGAACGGTCTTTAATCCCGTCGGGATAGGCAACGAGTTTTCGGTTCAGGTGCGTCCGTGTCGGGTCGGCGTTCTTCGGGATGATGAAACGCTCGATGTGGGCGGTCGTTCCGCTGTCGGAACCGTGCGCCTTTTCCATGTGCAATACTACGAAACCCATATATTTTTCCTTTCTTTTTTAGCTTGTGAAACAATAAACTTGACTATCTTTGAGGGCGGCGAAATGCCGTCCTCAACGGGGTGTGCAGAGGGGCTTGCCCCTTGCCTTATTGGGGAATTTTCAGCGATACGGAGTATTGCGGCTCGGAAAATTCCCTAATAAGCTACGGTATTTTCTTCGTAAATACCCTGCGGCGTGTCGGCGGTCTTTCTGTGGTGGCTCTCCCTGCCGCCTGCTTACCCGTATAACCCCACCTTATTATTTTTCCCTTTCGGTCGGTGGTGGGTGGCGGGGCGGTCGTTTCCGTTTTCAAAGGCTTTCCCTGCACGGGGCGGTCGGATGCAAGGTTTAGGGGAAGAATACTACCCGAAGTATGAGGGTGGAGATTGTTCCCCTAACGGCGTAGCCGCCCGACCTTGCAGCCGACGGAAAGCCCCGTGCTTGCTTCGCCTTTGTAAACGGGAATGACTGCTCCGCTTTCCTGCGGTCGGGAAACAGCCCCTTTCCGTCCGTGTGACGGTATGACCGTATGAATGTATGACCGTATTACGGACTGATACCCCGACCGACAGACCGTTACGCCATCCATCGGCGGCTCGGCTCGGTGTCGGCAACGACAGACACGATAACCGTCGTTTTTTCTTTTCGCCCGTTCATAATCCTATCTAATAATAGCTTGCGGACTTTCGCCGCCCCGAACGATTCGATGCGGAAAGCGAGGGCGGTTATCGTTTCGAGGTCGTAAACCTCTATGCTGCTTCCGTCCGATAGACGGACAAGGCGTTCGATGCCGTACTCTTTCAATACTCCGCTCTTGCAGAGCGCCTTTATCCCAGCCCGAACCGTCGGGGTGATAACCCCGAACAATTCGCCGATTTCCCACTCGGTCATGGCGGTTGCGCCTATGTCGGTCGGCAGGGAGATATTGCCGTATTCATCTATCGTGATGATGTCCCTTTCTTCTTTCATCGGTATGCAGTTTTAAGGTGACTAAATGGCTCGGCAGATATTCTTCTCCATCTCCTCCAGTTTGTGCGACAAGGTTTCCATGTCTTGGCTTATCTTCTGGGCGGTGATTTTGGCGT
>OGKU01000165.1_pt1 | contig 62277 bp, 61 predicted proteins | sample 1572611 | NCBI WGS metagenome assembly OGKU01 (sample SAMEA2581886, study PRJEB24529) | metagenome | biome: Human gut stool | place: China | collected 2011 | reverse complement strand
AAACAGAGGAAAATGGTTCAGAAACAGGAGTTAATGCAACAAAAACCGAGGTTAATGTTACAGCAAGTACACAAAGAAAAGAAAACAAAACTAAAGAAAACAAAACAAAAGAACTTTTTGAAAAAGTGTGGAGCGTGTATCCTAAGAATTTTAAAAAACAAGAGGCGTTAGAAGAATTTTGTTCTTTGAATGTGTCAGCTGAATTAGCTGATAGAATGGTGAAGTCTATTAAGCAACAAAAGGGACAAGAGAATTGGAAAATAGAAAATGGCAGATATGTACCATTCTTAGTCAACTGGCTTAAAAATAAAAGATGGGAGGATGAAGTTGTAAGCTGTACAATAATGCCACCAAAGGACAGTTGGAATAATTTCGAACAGCGAATTTACACAGACGAAGAAATTGAAGAAAGACTTAGGAATAAAAAAATAGTATGATATCTTAAATTTTTTGATTGATTTAATATCTTGAAATTAAAAATTATTAAATTTTGTTTTTGTAAAAAAATAAGGAAAAAATTTGTAGAACGCTAAAACGTTTGTGTGGAATTTTGAGGATTAAAGTCAAATTTGTACTAACTATTAAAAAGGAGTGTATTTTTATGAAAAACAACAATACTAGAGAATTAAATTTTAACTTTATAGAGCGTCAACCGATAGCAACAGAAGCATATCTTCTTCTTTTGTTTGGTTCGACTGACCAAGAAAAAATTAAAGAAAAAATGCTAGAGGTGTATAGAGAACTTTATGAAAATGATGAAAGTTTGTAATTTATTAATTATATAGTAAATTGGTTGGTTATATTAATTTATAAGTAGGAAAAAAATAACCTCGCCAACAAGCGAGTACAAAATGGGTAGGGGATTTTCCCTACCCATTGCCTACGGCGTAGAGAGAAACTAGCAAGCTCTGCATTTGTGTCACAAATGCATCAAAATTGAAAATTTTGGCTTGTTAGGGGAAGTTCCCTAAGACCTTTGTTTACAATTTATTCATAAATTGCAAACCTATGAATTTTAAAATTTCATTTTAAAATCCATAATATTTAATTTCACAAATTCAATTTCATATCAGAAAGGAGTTAATAAAAAATGGAAGAAAATTTAAAATCGAAAAATATTTTTATAAATGCAAGAGTTAATCTTCCAGAATATATGGTAATAAAGAGAAAAATGCAACTGTTAAAAATTGAAAAAATTTCTGACTATATTCGAGAAGCTACAATTTTTGGTACATTATTTGTCTTTCAAGATTTTTATAATTTAACAAATGAATGGATAAGGGTTAATTCTCAAATTCATAAAATTGGAACGAATATAAATCAGATTGCCCACAGAGTAAATTCCAATCCTGAGAAATTAGAACTTTATTCTGATGATTTAATTTTTATAAAGAGCCAAATTCAGAAAATAAAAATGGATAACGAAGAATTGATAAAGAAAGTTTTTAAAAGTTTTAAAATAAAATAGGAGGTGTAGTTATGGCTGTAACTAAAATCATACCGATAAAAGCAACCGTTCAAAAAGCAGTTGATTATATTTGCAATCCTGATAAGACAGACGATGAATTATATATAGATTGTTCAAACTGTTCACCATTTTGTGCAAAGTTAGAATTTGACTTCTATCGTTATAGATATGATAACAGTGTGAAAGAATATAATCAAGGAATTAAGGCATATCATCAGGTACAATCATTTAAGCCCGGTGAAGTTACTCCAGAGCTTGCACATAAAATTGGCAAAGAGTTTGCAAAAAGAGAATTTGGTGAAAAGTTTGCATACATAGTAACAACTCACATTGATAAAGAACATATTCATAATCACATTATAAGTTGTGCCTATTCTACAGATGGAAGTAATAAATATCACGACGGAGGGTTAAAAGATATTTATCGTAGAAGAAATTTAAGTGATGAAATTTGTAAAGAGAATGGGTTGTCGGTTATAGAATATAATCGTAAAAATTGGCAGACTTATAAAGAATGGCAAACCAATAGAAACGGTACAAGTTGGAAGCAGGAATTAAAAGATATTATTGATAAAAATATTGCCATTGCAAAATCTTATGATGAGTTTGTTTTGAAAATGAGGCAAGAAAATATTTTTGTGAATGATAGTAAAAAATATATAACATTCCAAAAGGAAGGAAAAAGAGCTGTTCGAGGAAAAACTTTAGGAGATAACTATTCAGAAGATAAGATTATAGAAAGAATAGGGAGAGAAAATAAAATTAAGTCCATTAAGGAAATTGTTGAAAGTAAGTCTATTGATAAAATTATTGATACCAATGAAAATAAGTTTCAAGAGAATATAGGACTTAATAGATGGGCAAATAAAAAGAATATGGAAACAGCTGACCAATTATTTAATCTTCTAAGAAGTGAAGGCTTTACTTCTGTTGAAAATTTAAGAAATTATATAATTAGTCAGGAAATGCAAACAGATGATTTAAAAGAAATTGTGGAATTTCATAAATTAGAAATTAAAAGATGTCAGGAAACGATTAGATATATAAAAGATTATCAAGATTTTAAAAAATATACTTATGGATTAGTACAAGCCAAAGATAAAGAAGCATTTAGAAGTAAATATGAAAATCAGTTAAATAAATTTTTTACAGCTGAAAAATTTTTAGCTAAAAATGACATTGAAGAATTTGATGACACTAAAATTATTGAATTAAATCAAGAAATGGGAGCAAATGCCATATCATTATCAGAAATAGAAAAAGAGATAAGAAAAAATACAGGTAAAAATTTTATAAATTTAAAAAACTTGTTAAAGCAACTGGATACATATTTAGGTAATAGTAAAAAGGAAAAGACACACGATAAATTTGATATGGAAAGGTAAATAGGAAGTTTAATAATTGGATTTTAGCAGACTGTAAAACTTAAACATGAAAAAAGAGTGATTATCCCTTCTTGATGTTAGTTGTGGACAAAAATCCAGTGCTATGTGTTGGGTAGAAAAAAGCTTATACGGATGAGTTGGCAAATAAGGTGAAAAGATAAAGAGTGCTTTAGCAGCAACTTGAAATAATTCAGCAGTTGTCGGAATATTCAGATAGTTTTGAGGCTGTGCAAGTGACATAGCTTTATAGGCTAAGAAAACCATGTCTTTCAGGCAGGGTTTTCTTATATAAAATAGATTTTATTTGAGTTTATTAATGTAATTATTAATTAGAGTAAAATTATATGTAAATTCATAAAAATCTTTGAAATATCAAAAGAATTATTGAAATATGGTTAATTTTATGTTATTTTAATATTAGATACAATATATTTATTTCTTTAAATTAAGAAAGGAGTGAATTAAATGGGTGTCACATATAAAAAACTTTGGAAAAGATTGATTGATAATAATATGAAAAAAAAGGATTTACAACATGCAGCTGAGTTGACAAATTATGCAATGCACAAACTAAGTAAAGATGAAGCTATAACAACAGATGTACTTGCAAAAATTTGTATAGCTTTAAATTGTAGCGTAGATGATATTATGGATATATTACCAGAAAAAAGTCTTTAGATTTGTATAAGAATAGTGGTGTTATTTAAAACTATTTAATAATAAATAAAATAATTAAAGGTGATTAAATTAAATGGTAGAAGAAAAATATAGTGCAGGATTGATTTCGCAGTCCTTTTGGTTTATAGAAATAAAAAAAATATTGAGATTAATTCGTGAAGGTAAAAGAGAAGATGAAATAAAAAAACTTTGTATAGAAGAAAATCTCTTTGGTACTACAAACGAGTATAGGGCGAAAAGAATTTATGGCTATATCTGGAATAGAGTAAAACATCTTGATGGCAAGATAATAGAGTTGTTTAATGAATCTGATTTATCTACACAAAAGATTATTAATCTTATTGCAATAATGAGATGTGATAGACTTTTTTTTGAATTTATTTATGAAGTGTATAGAGAGAAAAATATACTGGGAACTCTAACTATTGAAGATAGAGATGCTAATATATTTTTTAGGAATAAAGAAGTTCAGAATGAAAATATAGCAAAATGGACGGATAGAACAAAAAAAAGACTAAAATCTTGTTATTTTAATTATCTGATAGATGCGAATCTTATTACTATAAAAGATAAGAAAAAGTATATAACACCGCCTATTTTTGATATTGCTGTTGAACGTTATTTAGAGCTGGTTGGTGATTTTGCAATTGTAAAAGCTATTACGGGGGTGAATTAAAATGACTTCTCTTAACGAAAGATTAGATAAAGTAGAAGAAATTATACAAAAGCCATCTTTTAGAGAAAATAAAGGTCTTGGAAATGAAGTTGGTTATTATATTTTTGATTATGCTGCTGAACAAGAGTTAAGTGTAAGAGAACGAATTGATTACATAAGAAAAAAGAATGAAAAATCTGATGATGATTACAAAGTAGTAGTGTTTGACCTTTATAATATTGTAATAGAAATACTAACTCAAAAAGGTTATTTAGAAAAGTGTTATGAATTTGAAAAAAAGAAGGGCTTTGAAAGAATTACAAAATCCATAAGCAATATGATGAAAATTACATCTTCAGATAGTTTGATTGTAAATTATATAAAGGAAAATACGCCGGAGAAGGCTATTGTTTTTATTACAGGCATAGGAAAGGTTTATCCAATTATCCGTTCACACACAGTTCTTAATAATTTACATCAAATAATTGATAATGTTCCAGTTGTACTATTTTATCCAGGTACTTATGATGGTCAGGAACTGGTGTTATTTGGAGAGATAAAGGACGATAATTATTACAGGGCATTTAAAATGGTAGAGTAAAGAGGGGAAAATACTATGATTATAAAAAATATGTTTTCAAAACCCATTGATAGAGATATTAAGGGTGTAATTAAAGTTGGACAGGATGACGATGCAAATATTAAACAGGAGTTAGAAGAATATGTAGTTACAAGAGAACTTCAGAAACATTTTTCTGATTTTTTTGCAAGCTATAAGAAAGGAATTATTGGAAATACTGACAAGATGGGTGTGTGGATTTCTGGTTTCTTTGGAAGTGGTAAATCTCATTTCTTGAAAATCTTATCTTATCTTCTTGAAAATAAAGAAGTTAGTGGTAAGAAAGCAATAGATTATTTTGTAGACGATAATAAAATTTCTGACCAGATGGTACTTGCAGACATGAAGTTAGTATCAACTGTGCAAACAGATGTGGTTCTTTTTAATATTGACTCAAAGAGTGAAGTGAATGGCAAGCATTCTAAGGATGCCATTGTTTCAGTTTTACAGAATGTATTTAATGAAATGCAGGGATTTAGTGGTTCTAATCCTTTCCTTGCTGATATGGAACGCAAACTTACAGAAGAAGGCAAGTATGATTTATTCAAAGAAAAGTTTGAAGACAATTTTGGTTCTACTTGGGAAGAATCTCGCAGTGACTTTGATTTCATTCAGGACGATGTTGTAGAAGTTCTTGATGAGATTGATTTTATGAGTATTGAATCGGGCAGAAATTGGTGTGAAAAAGCAACAGGCGATTACAAATATAAAGTCGAAGACTTCGCACAGCTTGTCAAGAAGTATCTCGATAAAAAAGAGAACAATCATCATATTGTGTTTTTGATTGATGAAATTGGTCAGTACATAGGTGATGACTCCAAACTTATGCTGAATCTTCAGACTGTAACAGAAGATTTGGGTACTGCATGTGGAGGCAAAGCTTGGATTATTGTAACAAGTCAGCAGGATATTGATTCAATTACGAAGACAAAAGGAAACGATTTTTCAAAAATTCAGGGTCGTTTTGATACCCGCCTTTCACTTTCATCAGCTAATGTAGATGAAGTTATTAAAAAGAGAATACTTGAAAAGAATGAAGCAGGCAAGCAGACACTCGAATTACTTTATGATGATAAGGCAACTGTAATCAAGAATCTTATCATTTTTAATGACGGCGTTGAGAAGAAATTGTATTCTAATAGAGAAAATTTTGCGGATATTTATCCGTTTATTCCATATCAGTTCAATTTACTTGGTGGCGTACTTACCTCTATTCGTACTCACGGTGCATCAGGCAAACATCTTGCGGAGGGTGAGCGTTCAATGCTTGCATTATTTAAAGAGTCTGCTGTTAAGGTTATGAATGATGAACCAGGTACGATTGTACCATTTAATATGTTTTATGATGCCCTTGAACAATTTCTTGACCACTCTCATAAAGGTGTTATTTCTCATGCCTTAGACAATGAGTATCTTAATCCTAATCACGAAAAAGAATGTTTTGATGTCAATGTATTGAAAACACTTTTTATGATTAAGTATGTTAAGGAAATTAAAGCAAATATTGAGAATATTACAAGCCTTATGGTTTCAAATATAAATGATGACCGTATGGCTCTTGCTCAGCAGGTTGAAGATGCTTTAAAACGCCTTATTCGTCAAACCTTAGTTCAGAAGAATGGAGATATATATGTATTTTTGACAGATGAAGAGCAGGAAATCAATAGAGCTATTGAATCACAGAATGTTGACTCTGGAGAAGTAATTGCAAAAGTAGCAGAAATGATTTTTGATGGGCTTTATGATGAAAAGAAATATCGTTATCCAGAGTTTAATGGAAGATATGTCTTTGCTTTTAATCAGATTGTTGACGATAAACCTTATAAGGTAAATCAAAATAACGATATTACATTGAAAATCCTTACTCCAAATAGTGATGAACGAGCAGATGAAACTACAATGAGAATTATGTCAGGGCAGTCAAACTGTGTTCTTGTTGTATTGCCTGATGATAGGACATTTCTTGATGAAATTCGTACTGTATTAAAAATAGAAAAGTTTATTCGTTATGATGCAACAAACTCTATTACTAAATTTGAAAGCATAAAAGAAGCTAAAAAGGTTGAAATACGAGAGAGAAACGGTGCTGCAAGATTATTCCTTTCTGAAAGTTTGAAAAATGCAGAAATCTATGTAAATGGCGATAAAATTCAAAGTGGAGCAAAGGAAATTACCACTAAGATAAATGAAGCTCTTGGAAAGTTGGTTTCTACTGTTTATCATAAGTTGTCTTATATAGATACAGCAATGAGTGAAAATGATATACGCTTATTGTTTAAGAATAATGAACAGCAACTTACTCTTGAAAATACAAAAACTACAAAGAATGAATTAGCTCTCAATGATGTAAATGATTATATTGCACTCAATACTCAGAGACATATGAAAACTTCTATGAAATCTATTTTAGAACGCTTTTTGAAAGCACCTTATGGATTTGTAGAAGCTGATGTGCAATGGCTTGTTGCAAAATTGTTTAAAAATGGCGAGATTTCAATGTTTGTAAATAATGATGCTGTTACATTGCTTTCAAAAACCCCAGAGGAAATTATTCGTTATCTTACACGCAAGGAGTTCAATGAAAAATTAATGACCGAGAAGCGTGTAAAAGCAAATGAGAAACAGAAGAAGTCTGTTCGTGAAGTAATGAAAGAATTGTTTAATGTTACTTCAGCAAGTGATGATGACGATGTTATTATGAGAAGTTTCCTTGGCTACGCATCTAATTTGAAAAACGAACTTGAAAAATTGGATGTATACTATGCATCACAGCCTGCATATCCAGGTAAACAGTTTATTACTTCTGGTAAAAAATTGATGGCAGATGTTCTTCAAACAAAGTATTCCAATGAGTTCTTTGCAGGTGTTGACCGTAAAAAAGATGATTTTCTTGATTTCGCAGAGGATTATGAACCTGTTAAGAAATTTTTTGCAGGTGAACAGAAAAGTATTTTTGATAAAGCCCTCAAATTGATGAAGATTTATGATGATAGTAAGACTTTCATTGTAAATAGTGAAATTGAAGATGTTGCTGCTAGTATAAAGATAATTTTGAAAAAGTCAATACCTTACTTTGAAATTTTTAAATTGCCTGATTTACTTGATAAATTTATTAATCTTTATGGTGAACTTCTTAATGAAATGCAAAAGCCGATAGATATAGCTATTCAGGAAGCAAGACAGCGTGTTTTTGAAGAATTGAAGGAGAAAAAGTGCCACGATAAGTTGGCTGATAAATATGTTCATTTGTTCAATGAAATTTGTGATAAAGCAGAAAGTTGTAATAATGTTGCCACTTTGCAGAATATTAAGGTAGAAGCTGATGCACTCAAAGTTCGTTGCTTAAATGAGATTGAAAAAGAAGAAGCAAAACTTATTGCAGAAGAACAATCGATTCAAGTTGAAGGAAATGAAAATCATATTGAAGAAATAGTTACTCCGTCAGTTGCTGTTCCAAAAATAAAGAGAAAGAAAACTGTTAGCATTAAATCTATTAATAATGCTACTACTTGGCAACTTGAAAACGAAGCAGATGTTAAGAAGTATATCTCAGAACTTGAAAATAAACTAATGAATATGTTGGAAGAAGATACAATTATTAATATTGAATTTTAAGAGATTTGGAGGTGTATGCTTTGTCAACAAAAAATTTTACAATAACTATTCAAGGAGATAGCGAAGGATATGTGACTTTTGAATGCCCCTATTGTGATTCAGAATTTAAGTTACAAGCCGAAGAATATCAAAATGACGATGAGCCTTTTGAAGAACTGTTTTGCCCTTATTGCGGTCTGACAAAAGAAAAGAATGAATTTTTATCATCAGATGTAATTGAGCAGGCACAGGCAATCGCTTATAACTATATGGTAGAAGAATTGAACAAGACCTTTAAGAAAATGCAAAGGTCGTTTAATCGTTCTAAAGGTTTGATAAAGATAAAAATGGATTATAAGCCATTGAAAAAGGTTGCAACTAAGGAATTAAAGGACAAGGATACCACAGAAACAGAGTTTAAATGTTCTTGTTGTGGTCGCAGAGTAAAGGTACTTTATTGTGCAGGAGCAGCGAAGGTATTTTGTCCGTATTGTGGAGTGGATATATGAATATAGTAGAATTAAGAAAATTGAGTTTAGAATTTCGCAGATTATCAAGTAATCTGCTTAATAGTACTGATGATACGGCAGATATAAATCTTTCTCGTTTTCTCAAATTTATAGATGGAAATGAGCTAATATCAGCAATCATTAAAAGTAAAATATCAGGTATTGATTACGATTTTAATAAATGCTATAAAATAGACTATTCAGGGTGGGCAGAATATAATCCACCTGAAGATGAAGCGCGTCATATTAAAGCCCAATATGATTATTTGGTGTTTATTAGTAATGAAAATGAAGCAAGTGTTCTTGGACAAGCAATGCAATATTACTGTCAGAGTAGCAAAAAAAATGATAAAATTCAAAGTTTCCTTGAAATGGCATTTAAGCCACTTATAGATTTTATTAATGACCAAATTTCAATGGAAATGATTGTTTATGATGAGGAGGCAAAAGCTATAGGCGGAAATACATATATTCAGAATATTGAAACTGTCAATGGCTCTGCAAGTCAGCAGAACAGTGGCGTGATAAATACTTATAACACTACAAATGACACAAGTTTTATGCTTGAGTTAATTGACAAATTACTTGCATCATTGCCTGAGATACAGGGTGTTGATGCAGAAGAAATTGAGAATGTAAAAGATGATTTAGAAATGGTTCAGGAACAGTTGAAAACCGATAATCCGAAAAAGAACCGTATAGGAAAAGCTCTTGTAGGTATCAAGAAGTTTGTAGGCGATTTTTCTATGAAACTTGCAGTAACACTTGCTGCTGGAGCAGTTACCGGAGCAGATTGGGGTATGTTACTGCAACAGCTTGAAAACTTTATTAGATAAGAGATGGAGAAAGCAAGATGAATAAAACCAAAATAAAAAACTTTGCCGTATGGGCAAGAGAAAAGTTAATTGATGATATTAAATATAAAGCTAAGATGATTGGTATTACTGATGAAGGTATTGCAGAAAAATTACCCCAGTCTACAAACAATTTGCATTTTTATGATGTTGGAACTAAGGATTATTCTGAAATTTCAGGTATTGAAATTAAGCAGAGAGAAGCACTTGTAAATGAAATTAAGTCCAGAGAGGAAAATTTTGAAAGTTATAAGGAAGCGTTTGAAAGTATTGTAGAGGAAACAGCGTATACTTGGTTTAATCGTTTGATTGCAATTCGCTTTATGGAAGTCAATGATTATTTACCTTCAGGTGTTCGTGTGCTTTCTTCTGAAAATAAAGATAAAAATGAACCTGATTTTGTAACAAAACCTTTTGAAACAGACTTGGAATTTACATCGGACGAATACGATAAGATTATCAAGTTAAAAGATGAAAATAAACCGGATGAGCTGTTCCGTAAGCTTTTTATCAAACAATGTAATAAGCTCCACGAAATTTTGCCGGAATTATTTGAAAAGCTAGATGATTATTCAGAATTACTCCTTACTATTTCATTTACAGATAAAGATGGTATTGTGTATCGTCTTGTTCATGGTATTGAAGAAGATGATTTTAATATTGAAAAAGAAGGTCAGGTTGAAATCATAGGTTGGTTATACCAGTACTATAACATTGAACCAAAAGTAAAAGTATTTGCAAAGCCTAAGGGAGAAAAAATATCAAAAGAAGAAATTCCAGCGGCAACTCAGTTATTTACGCCAGATTGGATTGTTCGATATATGGTAGAAAACTCTTTGGGTAGATTGTGGCAAGAGAGAAATATGGCTCAAAATGACAACGATATAGGACATTGGGAAGACAATAATTACTTAAGGTGTCATTGGAAATACTATATTGAGGAAGCTGAACAAGAAGAAAATGTTCAAAGACAACTTGAAAAGATTAGAAAAGAATATAAAAATATTACACCAGAGTCAATTAAAGTAATTGACCCATGTATGGGTAGTGGGCATACTCTTGTCTATGCTTTTGATGTTTTGATGCAAATTTATGAAAGTTGTGGATATACCCAAAGAGAGGCTTCTCGCAATATTTTAAACAATAATATTTACGGATTTGATATTGATAAAAGAGCTTATCAACTTACCTATTTTGCTATTATGATGAAAGCAAGACAATACAATCGTAGAATTTTAACTGAAGGTATAAAGCCTAATGTTTATTTCATAGAAAATAGTAAGGAATTATCTAAGTCAGCTCTTGATAGAATGGGTGAATACAAGGATAAAGTTCAAAAACTGATTACTGAGTTTAAAAATGCTGATGAATATGGTAGTATTATAAATACATCTTTATCTGAAAATGATTTACAAAATATTAGTAATCAAATAGATTTTATTAATAATCATAAAGATATAAACAATCTCTATGACCTTGCTGATTGTAATGAGATTGATGCGTTTTTTGTTCCTTTACTTAGACAAGTAAAATTATTAAAGCAGAAATATGATGTTGTAATTACAAATCCCCCATATATGCCAACAAGTAATGGTAAAGATGAATTAAATAAATATGTAAAACAGAATTATCCTGATAGCAAAACTGATTTGTTTGCTGTATTTATCGAACGCTGTAAGGCAATGTTGAAGGCAAATGGTTATCAGGCAATGATAACAATGCATTCTTGGATGTTTTTATCTTCTTATGAAAAATTGCGTGAAAAAATATTATTAAATGATATAGTTAATATGGCACACCTTGGAGCAAGGGCTTTTGAAGAAATTGGTGGAGAGGTAGTTCAAACTACATCGTTTGTAATGCGTAAAAGTTGTATTGCAGATTATAAGGGCGTTTATTGTCGTTTGATTGAACCTAATACACAAAATGGCAAAGAAGAAATGTTCCTTTCGAAGAAAAATAGATATAATACAGACCAATCTAATTTTTCAAAAATTCCTGGTAATCCAGTGGCATATTGGGTGGGAAAACAAGTTCTAAAGGCATTTGAAGGTTCTCTTTTAGGTGATTACGGGTATCCAAAACAAGGGTTTGCGACAGGGGACAATAATACTTTCTTAAGATTTTGGCAAGAAGTTGATGTAACGAAAATTGGTTTTGAAATTGGAAATCGTGAAATAGCAAATCAATCCGGGAAAAAGTGGTTCCCATGTAATAAAGGTGGTTCTTTTAGAAGATGGTATGGAAATAATAACTATTTAGCTAATTGGGAAGCTGATGGAAAAGAAATGACAGAATTTAAAGGATCGGTAATAAGAAATCCACAGTATTATTTTAGGCAAGGTATAACTTGGAGTTCATTGACAAGTGGTAAATTGTCTATGAGATATAGCCCAAAGGGGTCTCTGTTTGAAAGTAAGGGTTCAGTCTGTTTTATGAAAAATGAAGATAATTTATGGTATATATTGGGCTTAATGAATACTGAGATTGTAAGCAATATGTTATCAGTTTTATCCCCAACTCTTGACTATCATGAAGGACCCATCTCAAGAGTGCCGATTATTATAAGCGACAAAAAAGAGCAAATTGAGATAATTGTAAAGCAGAATGTTGAAATATGTAAGAATGATTGGGATTCTTTTGAAACCTCTTGGAATTTCAACACACACCCATTTTTAGAAAATATGAGTGCCTGTGGATATGCAGATGAAGATATAACACAAAAATTTACTGTTAAAAGTAGTTTTAGTAGTTGGGAAGATATTTGTAACTGGCGATTTAATACACTTAAATCAAATGAAGAAGAACTGAACCGTATTTTTATTGACATCTATGGTTTGCAGGATGAGCTTACTCCAGAAGTAGAAGATAAAGATGTTACTGTTCGTAAGGCAGATTTACAGAGAGATATTAAGAGCTTAATTTCTTATGCGGTAGGTTGTATGTTTGGTCGTTATTCATTAGCAAAAGAGGGACTTATATATGCAGGCGGAGATTGGAATGAAAAATTTGAATCATATAAAGGAACTTATGGAGACCTTAAAGGTTATACAAATGGAGAATTAAAACATTTTAAGCATAAACAACTTAGAGAAAAATTTTATTATCTTAAAGATGAAAATAAAAAACCACTTTTTTGTAATCGTGTTGATTATGATAATATTATTCCTATTACAGATGAAGAATATTTCCATGATGATATTGTTGGTTTGTTCTGTGATTGGCTTGAAAAGGCTTATGGTACAGATACACTTGAGGAAAATCTTGACTTTATTGCAACCGCTCTTGGTAATAAAGGAAATACAAGTCGTGAGATAATAAGAAATTATTTCTTAAAAGACTTCATCAAAGACCATAATAAAATTTATCAGAAACGACCAATTTACTGGCTTTTTGATAGTGGTAAGCAGAATGGCTTTAAGGCTCTTGTATATATGCATCGTTGGAATGCAGATACTATTGGTAATGTCAGAGTTGAGTACTTACATCGTATTCAGCGTGTGTACGAACAAGAAATTGAGCGTATGCAGGAAATTATTGAAAATAGCCATAATAATAAAGAAATTTCCAATGCTACAAAGCGTAAGGAAAAGCTTCAGAAACAAATTAAGGAAACTAAAGAATATGATGCTAAAATTGCCCATTTGGCACTTTCTCGTATCGACATTGACCTCGATGATGGCGTAAAATTCAATTATGAAAAGGTTCAGACTGCTGATGGAAAGAAGATGCAGATTTTAGCGAAGATTTGAGGTGTAAAATGAAACTGATTTATTCAAGTATTAAGGAATTTGAGGATACTTATAATACCAATTATGATTTATATAATACGCAGTGTTCTTGCGGTGCGTATTTTGAGATGCATTTAGAAAATATCAATGTCAGCATTGGCGAGTATGAAATTCAAATAGATGAATGTCCAGTTATGGTTTGTGAAAAATGTAGAAAGAAACATTTATGTCCAGATATTCCACAGGAAATATATACTACATATTTTGAAATGGTAAAAAACGGTCATTCACTTTGCAAATTAACAATAAAAGCAAACATTCGCTATGAATATGCAGAAAAGGCAGATTTTATTTATGACTCAAGAGATATGTGTATTCCGGGAATAGGCGTGGATTTAGATCCGACACATCCAAAAGGATTTTCGTGTCCAGTATTCTTTAAAAGAAATGTTTTGAATAATTTTTTCACTGATGATGACTATGAATTAGACTTCTTTTCGGAAAGTTATGGTGTAATCGCAAAGAAAGGAACAGATGGTTGTCAATATGAATGGAAAATTGTTTTTGGTATAAATAAAAACAATAAAGTTATTCTGTTTTTAGGAGATTTAGACCAAATTGAACCAGATGACCCTGCAATATATTGGCTGAAATCATATAATGAAAAATCTGACCATTGCATCGTAGATACCGAGTTGTTTCGTGGGCAAATGAATTGTATTTTTAGTGATCCGATAATAGAAAAAAGAATAATCTCGTTAAGAAATGCTTTTTTCAAAAAGATGAAAGAAAAATATGATGTAGAGTTGTTTCATCTTGAAGAAGAAGTTGAGAAAAAAGGCGATGACTTACAGAAGTTGATAAATTATTCTAAAAGAGAGGTCAAGGAGAATATTATCACACTTGATGGTGTGCTTAATGAGGGAATTGATTGTGAGGAATTGCGAAAACTATGTATGAAAATAGTTGCCCCTGTTCCGAAAAATATTAAGGACTTAAAAACAAGAAAACTATTACAAACTATTATAGCTGAAAAATCTGGAGAAGATGCAGCAAGAAAAATTGTCGCACCATTATTTTATTTAAATGATTTGAGAGTATGTTTTGCACATTTAATACCACAAAAAGAAATAGATGAGTACGAAGCAAATATAGTTTCGGCTTTTGGTCTTTCAGATTTTACAGAATATAAAAAGATGTACGATACATTGATTGATGAATTGTATTCTTTGTATCGTTACCTTAATGTTACAGAAATTTAGTAGCCAATGATAATGAACATTGGCAGAAACGGTGGATTATGGCAGAACTAAACTTAAAACAGATTACAGACAAATTAAATAGAGAGTTTGCAAGTGATGTCCGTAAACTTGTGTTTTGGTATGATGCCAATGCTGAGTTTCAGGAGGATATTGACAGTATAGAATTGGAAAATGCAAAGGTTTTACACCTTGAGCAAGATAACCAATTTTACATCAAACATTTTTTGGAGTGCGAGGACACAACAACAAATTACCTTGTTTATGCTCATTTTGCAAAACCGTCTATAAGGGACAATCATCTTGTAGACACAATAAAATATTCTAAAGAATTTTTTGCTGACCGTGCTTCCCTGCTCACGCTTGATTTGGGAATTGATGAACGATACAAGCCTGTTATTCAGCACTATATAAAATTCTTTGCAAATAAAGAACGAACACAAAAATTCTATGATTTGGAAATAGAGAATTTCAATAGAAGCACAATAGAGGTTGCTCTTATGAGTGTGCTTTGCAAGAATAAGACAGCTTCTTTTGAAGAAGTGATGCGTTCAATTTTAACAGATGATGGGTTGACAGATAATAAATATCTTGCAGAATTTGAAAAGTATGATTTGCTTGATGCTTTTTGGAAACAGGCAGATGTGACATTCGGATACAATGACTCAAAACCGACACTTGAAAAACTTGTTATTACAATGTTTGTTACCTATGCAGACAAGAGTATTAGTGCTGATATGCCACAGGCTTGGAAACCATTTGTTTCCTATAAGTCAGGCAATATCATTGCATTTATGGATAATATGATGAACAGCTATCTTTATGGCTCTCGATTTGATGAAATTTCAGAGATTATATACAATGCAATTAATGCTAAGAACTATCTTGAAAAGATGGAAACGGAAGCACTTGTGGATTGTAATATATTTGCAGGTGTTGATGAACTTATTATTAACTGGATTATCAACAGACTGGAAAATGAGGATATAGGGGCGAAGTTAAATGGAAAGACTATTCCGGAACTTTGTGTAGAAAGAAGAAAGAAGCATTTCGGAAGGAATTTCCGTAGCCAGTATTTTGTCATTCAAAATGCGTTTGATATAATTAATGAAGGTAAGTACCAGCCAGTTAGTGGCATAGAAAACTTAGTAAGGGAATATACTAATTCAACTTATAAAGTTGACCGCTATTATAGGTACTTTTATTTCTATTTTGATAGCTTAGAAGATGCAACGCAGTTTGAAAAAATCAGAGAACTGGTTGAGAATATTTATACAAATGAATATCTAAATAAAATTACAGTTAATTGGAATAATGAACTTGCAGATGCAGGTGGAGAAACAGGGCTTGTAAGACAGAGAAATTTCTTTACAAGATATATTGATTATTCAAAGGACAGAGTGGTAGTTATTATATCCGATGCACTTCGTTATGAGGTGGCTCATACATTGTTTGAAAAGGTGCAAGCAGATGAAAAATGTAATGCTACCTTAGAAGCGATGCAGGGAGTACTTCCTTCATATACGCCTTTAGGCATGGCTTCGCTACTTCCGCATAAAAAGATTGAATATACGGATTCCTATGATGTGTTAATAGACGGAAAAGCGTGTAGCTCAACAGAACAGAGAGAATCCATTTTGAAAGAGTATAAGGCGAATAGTAAGTGTGTTCAGTTTGATTCCATAAAAACAATGAAGAAGGTAGACTTGCGTCCTATCTTTACCGGACAAGATGTTGTTTATATTTATCATAATCAGGTGGATGCTCGTGGAGACAAAGCGGCATCTGAGAACGAAGTCTTTAACGCTTGTGAAGAAGCAATCAATGAAATTTACACATTGATAAAAAGGATTGCATCGCAAGCGAATACTTGTCATTTTATTGTAACAGCAGACCATGGATTTATTTATAAACGAGATAAAATTCAGGCGACAGACAAGATTGCCGGAGTTGCTTCAAAATCGAACAGTGTCGGTCAGCGTTATTCAATTTCTACGGATGGCATTGATGTGTATGGTGTTTGTCATACAACTATCGGCAAGGTATTAGGAAATGATGATAACCGTATTATATCATTCCCTCTTGCATCTGATATTTTTAAAGTAGCAGGTGCAGGACAGAATTATGTTCACGGTGGCTGTTCACCACAGGAAATGCTTGTGCCAATGCTTGAAGTAAAGGTAGATAAAGGCAAAAAGGAAACAAGTTTGGCAGAAATTGCTCTTGTAAGCCTTACATCAAAAATCACAAACCTTATTACTACATTAGATTTTGTGCAGACAGAACCTGTAAGTGATGTTGTTAAGGAAACAAGCTATCGAGTTTATTTCATTTCTGAGAATAACGAGAAGATTTCTAATGAAAATATTGTTATTGCAGATAAAAAGGATAAGGATACGACAAAGCGTATGTTTAGACTTCGATTTAACTTTAAGAACAAACAATACAACAAATCACAGAAATATTACTTAGTAGCATACGATGATAAGAATGATATAGAAGTTCTTCGTCACGAAATTATTATGGATATTGCTTTTGCTGATGATTTTGGTTTCTTCGGTTAATTTATAGGGGGTCGTTGAATGGATAAAATAAATGGAAATAAAATCATTTTGGATGAAGAAAGTAAAAGTGAAATATTAAATAGAAAATTAAGAACTTATTTTGATGGAAAGATTGTTCGTAAAGACTTGACTAAATCTATAAAAGAAGGGGCTAATGTTCCAATTTATGTTCTTGAGTTCTTATTGGGACAGTATTGTAGCTCTGATGACCCATCAATTATTGAAGAAGGAGTATCAACTGTAAAAAGGATACTGGCAGATAATTATGTTAGACCTGATGAAGCACAGAAAATACTTTCTTTGCTTCGTCAGAGGGGAAGTCATACAGTAATTGACAAAATAACAGTAAATCTTAATATTAAGAAAGATACCTATGAAGCAGAATTTTCAAATCTTGGAATTAATGCTATTCCGATTAGTGAGGATTACCCAAGTAAATTTGACCGTCTTCTATGTGGTGGCATTTGGTGCATTGTTCAGCTGGAATATGAATACATAGAAGAAGAAAGAAATGCTCCACCTATCCATATCCGTAAACTTACTCCAATTCAAATGCCACACATTGACATTGATGAGTTGAAGCAGGCTAGAAAAGCTTTTACAAAGGAAGAATGGATAAGTGTACTGCTTCGTTCCGTTGGTATGGAGCCTGATACACTCACTGAAAGAGAACAATGGTTGCTTATTGCTCGTATGTTGCCACTTGTGGAAAATAATTTTAACCTATGTGAACTCGGAAAAAGAAGCACAGGAAAATCTCATCTATATAAAGAAATTTCTCCGAACAGTATACTTGTTTCTGGTGGACAAACGACAGTAGCAAATTTATTCTATAATATGGCAATAAAAACAGTCGGGCTTGTCGGAGTGTGGGATTGTGTTGCATTTGATGAAGTTGCAGGTATTAACTTCAAAGATAAAGATGGAATCCAGATTATGAAAGATTATATGGCATCAGGGTCTTTTGCCCGTGGCAAGGAAGAAAAATCTGCTTCTGCATCAATGGTATTTGTGGGTAACATTAATCAGAGTGTTGATGTATTGTTAAAGGCATCAAGTCTGTTTGCTCCATTTCCGCCTGAAATGGGAACAGATACAGCATTTCTTGACCGTATGCATTGTTATATTCCGGGTTGGGAAATACCTAAATTTAGGCCATATCACTTTACAGATGATTATGGTTTTATTAGTGACTATCTTGCTGAGTTTATTAGAGAACTTCGTAAAGAACAGCACGGAGATGCCTTTGATAAGTATTTCCATCTTGGCAAGAACTTGAATCAGCGTGATACTATTGCAGTTAGAAAGATGGTTGGAGGTTTTATAAAACTACTTTATCCAGATGGGGAATATACAAAAGAAGAACTTGCAGAAATCTTAAAGATTTCTCTTGAGATGCGTCGTAGAGTAAAAGAACAGTTGAAGAAACTGGGAGGTATGGAATTTTATGATGTAAATTTTTCATATATTGATAATGAAACTTTTGAGGAATTTTATGTGTCTATACCAGAACAAGGTTGCGGAAAACTTATTCCAGATGGAATGTGTAATCCAGGACAGGTATATACTGTTGCACAGGGAAAGACAGGTATGTTGGGAGTATTTCGCCTTGAATCACAGATTATGCCAGGTAATGGAAAATTTGAGCGTTCAGGGCTTGGTTCAGATGGTAAATGTAAAGAAGCAACAAATGCAGCATTTAATTTTTTGAAAGCAAATTCTAAACATATTAGTGGCTCTATTAGTACAACAACAAAGGACTATATTATTAACTATCAGGACCTTCAAGGTATAGGAATGACGGACAAGCTTGCACTTGCAACTCTTATTGCGTTATCATCTATTGCTTTAGGAAAGCCAGTTTCAAGCAATCTTGTAGTTCTTGGAGAAATCAGTATTGCAGGAACTCTTATTAAGGTAGATGAGCTTGCAAATAGCTTGCAAGTATGCTTAGATAGTGGAGCAAAAAAAGTACTTCTTCCTATTACATCAGCAGCAGATATTTCAACAGTACCCGCAGAGCTGATAGGTTGCTTTAACTTAATTTTTTATTCTAGTGCAGAGGATGCAGTTTATAAGGCTTTAGGAGTAGAGTGATTTATTCTAAGAACTTAGAAATGTTAGTAGTGATAATAAAATGACAATAATTTTTTTAAAGTTTAAAATAATATAGCAAAATATGAATAATTATTCTATATAAAATAGGCATATATACATTAAATATACAATAAAATGTTTAAAATTTAAGAGTAATATAACTGCAAAGTTATAGAATATTGGAAAACAAACAGTGTAAAATATAATTTTTTACTTATATCATATAAGTATTTGTTTATGTTTAGAAAGAATTAATTAATGAGGAGGTTATATACTTGAAAAATAATAAGGAACCATTTATAGAAAAATATCCTAAATTAACCACTTTTTTAGGACTTGTTTTAATTGTTATACTAGTTATTCTTGCAATACTAATAATCAAATTTCTATGCAATGGAATTATGAGTGGAATTATGAGATTGACAGAGATTGCTTCTAAATTAGATGCAGTAATAATAGTAGCCTTAATTACCGGCGTAGTCTCTATAATAGGTGTAATTATAAGTTCTATTTTTGCTAAAATAGTTGATTATCGAAAAAGTAGAAAAGAGTATTTAACCCAGAAAAGAGAAAAACCATATGGCGAATTTGTAGAAATGATTTATAAAGTTCAAAAAAATGTTAAGGTACCAGGTATATATTCTGAAAAACAAATGTTAGAAGATTTATCTAAATTTTCAAAGCAAATTACTTTATGGGGGTCTTCTGAGGTGATTAATAAATGGATAGAATTTCGTGAAAATGGTACAGATCCTGAAAAAGCAAATAATAATTTGTTTCTAATGGAAGAAATTATGAATGAGATGCGAAAAGATTTGGGATTGAAAAAAGTCAAAAAAGGAAATCTGTTAGGATTTTTTGTTAACGATATAAAATCAGTGTTAAAAAAATAAATATATCGATTTGTATACGCTTGGTTTATTAATAGCCATGCTGACTATATATGTAATTAAAATCAAAGCGCTAAAGTTTTGAAAATTTAAGATAAGTAAAAATATGATTATTCTAATACATTTATTTGATAACATCCAAGTGATAGCTATTTGATAGCAAAAGCAGAACTGCCTCATAGAATTGAGATAATCTGTATCAAATCATAGCATATCAGGTTAAAATTCCTAAGCAAAAACAGTTAAAGTTTGTTTTATACTTAGGAATGAAAATGATATATAAAAGCTCCGAAATATTGAATTTATCAATATTTATGGGCTTTTTTTGATTTTTCAGCCAATATTGTGGTTTTGAATTTAATCATAAGCTTTTTGGAAATGTAGGAGTAAAAATTATATATTAACATTTTCTGTTCGGAAAATATGGATAATTATATAAAGAAGAATTATTGAATATTTAAAAATTAATTAGGAAATAAATAATAAAAAATAGTATAACCCAATAATTGCAAGTGACAATAAAATGACAATAAATTTTTTTAAGTTTAAAATAATACAGTTAAATATGAATAATTATTCTATATAAAAGAGGCATATATACATTAAATATACAATAAAATGTTTAAAATTTAAGAGTGGGAATAAGAAAAAAGAGCCTTGTATACAGCATAAATACTGGGGTTTCACTTTTTAGTGATACGAATTTGATACGATTATTCGTATAAAATAAATAAGTGTAATATAATTAAAGCCACAAACCTTGTGAATATCGGGGTTTGTGGCTTTTTTACTTTTACTAAAAATGCATTATTTTTTTAGAAATTAATATTAATATATAATGTTATTGTAAAATGTATATTGTTAATAGACAACAAATAGTGTATAATAAAGATAGAAATAGTGGATTATAATTTTTTATGTAAATATAATAGGCTTTTTGTAAAAGGTTATTTATTGAGTAAATAAATATTGGATAAAGTACAAAATGATATATTATGATAAGAAATCAGAAAAGGGAGTGGACTATGATGAGCGTCTTATAATAGGGGTTCCAGTTTTTGAAAAAGAATATAATAAAAAGATTTATATTTATAGTACGGAAAAGAAATATGATGTTTTTCCACCTGAATTTGCTAATGATGATTACTTTAAATTTAACTGGTATGGAAATGTCCGTTATGAATGTGAGTAATAATTTTAAAATTAACGGTTGTGGTCGGTATGGTTATGATTGCAAAAAATAAAATAATGAGATGGCAAGATATTTTAAATTAGGGAATTTAATAGGGGTTGGTTATTATGTTAAAGATATATAGAAAATATAATTTGTTTGGACGCAAGTATTTTACGAAAGACAATACTATTAATGGTAGCATAAAGAATACAATTATAATTAATACTGTAAATTGCTGTGGATATAAAATAATAATAAATAATTATGTTGATTTAATATTTATTTTTCTGCTGCTGTTTGCTGTTATAAGGAGTATGGACAACCTTAAACAGATTGTTTTTTACTTTTGTATATTATTGTTTTTAAAGTACATATGGAGTGTATTTATTAAATTAAAAATTAAATTTAATAATAGTACTGTTGGTTCAATCAAACATTTATTTTTAAGTAATACTATAAACATTTTACTTAACGAAAATAAATATGAAATTTACTCTCATGGAGGAAATTATTTTTCTATAATGAAAAATGATATTCAGATTGCTTTGATTAATACAGACGGTAAAATAGTGATGAACGAATTATGCTTTGCTTGCAAATATAGTAATGAAGATATGAAAAATATTGCTTTGTTTACGATGATTATTGATACATATTTCTATAAATATAAAATTGGAACAAAAAAGAATATGATAATATCGAAAGAATTTACTTATAATTTTTTTGATAGACATAGAGAAAGATTGTTTTGGATTAATAAATAAAGGAGGGGATATATGATAAAAAAACATAAAAAAGGTATACTTATGTCAATATTAATAGGAATTATATGTTTTATGATATGGCTTATAGCAAATCCAAGAAGAATAATTTCAATTACGTATGAGTTGGGAGATATATAATCAATTTTGATGGTAGATTGGTATCACTATACTAATCCTTTTTATATGAAATTAAAAATACCTATAGATATGAAAATATCTAATGTTGAGAAAAAGTGGGGTAAAGCGTTAGATGTCACATATGTGGACGATGGAGAAAAAAGTCCAATATACATATATAGGTATGATGGATTTTACATTATGTCAGAAGCAGCTATAGCAAAAGGTGCAGAGCCTAGAATTATGGTAGTTGTTGTTGATAGTGACAAATATAAGTTTACATATAAACATTTAGGATTAGGTTCTCCAAAGTCAGATGTTGAAAAATGGGGTAAACATAAAATGAAACTATTAGATACAGAACCAAATGAATTGGGGTATATATTAGGGTATAGTTATGTTATTTTTACTATTGATGAAAATGATTGTGTTAAAGAAATATCGTTTACATCATGAGATTTGATAGACAAACATATTAAAAAATACAATCTCTGAAATATTACAATTAAAATAGGTAAGGAATAGAGCAAGGGGGCTTTGTAATAATTTTTAATAGACATTACTATCTATATTTGATTTGGGGCTAGGGTAAGGGAACTCAAAATGGATATAGGTAGTGGTGTTTATTGTAAATATGGCAATAGGAATTAATTAATAAAGTGTATGTAGCAATATTACAGAAATAAAAGATAACAATATGACTAGAAAATATGAATATAACAAAGCTAATCTTATTACTGGAGTAACAAACACCAATAACAAGAATGTTAAAACAAGCTATAGATATTCATATTATCCAGACGGAAATATAGCTCACTATGTAAATCATTATAATGCAACTATGGATTATACATATGATAGTGCAAATAGAGTTGTTAAAGAGGTTTATGGCGAAGATGCCAATATGCCATTTACAATAGGTTACACATATGATGAATTTGGTAATCTTTCTAAAAAGGACTATAGGGATGATGATAATCCAGCATATGTAACAACATATAGTTATGATAAAAATAACCGTTTGACAAAGGAAAGCCGGATTGTAAGTAATGGAAGTACTAAGTGGCAAAATATAACAACATGTGGCTATGATAAAAACGGTAACAGATTAAACAGGATAAAATATAAGCAAAATGTTGATAATACTAAGTTTAAACTTAATTTAACAGATAGTGCTTATAAGTATTATGACTATGGAAAAGAAGTATATACCTATGATGGACTTAATGAGCTAAAAACTTATAGAGGTAAAAAAGAGGAATCTGCAACCTATGAGTATATGGCGAACCACTACAGAATTTCAAAAAATGTAGACGGCACAAAAACATATCAGTTGTGGGATAATGATAGAGTTGTATCTGAACTTGATAGTGAATTAAATCTGAAAATAAACTACAGAATAGGTGTAAATGGTCAAATATTATCAGATAGTAACGAGAATTCATATAGCTATGACGGACATGGAAATCTTGTAAATGCAAAAAGTAGCTATTCAACATGTGTTTATGATGCGTACGGAAACAGAATAGAAGATTTTGGTATAGGAGATGCTCCATTTGGCTATTGCGGGGAATATACAGATAAGGAATCAGGACTTGTATACCTCAGGAATAGATATTATGACCCAAGTACAGGTTCATTTATAACAGAAGACCCTATAAAAGATGGTAATAATTGGTATGGATATTGTGCTGGTAATCCGGTTAATGCTTGGGATCCTTTGGGATTAAAAAATTATATTATTAATGGACCAGACCAACGTGAAACTCAAGAATTAAATGCAAAAGATATGGAATTGAGTAGTGTAGATTATCAGAGGTATTCAGTAAGTAATGTGACAGAGCTTTATAATGCATGGGAAGAAATAAGTAAAAATATAACGTGCAATGATGATCTAATTATTAATATGCATGGCACACCTGATGAACTTTCTGTTATGGAAAATGGTGGTATTATAGAATTAAGTAGACTTAGTTCTATAACAGCAAATTCAATCCAATTATTTGTGTGTAATTCAGGGCATATGGATTACTCAAACAATTTGGCTGTTCAGATGTTAAATAATAATAATGTAAATTATGTAGTTGCACCAGATGGAACAAATAAAAGAGAGAGTGATACTAAAAGAAACGGAGAAAAAACTGCTGATGGTGCTGAAAAATCTGATGTGATTTACAGTAAAGAAATGAGTGTTGTGGGAGATGACAAGTTTTTAGAATATAGGAATGAAGATAGTGTAATTTCGGATAGACAATCACAGGGATATATTGAGTATTATAAAAAGAAAGATGGGATAGCTCGTGTTCCAGTGGTTAGTGAAGGACAATTAGTTACTGATTTAAGTTTAACAAAAAGGAGTAGGTCAGTTTATTCTGCAAGAGATTAATTATTTTATGGGAGGGATGTTCAATGAAAAAGTTTATTAGTTCATTATTTATATTTATTATTTTATTACATACAGCAGTATTTGCTGATAATTATAATGATGAAATTTGGCAAGATTTAGCTTATGAAAGGGAAATGAATTTTTCAAAACTAGCTAATTTAGATGAATCTGATGTACAAATTTTTAAGTATGAAAAAACGGAAGAAGATTCTAAAAAAGACGAAAATTGGCAATCAGGACATATTATTATGAAAACTAGATTATCAGCTTATGGTACATTTAGTTTGTTTAACGAAATTTTAAATAAGTCATGTTATAATCCGATGAATAATAAGAATTATAATTATAATAATTATAGAAAAAGAATCTCTACATTTTTCAAAAGGGTTGATTTAAAAGGAGAGAATGCTGTAGGTTATTATAGGGTGAGTTTTAAAGGTAATTCAAAAAAAAATGGAACAGAAAATTCTTATAATACCTTTGAGGATTATGTTATAGCCAGACAAGATAAAAATATAGAAGATGAAAGTGTGAAGGTTTACTATGGTGCAGAGTTTGAAAGAAAGCCTTATGAAAATTTTATTGATACAAAAATAGGAAATAGTAAGCTAAATATTAATGGAACTGAGTTTGATACAAAATTACCAGCAACAATGTATAATGGAGATATTTATTTGCCTGAAGATGGAGCAAGAAGTATTTTTTTATATTTTGACCAAAATGCGGAGGTAGATAGTTTAATTAGTCAAAGAAAGTACATAATTGTCTATGGAAAAAAATATTTTGAGTTTGCAAATATTATTTCTACTCTAAAGAAAGGGAAACATAAAGTTTTCTTTGATAAGGATACAGGAATTGCTTCAGCTTGTATGATTGATTTCCCTAATGATAAAAATACAAAGTAATAAAATAACCAGTATTATTAATTAGAGCTATACATTAGTTTTAAAGCAATATAATGATGAAAGTGGAGCAAGGGGCTTTGTAATAATTTTTATTAGACATCACTATCTATATTTGATTTTGGGCTAGGGTAAGGGAAATTAAAATTAATATATGTAATGGTATTTATTATAAATATGGTAATAGAAATTAATTAATAAAGTATATATGGCAGTAAGGAATTATTATTTGTAATGGTTAAGATAGACAGATTTCGGCTGAGTTTACGGAGGGTATTAATGTTGTCTTAAATGCAGAGTATACATATGACAAAAATAGCAATATTACTGAAATAAAAGACAACAATATGACCCGAAACTATGAATTTGGCAATCTTTCTAAAAAAGACTATAAGGATGATGATAATCCGGCGTATATAACAACACATAGCTATGATAAAAATAACCGATTGATAAAGGAAAATCAGGTTGTAAGTAATGGAAATGCTAAGTGGCAGAATATAACATCATACGGCTATGATAAAAATGGTAATAGGTTAAATAGAGTTGAATATAAAAATAAAAATGTAGACAGTAACAAATTTAACCTAGGTATGATTGATGTTGGCAGTAATAGCAAAGGGACAGGGTATAAGTATTCCGATTATGGAAAAGAGGTATATACTTATGATGGTCTTAATGAGCTAAAGAGCTATAGAGGTAAAAATGAGCAAAATGCAACCTATGAATATATGCCAAACCATTATAGAATTTCAAAAACTGTAGACGGTACAAAAACATATCAGTTGTGGGATAATGATAGGGTTGTATCTGAATTTGATAGTGAATTAAATATGAAAATAAACTATAGAATAGGTACAAATGGTCAAATATTAACCGATAGTAACGAGACTTCATATAGCTATGATGGACATGGCAATCTCATAAATGAAAACGGTAATTATTCAACAAATGTTTATGATGCGTACGGAAACAGAATAGAAGATTTTGGTATAGAAGATGCTCCTTTTGGCTATTGTGGAGAGTATACAGATTTGAGCAGTGGCTTAATTTATTTAAGAAATCGGTACTATGACCCGTCCATAGGTCGCTTTATAAGTGAAGACCCCGTAAAAAATGGATTGAATTGGTACATTTATTGCTCCAATAATCCCATCAATCGAATTGACCCATTTGGGTTATTCGACTATAATACAAGACTTTCATATAGTCAAACATACAATGAAGATGTTGAAGTTTTACAGAATGAATTGGCTTGGCTTGGTTATCTTGATATGTCTGGTGGTGGTTGGGGATATTTTGGTTCCAAGACTCAAGACGCTGTAAACAGATATAAAAATAACATGGGGCTTGGTAATACAGGAAAAGATGCCGGAGTAGTTGGCTTACAAACATGGACAAGTTTGGGGCTAATATATAGGACAAAAGAGGATATTGCGGCTGGCGTTGAGATTGTTATGGTAAAGAACATCGGTGCTGGAGGCCGTAAGCAATATAAAGATTTTAGTGTGCCCATCAACAATGCCTTAAATAATGCTGTTGGTGATTTTCAGGCGCATTCTGGGGATTTCATGTGGTTTTATGATATGGTTAAGACTGGTGCTACATGGGATATTAAATTGAAAGATAAGTGGAATGCTCTCATAGGGGCTGGCACATATCCTGGAAGTATAAGTGCCTCAATAGTGCTTTTTGGAACTCTTACTACTCCTGAAGCAGTTGGCAATATAACTTATGGATATTTGGGAACGGCAGCAGGTTTTTCAGAAGGAATACTACTTAAGGGAGGCGATTTTGCGGCGGCTGGTGGCAATTTATCACTTACAGGTTTATTTAATGGAATAGGCGGGGTTTTCCGTAGTGCTGATTCGGCAGATGATAAAGCTAATGTAAGAATAGGCATAAATTGGTATAACAATCGGTAAGGGGGATTTGAAGTGAAGTTGGATAAAATAGTGTTAATCAGAATTTTAGGTGTTGTAGTAGTTGCTATTATCATCCTAAGCGTTTTCTTTGTAAGCCACCGTATCAACAATGATAATATAACATACAATAAAATTGTTTCATATGTAAGCGACAATTATGAGATGCTCGAAAACTTCTCATATAGTGAAATTGAGAAAATCAAATCTTCAAATGACAAACCTGAAATAAGAAAACAAAAGGAAGAAGAAATCCTTAAAAGACATCTTGGGGAAAACACCATAGTTACAAGCGTTTATGCTTACAATGAAAACATTTTGCAATTTTATTGCGGAGGTTCCGGCTTTTTAGACACAGGAACTTATACAGGATTTTATTTTTCACGCGATGATAAGCCTTATGCATTTGAATTTAACAATCTTAAGTTAGTCGAAATAAGTCCCGGCGTGTTTGAAGGGCAAGATGAAAATGGTGTTCAACAAAGGCATGGAGGTCATAGAATCCGTACGGAAAAAATCCGAGATAAATGGTATTACTATATACAATATTGGTATTGATTCCACACCTACCGTCTTATAATTTTTGTGACATAAACAATAACTTGTATAAATGCTAGTTTAATTAGGTGCATGGATTTTAAAGAAGTTATTTAAAAGTTTTGTAGAAAAAAGGAGGAAAGGTATGAATAAATATGTAAATATAAAAAATTTATTTATGTGTACTATTATGTTCATAGGTGTTTTAATATTTATTCTTTTAAGTGTTTTACATATTCATAATATTGAAAATAGATATTTATATTCGAATAAAAAACAAATAGAAAATTTGTACTTAAGTGATAAAGATTTTTGGAATGGGTTTGCTACAAATTTAAAAGAACAAAGTTTTATACATGATTGTAACTTAATAAATATTCCAGAAGATGGTGAAATTCAAGTTTATTGGAATAAAAAAGAGAAATGTAATATTGATAGTAAGACAGAACATTACATAAAAGAAGCTTCAAAACTTTATAGTATAAATAAAATATATGTTTTATGCTTAAATGATGAAAAGAATAATTGGGTATATAGATTTGTTTTTGCAAATTCTAGTGCTGAAAATGATACATTTAATGGTTTAGCTTATATATCAGGAATAAATGAAGATAGTTGGAGCTGTAAATTTTCTATTTATGATATTTTGTTTAGAAATTCTTCTATGACATATATGACAACTGCACATACTAAAAAAATTGGTGACGATAATTGGTATTTTTATTGTAGTAGAAATTGGGATAAAAAGAATTATCCAGTGTCACATAGATTATATGATAAGATACATGGAAATTTGTAGTCTACTAATCATTTGAGACAGAGCAAGAGGCATTAAAATAATTTTTATTAGACATCACTATCTATATTTGATTTTGGGCTAGGGTAAGGGAAATTAAAATTAATATATGTAATGGTATTTATTATAAATATGGTAATAGAAATTAATTAATAAAGTATATATGGCAGTAAGGAATTATTATTTGTAATGGTTAAGATAGACAGATTTCGGCTGAGTTTACGGAGGGTATTAATGTTGTCTTAAATGCAGAGTATACATATGACAAAAATAGCAATATTACTGAAATAAAAGACAACAATATGACCCGAAACTATGAATTTGGCAATCTTTCTAAAAAAGACTATAAGGATGATGATAATCCGGCGTATATAACAACACATAGCTATGATAAAAATAACCGATTGATAAAGGAAAATCAGGTTGTAAGTAATGGAAATGCTAAGTGGCAGAATATAACATCATACGGCTATGATAAAAATGGTAATAGGTTAAATAGAGTTGAATATAAAAATAAAAATGTAGACAGTAACAAATTTAACCTAGGTATGATTGATGTTGGCAGTAATAGCAAAGGGACAGGGTATAAGTATTCCGATTATGGAAAAGAGGTATATACTTATGATGGTCTTAATGAGCTAAAGAGCTATAGAGGTAAAAATGAGCAAAATGCAACCTATGAATATATGCCAAACCATTATAGAATTTCAAAAACTGTAGACGGTACAAAAACATATCAGTTGTGGGATAATGATAGGGTTGTATCTGAATTTGATAGTGAATTAAATATGAAAATAAACTATAGAATAGGTACAAATGGTCAAATATTAACCGATAGTAACGAGACTTCATATAGCTATGATGGACATGGCAATCTCATAAATGAAAACGGTAATTATTCAACAAATGTTTATGATGCGTATGGAAACAAAACAGAAGATTTTGGGACAGGAGATGCTCCATTCGGCTATTGCGGGGAATATACAGATAAGGAATCAGGACTTGTATACCTTAGGAATAGGTATTATGACTCAAGTACAGGTTCATTTATAACAGAAGACCCTATAAAAGACGGAAATAATTGGTATGGATACTGTGCTGGTAATCCGGTAAATGGCTGGGACCCGAGTGGTTTGTTTGGGGAAAATACTATATTATCTGAACAAAAAAATAATAGTATGAGAGATGTTATCAAGGTGCAACAAGTACTAAGTAAGCAAAAATTACTTGATGCAAGATATACATATGGTATATATGATGAATATACTGTAAAAGCAGTTAATTTATATAAGGATAAAAATAAATTGACTAATACAGGTGAGTGTTATGGAAAGGTAGGTAAGACTACTTGGGAACATATGGGTTTGAAAATAGATAATAAATACGAGGTAAGTAATTCAGTAATTAATGGTAACAGCGAAAGTGATGGGTTATTTGCAAGTTTCACTGGAATGAATATAAAAAATGGGTTAAATATTATTTCAGGTAGTGCAGGATTGGCTGAAATAAAAAATAAAGTTCACAATATGGAATTTAGTATAAATATAGGGAATATAAATGCTGATGTTGGAGCTACAAAAGAATATGTTGGAGCTGATGTTTCAGCATCATTATATTCTATGGGTGGTAAAGTTGAAGTTCCTATACCACTTACTGAACATAAATTAGTTTTAAAGGGAACTGGATATGTAGGAGGAGTAGGAGTTGCAACAAAAATAGATTTAAAAAATAAAAAAATTCTAGTGAAATCTATTGCCGTTATCGGCGAAGGGGTAGAGATAGGAGTTGATTAATAATTGATTTTTAATGGCTTGGGAGAAAGAAAAATAACTAAAAAGGGGTATTTGTATGAAGCAGATTTTTCGAGTTTTGTAGCAAAAGCTAATTATACTTTTGGTTTAACTTTAAGAAAAATATGTACAGATAAGAATTATGTTTTAAAACAAGAAAATGTTTTGAAAAAATTTTTGCTAAATTTCTTATATTTAATATATACACCAACAGATGCTCCTAAATATATTTTGTATGAAAAAGATAAAAAAATAGGAGAAACATTAAATGATAAGAATAATGGAATTAGTATTAAAATAAATGATGAAATCTTAAAATTTAATGTTGTAGAAAATAAAGAACATATAATAAATGTTACAAATAAAGATATAATTTTATTTAGTATAATTAAGAGTAGGTTGAGATTTGGGAGAAAGAATATCTACAAAATTAAGTCGATGGAGTGGAAGTACGACATTGAATTATTAATATTACTTGTTGCCTTTTGTGATGTGGTATTTTTCCCAGAGTGGAGATTATTTAGTTGGGGTGAACTAGAATATGATTTATTGGAAATTGATTTAAAGAAAAATAAAAAATAAGGAGAGTTGTTTAAGGGGAGTGTAGGGTTAATATTTATTATATTTTATAGTATATACAATAATTTGGAAATCCTGAAAATTTGATGTGGGCGAAAAATAAAGCAAAATGTGGAGGAAATTATAAATATCTTGCAACAAAAATGAATTTGGTCAAGTATTATCTGATAGCAAAGAGAATTCATATAGCTATGACGGTCACGGTAATCTTGTAAATGGAAAAGATAATTCATCTACAACAGTTTATGATGCCTATGGAAATAAAACAGAAGATATAGGCATAGGAGATGCTCCATTTGGCTATTGTGGAGAATATACAGATAGTGAATCAGGATTTGTATACCTAAGAAATAGATATTATGACCCAAGTACAGGTTCATTTATAACAGAAGACCCAGTAAAAGACGGTAATAACTGGTATGGATATTGTGCTGGTAATCCAGTTATGTATATTGATAAATTAGGTTTATTTAGTAAGGCAACTATATTATCAAAGGAATCAAAAAATAATACAAATGATGTGAAAATTTTACAGAGTTTTTTAAGTACTAAAAAACTTTTAGATGCAAGATACAGCTATGGAGTTTATGATGAGTATACAGAAAAAGCAGTTAATCTATACAAAAAAAATAATGGAATTTATAATGAAGGGGATTCTAAAGGTAAAGTTGGACTAACTACATGGGTAAAAATGGGCTTACCTGTAAAGTTGTTTAATAATGATAAGTTTTTGACATCTGTAGTTGTTTTGAAAAATACATTAGCTGTAAATGTAACAGAAGGAAATGTATATAGTGATACAACTCGAAATTCAGCTAGGAAAGCAGCATTAGAAATTAATGAGATTTACCATACAGTATATCAGGAAGAATTTGGCATACCTATAGAAGAAATTGGTAATGAAATATTTTGTCATGCAATGGTTGCAAGGGAAACAGGAAGTATGTTGAAAAATGTAAGTGAAATAGAAAATATTGACATACCATATGAGATGATTTATAATCATGCTAGAGTAGCTGATATTGGAAATGAAGATATACGAAAAAACGGAAATATAAAAGAAAAAGATAGATATATTTGGTATACAATCACAAAAATATTTGGATAGGTGGTGGATTATATGGAGTTAGTTAGACATGGTCTTAGTGGTGTATTTATGATTAATTATTTAATATTATTAACATATACATTTATAGATAAATTGCCAGAAGATTATATTAGAATAATAGGATATATTTGTGTTGGTTTACTTATAGTGTTTATAAGATTTATAGTTTTTATTAAATTAAAGTTAAAAGGAGGATTTGGTTTATTAAATTTTGAAATTTTTTTTTCATGGATATTTATATATTTTTATGCTGTAGATATAAGTTCAACTATATTTAATGTGTTTAGTACAGAATTTAGTGAAATTTTTAGTTATTTATTGATATTAATTTTTGTTATTATTTTAATATGTTCAGAAATTTATCTAAGATATGGTGTTAGAAGTAAAGTTAAGATAAAAGATAAGAATAATATTATACTATTAATAGTAAAGATATTTTTTTTAAGTTGTTTGGGAGTAATATTATTTTATATATTTCATCAATATCCAAAAGTTAATGAAAGAATATTTAAAATTTATACTATTGCTATAGTTGTATCTGTTTATATAAGTTTATATTTGCCAATTAGATGTATAGTGCTTAGGATAGATAACATAGGAATAAGATATGTTAAAATTATTTCCTTAATATATTTTTTTGTAGGAATTAATATATTATATTTCAATATAAAAGAATTAAAATATGAAAATTTATCGGGGTTATTGATAGGAGGGATAGTTTTATTTATGGGAATTTATAATTATATTTATTGTAATATAATTAACAAATATCAATAATAAGAATGTTAAAACAAGCTATAGATATTCATATTATCCAGACGGAAATATAGCTCATTATGTAAATCATTATAATGCAACAATGGATTATACATATGATAGTGCAAATAGAGTTGTTAAAGAGGTCTATGACGAAGATGCTAATATGACATTTACAATAGGCTATACATATGATGAATTTGGCAATCTTTCTAAAAAGGATTATAGAGATGCAGATAATCCAGCATATGTAATAACATATAGTTATCTGATACTTTACGAAAAAACAAGACAATAGATTGGCAGAAACGAGAGTCTGCACGAGCAAAAATGCGTATGCTTATCAAAAAGCTTTTGAAAAGACACAAGTATCCACCAGAAGATATGGAGAATGCCGTGCAGACTGTTATGACACAGTGTGAGCTTTGGACTGATAATGTTATGGAAGCATAAATTTATGTATGAACATTGTATATAAGAGTGTAGCTATTATTGTTGTTAAAAATAGAATGCTTTAATAAATAAAGTGTAATTTACGAGTAATGAAAAGTTATCTAAAGGAGAAAGAAAATTACTACTTTAAAAATATACAAGAAATGGTAAAAGAAGCTAAAGGTAGATTCGCTTTTATAATAAAAAATTAGTATAAATAAATAATTGCAAGTGACAATAAAATGACAATAGATTTTTTAAAGTTTGGAATAATACAGTTAAATATGAATAATTATTCTATATAAAATGGGCATATATACATTAAATATACAATAAAATATTTAAAATTTGTGAGGGAGAATATTCCAATGGTGTTAAGTGGGGAAGTATTCCAACATCTGCTACAAAAACAAAAAGAAATGGCGGACACACTTGGTTTCCTGACAGTTGGGACGATGATAAAATTATAACTGAGATGTATAAGGTTAAAAATGGTAAAGCTAAGTTTGTTGCTAATAAGCTAAATGATAAAGGTAAAATCTTAGGTGGAGTTTATAATTGTGATGGTGTAGCAATTGTTTATAGGCAAGATATGAGTGGCGAAAGCTTTTATCCTGAAAAAGACCAATCAAGATATGTAGAGGGAGTTGAGTGAGATGATAGCTAATGAGTTAAAAATATTAAAAGAGAATTGGAAATGTTCAATGAGTCCTCAGGAAGATGGAGAAGCTCCTATTTGTATAGAAATGCTAGATAAAATACTTGAAAAATTTAGAAAGTTAGACGATGAGGAGTTAGTTAAAGAATTGAGCAAGTTATCAAAGGAGGATAGGTGGTACTTATGCCCATATGTAATAGATGAGCTTGCTTATGATGATGGAAGAAAAGTAGCAGAACCCTATGTGGTTGATTATGATAAAGAACCAGAACCAACAGATTTTAGTTAATAAAAATTTATATTTAGGAGGAATTTATGAAAATTGTAAAATATTTAATTAAGTATTGTTTAAATTTTGCATTGTTAATGCTAGTGTTTTTTAGTTCAATTTTATATTTATTTGGTGTCGATGATTTTGAATTTTCATACAGGCAAATATGTATAATTTTGGTGGCTTTTATAATTCAAGTACTTTATTATAAGATTTTTAGAATTAAAGGAAATACTAAAATGGCATTGCTTTGTTATTTTATTACTATAATAAATCAAATGCTTTTGATATTTATTATAGCAGATAGTGTGTTAAATGGTAAAAGTGTATTTAGCTTAATAATTGGCTTTGCATATTTAATGATTATAAATTGTTTTACTGCTTTTGAATTGTTGGAAAGTAGGAGGGGTGAAAATGAAATTACTAATTAAAATTGGTTTGGTTATAGATTTGGTAATTCTTATTGCAAGTTTTATACTTGGAAATTTTGTTTATACTGCCTTTGAATTACATAAATTTATAGAGTTAATTATCATTATTGCTTTTATTTTACTTATCTACAGTTTGCCTATGAATTATGCTACATATAAAATAGAAAAATCAGATAATGAAAAAAACAAAGAAATATGTCGTGGCATAAATTATGTAAATTTAATTATAATGTTTATTATTAATTTAATGTTTTTAATACTTGGTTTTAGTGAATTGTCAAGAGTGGTTTTTTATTTGATAATTTATGCTACAGTATTATTGGAAGTGTTAATAAGAGTTTATATGTTTTATGTGAAAAGTTGGAATAAATAATGTATCAGGGCAAGGCTGTTTTTAGTCTTGCTTTTTCTTTGTAAAAAATTTGATTTTAAAGAATATTTAGGGTAATATTAAAGTAGATGGTTTTGATATTGGGCAAAAGGGTGAAAAATATGAGAGAAAAGATATACAATATAATAGATGTAGACGGAAATGAAGATATATTAAGTGTGCTGTATGACAGGGTAATGATTTTTTGTATTTTAGGAAGTGTAATTCCTTTATGTTTTAAGAGCAGTAGTGTTGTTTTTATGTGGATAGAAAAAATTACAGTCCTGCTTTTTATTGTAGATTACATTTTGCGTTGGATAACAGCAGATTTCAGGCATAGTGAAAAGAGGAAAATGGCCTTTATGGAGTATCCATTTACATTTTATGGTATAGTTGATTTACTATCTATACTGCCTTCTCTTGTTTTACTAAATTCAAGTTTTAAATTGTTTAGGCTGTTAAGGTTAAACAAGGCTTTTAAAGCTTTAAGACTACTAAGATATTCTAAAAGTTTTAATATGATACTTTCAGTTGTGCAAAAAGAACGACAGGCTTTGATTACGGTTTGTGTATTAGCCGGTGGATACATTTTTTTAGTTGCATTAATTATGTTCCAAGTAGAGCCAGAGAGTTTTAATTCGTTTTTTGATGCAATATATTTGTCTGTTGTAACATTGACTACTGTAGGATATGGAGATATTTATCCAATAAGTCAAATGGGCAAGGTTATAAGTATGATTTCCTCTTTTATGGGTATAGCTATAGTTGCATTACCAACTGGTATTATTACGGCGGGTTATATGAATGAATTAAACAAAAGAGAAAAAGAAAATGATAAATAGATTTTGGTTAAGTAGGTTTGGTATAGTTTAAAACTATATCAAACCTATTTTTTTATGTATTTTACAGATTTGGTTTGCTATGGTTATAATATATGCAAATAAGCTTATAAAACATTTATAAATGGAAACAACAAACAATTTTAGGAGGAAAACAAAAAATGACAAAGTTAAACACACCATTTAGATACGATTATGTAGGTAGCTTTTTAAGACCTACAGCATTAAAGCAGGCTAGAACAGATTTTGAAAATGGCAAAATTACTGCTGATGAATTAAAGGCAGTTGAGGACAAGGCTATTATTGACCTTGTAGAAAAGCAGAAAAAGGCAGGATACCATGTTATTACTGACGGCGAATTTCGTAGAGCAACTTGGCATTTAGATTTTATGTGGGGATTTAAGGGTGTAGCTCACAAGAAAACTGAAAAGGGTGTAGCTTTTAGTAGTGAGGCAGCATTGATTGATGATACTTGGCTTACAGGTAAAATCTCTGGCGAAAACCACCCATTTGTTGAGCATTTCAAGTTTGTTAAAAATCTTGAAGATGAAAATACTGTAGCAAAGCAGACTATTCCAGCTCCAGCACAGTTCTTCCAGCAGATGGTTATTCCTACAAACATCGAAACAACAAGAAAGTTTTATCCAACAGATGAAGAATTAATTGAGGATATTGCAAAAGGCTATCATCAGGTTATAAATGATTTATACAATGCCGGCTGTAGAAATATTCAGTTTGATGATTGTACTTGGGGCGTACTTGTAGCAGAAGGTAGTGTGGAGCGTTATGGAAAGGGTGCAGACTTAAAGTCTATTACAGAAAAACTCTTAAAGGTAAACAACCTCGCTATTGAAGGAAAGCCAGAAGATTTAGTAATTAATACTCATGTTTGTAGAGGTAACTACCATTCAGCATATTTCAGTAGTGGTGCATATGACCCAGTAGCTGAACCATTATTTGGCAGAGAAAATGTAAATGCTTATTATCTTGAATTTGATGATGAACGCTCAGGTGGTTTTGAACCTTTAAAGGCTGTTACAGGAGATAAGAAAGTTGTACTTGGCTTAATTACTTCTAAAACTCCAGAACTTGAAGATAAGCAGACAATAATTAACCGTATTCACGAAGCTGAAAAATATATTCCTCTTGATAGACTTTACCTTAGTCCTCAATGTGGTTTTGCATCTTGCGAAATAGGTAATAAACTTACAGAAGAAGAACAATGGGCTAAGCTTGCTCTCGTAAAAGAAATAGCAGAAGAAGTTTGGGGAAAATAATTTACCAATATAACCTTTCAAGTGTACGAAAATATGCTTGAAAGGTTTTTTTGTTGTGGTATACTTACAATAGAATAATGAAAGTAGGTGAGAAAATAATGGAAATAAGTTTTTTACTGTTTAAGCAGATTGCCCAGTTTTTTATAATGATAATAATGGGGTATACATTAGTAAAATTGAAAATTGTAAAATCTGAAGACAGCAAGGTTTTATCAATGGTCTGTCTTTACTTAATAATGCCTTGTGTAATTATAAATTCATTTTTAATTGATTTTACACCAGAAAAATTAAAAGGTTTAGGTTTGGCTGTTGGAGTAGCAATAGTGATACATTTTGTTGCTTGGATTTTTATTAAAATATTGGGAAAGGTTTTAAATTTTAATCCAGTAGAAAAAGCATCTGTTATGTATTCAAATGCTGCTAATATGGTAATACCAGTTGCAATGTCGGTCTTAGGCGATGAATGGGTGCTGTATTCTAGTGCTTTTGTATCTGTGCAGTTGGTTTTGTTGTGGACTCATTGTAAGAGTATGCTAAGTAACGAAAAGGGCTTTGAATTAAAAAAGATTTATACTAACATAAATCTTATAGCTATATTTATTGGAATTTTATTGTTTATTACAAAAATTCATATTCCTAGTGTATTACAAGGAACTTTGAAATCTGTAGGTGGAACTGTTGCCCCAATTAGTATGATTATTACTGGTATGATAATGGCAGGAGCAGAGCTTAAAAAAGTATTTTCAAATGGCAGAATATATTTGGTTTTATTTTTTAGAATGATATTTTTCCCTTTTATTGTGTTTTTGATTATATATTTTACAGGTATAACAAATGTAATGGATAATGGTGCTATGATTTTGTTGGTAACATTTATTGCAACTATAACACCAACAGCATCATCAATTACGCAAATGGCACAGGTGTATGGAAACAATGAACAATATGCAGGTGCTATAAATATAATGACTACTATTGCAAGTATTGTGACAATGCCTATAATGGTAGCTTTGTACTGTAGTTTTATAGCTGTATAATTATTATTTGAAATATAGAAATTGATGTGCTATATTTAACTTATAAATTATGAAAGAGGGTCTTAATAATGGCAAATGATTTTACTTATTATGCACCTACAAAAGTTGTTTTTGGAAAAGGTGCAGAGGCACAGGTTGGAAAACTTGTAAAAGAACAGAATTGTAAGAAAGTTCTTATTCATTATGGTGGAGGAAGTGCTAAGCGTTCAGGACTTCTTGATAGGATAACAGATAGCCTTGAAAAAGAGGGTGTGGATTATGTATCTCTTGGTGGAGTAGTACCTAATCCTAGATTAAGTTTAGTTTATGAGGGTATAGAGCTTTGCAAAAAAGAGGGCGTAGACTTTATACTTGCTGTTGGTGGTGGTTCAGTAATTGACTCATCAAAGGCTATTGGATATGGTGTAGCAAACGGTGGAGATGTATGGGATTTCTATGACAGAAAGAGAACACCTCAGTCTTGTATGCCTATAGGTTGTGTGCTTACTATTGCAGCAGCCGGAAGTGAAATGAGTAATTCATCTGTAATTACAAAGGAAGAAGGTCTTATAAAGAGAGGTTGCAATAGCGATGTATGTAGAGCCAAATTTGCAATTCTTAATCCAGAATTGACAATGACATTACCTCCTTATCAGACTTCTAGTGGCTGTGCTGACATTATGATGCATACAATGGAAAGATATTTTAACCAAAGTGAAAATATGGATATTACTGATAGTATAGCAGAGGGTCTTATGAAAACTGTTAAAAAGCACGCAGTAATATTAATGACAGAGCCTGATAATTACGAGTCAAGAGCAGAAGTAATGTGGGCAAGCAGTCTTTCTCATAACGGTATTACTGGTTGTGGTACTGACGGTGGAGATTGGGCAACTCATAAAATGGAACACGAATTAGGTGGTATGTTTGATTGTGCTCATGGTGCAGGACTTGCAGCAATATGGGTAAGTTGGGCAAGATATGTTTATAAGGAAAGAGTAGACAGATTTGCAAAATTTGCTGTTAATGTAATGGGCGTTGAACCACAGGAAAATGATGACGCAACAGCTTTAAAGGGTATTGAAGCTATGGAAGCATTTTATCATAGTATAAATATGCCAACATCAATAAAGGAATTGGGAATTGATGTTACAGAAGAACAGATACAAGAAATGGCTGAAAAATGTATTGTAGCTTGTGGTGGCTTTGCTGGTAAAGTTAAAAAATTATATGCAGAAGATGTAGCAAATATCTATAGAATGGCAAAATAGTGGTTTATGGGGCGAGTTTTTTCGCCCCTTTTTTCATTCATCATCTTCCAATTCATCATAAATTCTTTTTCTACAATTTTTATCATTAAAGTATTCACAATAACAACAGCTTTGTCTTACAGTAGATAAATCATTAGGTAAATATGAAATTGGTTTAAAATTGGAACAGGTTTTCTGACTGCGTTTCTTCATACTTATAAGACCTCCAATGTGATTTACAGTATTATATTATGAAAAAAGGTGTTTTTTATACTTTACTTGCTAGCAAGATGTTATATAAATTAAAAAAAGATGTTGTGTGAAGATGGGTTTCTACCATGTGGTATAGGAAGAAAATAAATTTTACTTGCATTGTATGGTATATTATGTTATAATTACTCCAGTTGAATGATGTCTTGTGTGAGAGTGGGTTACGCCCACTCTCGTTTTGTATGTAAAATAAAAAGTTACATTGAAAGGATGGTTAAATGCAAGCAAAGGAAATAGTTAAACTTGTTGAAAAATTAGCTGTACCTATTCTTGAGAAAAAGGGTCTTGAATTTGTTGATGTTGAATATGTAAAGGAAGGTGCTTCTTGGTACTTGAGATTATATATTGACAAAGAAGGTGGCGTCGGCATTGATGAATGTGTAGATGTTAGCCGAGAGCTTGATGCTCAGCTTGACGATGATATGACTGAACAGGCTTATATACTTGAAGTAAGTTCTCCGGGACTTGATAGAGTATTAAAGCGTGACCACGAATATGTTAAGTATAAGGGCAGAATTGTTGATGTAAAGCTTTTCAAGGCTGTAGATGGTGTAAAGGAATTCCAAGGTACTTTACAGGGCCTTGATGAAAATGACAATGTTACTATCATAACTGAAGATAACCGTACATTAGCATTTAACCGTAAGGACATTGCTACTACAAGATTAGCAGTTATATTATAATTTAAGGAGGATATTTTAAATGGATTGCAAAGAACTTTTAGACTCTTTGGAAATAATTGAAAAAGAAAAAGGTATACCAAAGGAAACAATTTTTGAAGCTATTGAAACATCTCTTGTTACAGCTTGCAAGAAGAACTATGGTACTTCTCAGAATATCAAGGTTGATATGAACAGAGAAACTGGCGAAATCAAGGTTTTCGCTCAGAAGGAAGTTGTTGAAGATGTATACGATGCTTTCTTAGAGGTTTCTCTTGAAGATGCACAGGAAATCAATCCTATGTATGAATTAGGCGATTTTGTTGATTTTGAAATTACTCCTAAGAATTTTGGTAGAATTTCTGCTCAGACAGCAAAGCAGGTTGTTGTTCAGAAGTTCAGAGAAGCTGAAAGAGAAAAAATGTACAACGAATTTTCTGCAAAGGAAAAGGAAGTTGAAACAGCTATTGTTCAGAGAACAGACGGCAAGGGCAACATTATTGTAAATCTTGGCAAGACTGATGCTATTCTTCCTATGACAGAACAGCTTCCAGGAGAAACTTACAAGTTTAACGATAGATTAAAGGTTTATATCCTTAAAGTTTCACTTGCAACAAAAGGACCACAGGTTACTGTTTCAAGAACACACTATGAACTTGTAAAAAGACTTTTTGAACTTGAATGTCCAGAAATTTTTGACGGTACAGTTGAAATTAAGGGTATTTCAAGAGAAGCTGGTTCAAGAACTAAAATGGCAGTTTACTCAAACAGCGAAAATGTTGATGCAGTAGGTGCTTGTGTAGGTCAGAACGGTTCAAGAGTTGATGTAATTGTTAACGAACTCAAGGGCGAAAAGATTGACATTATCCCTTGGAGTGAAGACCCAGCAGAATTTATTGCTGCTGCTTTAAGACCAGCTAATGTTGTTGCCGTTGAAATTGATGAAAATGAAGATGAAAAGTCAGCTAAGGTTGTTGTACCTGATAACCAGCTTTCACTTGCCATTGGTAAGGAAGGTCAGAATGTAAGACTTGCTGCAAGACTTACTGGTTGGAAGATTGATATTAAGAGTGAATCTCAGGCTCGTTCTACAGACTTTATAGATTTTGACAAAATTGGCAATAATAGTGAAGTTGAAGAAACAATCGAAGAAGAAACAACTGAAGAATAATTTGGGGAGGTGTAAAAATGGCTACTAAAAAGATTCCTTTGAGAAAATGTATAGGTTGTCAGGAAATGAAAAATAAGAAAGAACTTATTCGTGTTGTCAGAAATGATGCTGGCGAAATTTCTCTTGACCCTACAGGTAAAAAGCCGGGCAGAGGTGCATATGTATGCCCAAATGCAGAATGTCTTAACAAGGCGTGTAAATCTAAGGGACTTGATAGGTCATTCAAAACCTCTGTTCCCCAGAGCGTTTATGAAGAGTTAAAAATGCAGTTGGAGAATATAAATGAATAGACAGATACTTTCTCTATTGTCACTTTGTCAGAGAGCTGGCAAAATGAAAACAGGTGAAGATACAGTAGAGAAAGCAATTCAGAAAAAAGAAGCTAAGTTGGTTATTATTCCAGAAGATGCTTCTGACAATACAAAAAAGAAATTTACAAATAAATGTAAACATTATGATGTGCCGATTTTAATAACAAGCACTAAAGATATATTGAGCAGTATTATTGGTAAAGATAATCGTAGTACCTTTGCCATAATTGATGAAAATTTTGCAAATAAAATTCATTCTATGCTTGAACAGTAAGTTGTAGTGAGGGGTTGCCCCTAGTCTAAATGGAGGTGTGTTCTATTGTCTAAATTGAGAGTTCATGAATTAGCAAAGACGTTAGAAGTAAGTACGAAAGAACTTATAGAAAAACTTGATAGTATTGGTATTAAGGATAAAAAGGCTGTTAGCTCATTAGATGAGGAATCAGTTGAAAAGGTAAAAGCACTTTACAATAAATCTGAAGCTAAAGCTGATAAAAAGCCAGAAGTTAAAAATGAAGAAAAGCCTGTTGTAAACAATAATAATAACAATAACAACAGAAATAACAATAATAACAACAATAATAATAAAAACAACGGAAATAAAAACGCCGGTCAGAATAACAATAATAACAGAAACAATAACAACAATAATAACAGAAATAACGGCAATTTTAATAAAAATAATAACAACAACAGAAACAACAACAATAACAACAATTTTAAGAAGAATAACAACTTCAATAATAACAATAATAACTTTAATGGCAAGAAGAATAAGAAGAACAAGGGTGGTCAGAAACAGGCACCTGTTGCTCCAAAGCAGCCAGAAGTACAGGAAATTTTTGAAATTGCTATTCCAGAAAGCATTAGCATTAAGGATTTAGCTGAAAAGATTAAGAAAGCTCCATCTGCTATTGTTATGGCTCTTATGAAAAAGGGTATTATGGCAAATATCAATCAGGAAATTGATTTTGATACAGTAGAAGAACTTTGTATGGAAGAATTCAACATTATTGTTGAACACGCAAAGGAAATTGATATTTTCGAAGAAGCCTTTAAGGAAGAAGAAGACGATGAAAAGAGCTTAGTTGAAAGACCACCAGTAGTAGTAGTAATGGGTCATGTTGACCATGGTAAAACTTCACTTCTTGATGCTATTCGTCATTCTCATGTTACAGCAAGAGAAGCCGGTGGTATTACTCAGCATATTGGTGCTTACACAGTTTCTATTGATAAAAAGCCTATTACATTCCTTGACACACCAGGTCACGAAGCTTTCACAGCTATGAGAATGAGAGGTGCTCAGGTTACAGATATTGCTATATTAGTAGTTGCTGCTGATGATGGTGTTATGCCTCAGACTATTGAAGCCATTAACCATGCAAAGGCTGCTGGTGTAGAAATTATTGTTGCTATTAATAAGATTGATAAGCCAGGTGCAAACCCAGATAGAGTTAAGCAGGAATTAGTTGAATACGGTCTTGTTGCTGAAGATTGGGGTGGCGAAACAATTTGTGTTCCAGTTTCAGCTCAGACTAAGGAAGGTATTGATAACCTCCTTGAAATGATTATTCTTGTTGCCGAAATGAAGGAATTAAAGGCAAATCCTAACAAGAGAGCTAGAGGTAATATTATTGAAGCTCAGCTTGATAAGGGTAGAGGTGCTGTTGCTACTGTACTTGTACAGAGTGGTACACTTCATGTTGGTGACCCTATTGTTGCCGGTACTTGCTATGGTAGAATCAGAGCCATGATGAATGATAGAGGTCAGAAAGTTAAAAAGGCTGGTCCATCTATGCCTGTAGAAATTCTTGGTCTTAATGAAGTTCCTATGGCTGGCGATATGTTCTATGTTGCTGAAAACGAAAGAAAGGCAAGACAGGTTGCCGAATCTGTTGTAGCTAAGGATAGAGTAGATATGCTCAAGGAAACACCTCAAAAGGTTAGCCTTGATGACTTATTTAGCCAGATTCAGAGTGGTAATATTAAGGAACTTAACATTGTAATTAAGGCTGATGTACAGGGTTCTGTTGAAGCTGTTCGCCAGAGTCTTGAAAAGCTTTCTAATGACGAAGTTAAGGTTAGAACAATCCATGGTGGTGTAGGTGCTATTACAGAATCTGATGTAATGCTTGCAAGTGCATCAAATGCCATTGTAATCGGTTTCAATGTTCGTCCAGAACCATCTGCTAAGAATGTTGCAGAAGAACAGAAAGTTGATGTAAGACTTTATAGAGTAATTTACAATGCTATTGAAGATATTACAGCAGCTATGAAGGGCCTTCTTGACCCAGTATACGAAGAAAAGATTATCGGTCATGCTGAAATCAGAAGTACATTTAAGGCATCTGGTATTGGTACAATCGGTGGTGGCTATGTTACTGATGGTAAGATGAACAGAAATGCTCAGGTTAGAATTATCAGAGATGGTATCGTAATTTACGAAGGCGAGCTTGCTGGCTTAAAGCGTTTCAAAGACGATGTTAAGGAAGTTAACACAAGCTTTGAATGTGGTCTTACATTTAATAAGTTTAACGATGTTAAGGAAGGCGACATAGTTGAAGCTTTCGTTATGGAGGAAGTTAAGCGATAATGAAAACAAATACAAGAATGATTCGTATTAATGACGAAATCAAGAAAGAAGTATCAACTATTTTAAGAGGCGAGTTAAAAGACCCTAGAGTAGGTGTTATTACAAGCGTTTTAAAAGTTGATACAACAAACGACTTAAAATATTGCAAGATTTTTGTTAGTATTTTAGGCGATGATGAAAAGAAAGAAGAAGTAATGCAGGTTCTCAATAGAGCTTCTGGTTTTGTTAGAAGTCTTATTGCTAAGAGAATTAATCTTAGAGTTACTCCTGAAATTAAGTTTATACTTGATGATTCATTGGAATATAGCTTTAAGATTGATAAGATTATTAGAGAAATTAACGATAAGTAGGGGATTTGTATGTATGAGAATACAATTGAGCAGGATATAAAAAATATACAGACAATATATATTTCTGCTCATGTTAATCCAGATGGAGATGCTGTAGGTTCAGTTATGGGTCTTGCTTTTGCTCTTGAAAAGCTAGGCAAGACTCCGGTTATTCTTCTTGAACATTTCGGGGAAGAATTTAATATTCTCAATGGTAACAGATTTATATATAATGGGGATTATTCCGAACTAAATCCAGAAATTATGTTTGCTGTTGACTGTGGAGATAAGGAAAGACTTGGAGAGGCAGGTTCTGTTTTTGACAGAGCAAAGCTTACTTACAACATCGACCATCATATAAGTAATAATCTCTTTGGAGATAAAAATATAGTAAATGGCAAGGCGTCATCAGCTTGTGAGGTTGTTTACGAGCTTATAAGTCAGTTTGTAGATATTGATTTAAATATTGCAACTGCTCTCTATACAGGAATACTTACAGATACAGGTTGCTTTATGCATAATTGTACATCAAAAAGAACTCACCAGGTAGCAGGGGAGCTTGTAGGTGTGGGTATTGATACTCCTTTTATTCATCAAAAGATATTAAAGGAAAAGACAATAGAGAGAATGAAAATAGAGGCCAGAGCTGTTTCTAATATGAATTATAACGATGGAATTGCATATACTTATATTACAGCAAAAGATTTAGAGGATTGTGGTGCATCACTTGACCAAATTGGTGGTATAGTTGGATATATGCTTTCTATTAAAGGTTCACAAGTTAGTGTATTCGCAAGTGAGAGAGATAATGGTATTGTTAAATTAAGTTTCCGTTCAAAATCTGTTGATGTAAATAAAATTGCATCAGAGTACGGAGGTGGTGGCCATGTATTGGCTGCCGGTGCTTCTGTAGAGGGAAATTTAAAAGATGTGTTGGAAAAAGCAGTAGAAAGAGTTAAGAGAGAATTAGATGAAAAGTAATTATAATTTTTCAGGTGTTATAAATATTTATAAGGAAAAGGGTTTTACTTCTCACGATGTAGTAAATATAGTCAGAAATACCCTTAGCAAAGTTAAGACAGGTCATACTGGAACTCTCGACCCAGAGGCAGAAGGGGTTCTGCCAGTTTGCGTAGGTAAAGCAACTAAGTTGGCTGACTATATTGCAGCAGATATTAAAGAATATATTGCTGAAATAACTCTTGGCATCTCTACTACAACAGAAGATATTTTTGGTGATGTATTGGAGGAAAAGCCTGTAAATGTTACAGAAGAGGATTTTAAAAATGCTGCTGTAAATTTTATAGGCGAATACCACCAAAAGCCTCCTATGTACTCAGCCATAAAAGTAAACGGAAGAAAATTGTATGAATTGGCGAGAGAGGGCAAAGAAGTAGAAAGAAAAACCAGACTTATACATATATTTGATATTTCAGATATTAAGAGTTTAGGAAATAATAAATTTGCCTTCAAAGTCCTTTGTTCAAAAGGTACATATATCAGAACTCTTTGTAAAGATATAGGCGAAAAACTTGGTTGCGGAGGTTGTATGTCCAGCCTTATTCGTAGCCGAAGTGGTAACTTTTATCTTGAAAACAGTATAAAGATTGATGACTTTAAAAAATTAGTGGGAGATGGCAATATAAATGATGTTCTTATTCCTATGGATGTTATTTTAAAGGATTTTAATACTATTACTGTTACAAAAGAGGCAGAAAAGTTCGTTGTAAACGGAAATCCAATATCTAAGAAATTTTTAAGTACCAAAGAAATGGATAAAGGAGGACAAGTTGTTCTCAAAGATTGGGACAACAATATTGTCGGAATTTATACAGTAGAAGAGGAATTTATTAAACCTAAAACTATGTTAAAATAAGGTGATAAAAATGAAGGTTTATGAAACTGATGATTTTCAAATAGAGAGAGCTTCGGCTGTATCATTAGGTAACTTTGACGGTGTTCATTTGGGACATCAGGAGTTAATTAAAACTGTCAAAGAATATTCTAAAAGAGAAAATTTAGAAAGTGTTATTTTTTCATTTTATCCTCATCCCGTAGAGTTTTTTGGCAAAAAAGGCGAATTTCTTACTATGCTGTCTTTAGATGAAAAGAAATTTATAATTGAAAAAATGGGTGTAAATGACCTTGTGCTTTATCCTTTCAATAGAGAGTTTGCACAACTTGCACCAGAGGCATTTATGGATTTGCTTGTTGAAAAAACAAATTGCAAAGTTCTTGTAGTTGGGGAAAATTATTGCTTTGGTAGAGATAGAGTAGGCAATTTGGAAACTTTGAAAAAATTAGGAGAAGAAAGAGGAATAAATGTTATAGGCATTAGTTCTGTAAAAACCAATGGTGTCAGAGTTTCTAGTACAAGAATTAGGGGTCTTATAAATTATGGGGATATGGAAACTGTAGCGAAGTTGCTTAATAAGCCATATTTTGTAATAGGTAAAGTTGTTCATGGTGACCAGAGGGGAAGATTGATGAATTTTCCTACAGCGAATCTTGAACCACCTGAAAAGAAACTTTTGCCTCCTGATGGAGTTTATCTTACATCTGTCATTTATGAGGGAAAGACATATTATGGATTTTCAAATGTAGGGACAAATCCTACTTTCGGTAAAAATAACAGACGAATTGAAACAAATATATTTGATTTTAATGAGAATATTTATGATAAAGAAATTACTGTTTGTTTTTACAAGAGATTGAGAAACGAAAGAAAATTCAAAAATATGGATGAGTTAGTAGCTCAGTTGAAAGATGATAAAAATACAGCATTGGAATATATTAATAATCTTGATGTGCTGAAATATAAATTGTAATATTTGCCACTTCATTAACTGTTAAAAAGTTAATGAAGTGGTTTTTTGTTTCTTGAAAACAAAAATAGAATGGTGAAAAATAATTTTAACACCATTCTATTTCTTTTTTGCGACCATAGGAATTAAGTTGGTATCTTCTTCAAGAATATCATTGTTTTGCATACAATTTTCTATCTTTTCTTGTATATCCTCGTCTTCATCATCATTTGAAGCAGGGGAGTCATTTGTTATAAGACTTTGTAAAATTGTATTATAAATATTTGAAACATTAGATTTCCAGTTCTTTCGTATTAGCTTAGCTTGGTCTTTTGAAGCAACTGTAAGGTTAAGTTCAATTAATGGGGCATCGTCTTCTATAATACCACATTTTACAATGTATTCATTTTCTGCATAGTAAAAATAATTTGCGTAAACAGAATATTCTTTTTTAATTCTACTTTTGTTCTTACGCACATAAGCCAATATACTACCTAATTTTGATTCAGGAATACGCTTACTAAAATAGCGTATACATTGAGTACCATCTTCAGTAATAGAATAAAAATAGCTATTGTCTTCGTTTAATTTTTCGACAATACCGTTTTCAACCATTTCCTGTAAATATATTTGAAAGTCCATATAATCCATATAATTAGGGACTGCAAAATCCAAAAGGTCTGCCCATGAAATAGGCATATCTAACTGGTAAATTAAGTAGAGTAGGATAAGCTTGTTTTCTGCCATTATAGCAGTTTTTGTCATCAATACCAACTCCTATAAAAAACTATATTATATTATAAATCATTTTTTTAATATTGTAAATCCTCTTTTTATTCCATAAATATAGAAATAATTACATAAATTTTGGTTACATTTTACCTTGACAAGAACATCTAGTAATAAAACCCCTAGATATGGAGTTTAAAACCTTTCGTTTGTCAAGACTCCAGCGAGGTTCAAACAAATCTTCTTTTGGTCCGTCGCCAGTAATTCTATGTATTACAATGTTTTGAGGAGTTCTTTCAATTAGTTTTATTACAATATCTACATATTCTTCTAGTGATAAAATTTTAAAAGGTTGTTTGCAATATAAATTGTACAATTCAGTATTTTTAATAATGTGAAGCAACTGAAGTTTAATGCCGTCAGTACCACAATCAATAGCAAATTGCAAAGCGTTTTGATAATCTTCAAAAGTTTCATTAGGTAAACCAATTATTATATGTGTAATAGTATCAATACCTAATGATTTTAAATTTTCTACAGCATTTTTATATATGTTGTTTTCGTAACATCTGTTAATTAGTTTTACAGTATTTTCATTGGAAGTCTGTAAACCTAATTCTACAGTAACATATGTTACTTTCTGTAATTCGTTTAATAATGAAATAACTTCTGAACTAAGACAATCAGGTCTTGTGGCAATAGAAATACCAACTACATCTGGTAAATTGGCAGCTTCAAAATAGAGTTGACGCAATTTATCAATACTTCCGTAAGTGTTTGTAAAGGCTTGAAAATAAATAAGGTATTTTCCATATCCCCATTTTTTAGCCATTTTTTCTTTCATCTGTTCAAACTGTTCTGTAACAGAAAGCACTCTGCTACCGGCAAAATCTCCAGAACCTTTAGCACTACAGAATATACAACCCTTTGTGGAAAGTTTTCCGTCACGATTTGGGCAAGTAAAACCACCATCAATAGCAATTTTTATAATTTTTGAACCAAATTTTTCTCTGTAATAGTCATTGGCAGAATAAAAAGGATGTTTAGGGTTAATCATAAATTTATTCTCCAATGATTTCTATTTGACAAACTGACATAGCTGAAAGGGCGTTTTTATGACTATCTGGAGTAACGCCTGCACAGCAATCTGCCTTTACAGAAATTTTAACCTCTGGTAAAAGTGATTTGATTAAAAAAGCATTTGATATAACACATATATCTGTACATAAGCCTATTATTTCGATTTGGAATGGTTCTTTTATTTTACATAATTCTTCAGCAAGTTTTGGACAACCAAAACCATTTTTTTCAAAAATACCACAACTACCTGCTACACTTAAAACATCAGAATTTATTTCCCAACCTTTAGTGTTTTTTATACAATGAGGTACGGGAAGATTTTTACCTTCTTGAGTTTCTAAGTAATTTTCAAAATGCGTATCAGCAGTTAAGAAAATATCTGAGCTGTTATATTTTTTTATTTCATCAACGACTTTTGGAACAATAGCTACGGCCTCTTTAGTGCCTAAAGCTCCATCAATAAAATCGTTCTGCATATCTATAACTAAAAGTATTTTTCGCATAAATATTACTCCCATTCATAAAAACAGGATGAAACGAAGTATCATTTCATCCTAGAATAAGTATACTAAATAACAAGCGTAAACAACATTATACTACAATTTTCTTATTAAGTAAAGTATTATTTAATAGGTATTGCAATTCCATGCATAAGTAATTCCTCAGCGTGAGATTTATCTGTATCTTGTGAAAGTATAATTTCGCTTAAAATAATCTGCTTAGCTGTGCCTAGAAGTTTCTTCTCTATACTGGAAAGACTTTTAACTCTTTCTCTAAGGAATAGGGTTTTAAAAACTTGTGTGATTTTAAATAAATCGCCAGTTTTTAACTTTGCCATATTTTCTTTATATCTTAAATTCCAGTTGTTTGACATATCAATAGGTTCAGCATTATTTACAATATCTATTACTTTTTCAGCTGAATTTAAAGCTCTAAGACCGAGAATATCGGCTTTGTTTTTAGAAATCAGAATTTTAAGGTCACCTATTGGAATATGAAGAACATAGTAGGAAAGTTCTTGACCGTCAACTTCTCTAGTTTCAATACCTTCAATAACACCTGCACCATACATAGGGTAAACAACCCTGTCGCCTACATTAAACACCGATAATCCTCCTCTCAAAATAATAAACAATCGTACAAAAGTATTATATCATAAGGTGGGAATTTTTGTAATAATATAAATTACCAATAATTTTACTGTTTTTTTGGGCAATATTTAAAAAGTAAGAAATTAATTTTATATGTGAAAATAAATATTCATAAAACTTGGAATAATATTAAAATAACCTATTTACTTTTAATGGCTTTTTTGATAGAATAAATATAAATTAAGATGAAAAAAGTCGATGAATAATACATTGTAGAATTTTGTAAAATTATTAAAAAATAATTTGAATTTTCTGTTGACAAAATACTATAAAAATGGTATTATTCATTAGATATATTTCAGCAAGAAAAGGAGGATGTACTATGTGTAAAAATACTTTGACAGCTATAGCAGTATTCAAAATATTTTTATCCCCTTTTATTTGCTTTTTTTGTGGTTTGCAAAGACAGTGGAAAGAGTGTTTTTAGAAATTCTTTTTATTGTCTTTTTTATTGTCTAAATTTAATATAAAAGGAGTGATAGCTTTGTATAACAGGAAGGACCTCCTAGGCTTGAGAGATTTAAGTGCTGATGAAATTATGACTATTCTCAATACAGCAAAGGAAATGAAAGCAAAAATAGATAATCCATCTTTAAGAGATGATAGTCTTAGCAAAAGTAGTATAGTTACTCTTTTCTATGAAAATAGTACAAGAACTAAAATGTCATTTATGCTTGCGGGCGATTACCAGGGAGCTATTGTAAAAGACCTAGGTGTTGCAACAAGTAGTGTTTCAAAGGGTGAAAGTCTTGTGGATACAGGTGTAACTCTTGACCAAATGGGCATAAATATAATGATAATAAGACATCAGATGACTGGTGCAGCTCATCTTTTGGCTAAAAATGTAAAAGCTAGTGTTGTAAATGCAGGCGATGGTTCAAACGAACACCCTACACAGGCACTTCTTGACCTTTTCACTATTATGGAAAAGAAAGGTAGTTTTGAGGGCTTAAAGGTTGTAATTCTTGGAGATATTTCTCATTCAAGAGTTGCAAGAAGTAATGCTTTTGGTCTTACAAAATTAGGTGCTAAAGTTACACTTGCAGGTCCATCAACATTAGTAAGCAATTCTATGAAGTCTTTAGGTGTTGAAGTTGAAACAGATATTCCAAAGGCAATTAAAGATGCAGATGTTGTAATGGGATTAAGAATACAGTTTGAGCGTCAGAAGAATATGCCATTCCCAAGTTTAAGAGAATATTCAAGCTTATTTGGCGTAAATTCAGAAATTTTGAAGTATGCTAAAGATGATGTTCTTGTAATGCACCCAGGTCCTGTAAACAGAGGTGTTGAACTTAGTACAGAAGTAATTGACGGTAAGAACTCTGTTATTACTGTACAGGTTAAGAATGGTGTTGCTGTAAGAATGGCAGTTTTAAAGCTCTTAACAGAGGCTAATAGTAGATAGGGGGACATACATTGAGTAGCTTATTTATTAAAAATGGTCGAGTAATTGACCCTGTGAATAATATTGATAGTGTTGCAAATGTTCTTGTTGTTGATGGCGTTATTGCAGAAGTAAGTGATAAACTTTCAGCAGATGCAGACAAGGTTATAGATGCAGAGGGTTGCTGGGTAATGCCTGGTTTTATTGACCTTCATGTTCATTTAAGAGAACCTGGTCAGGAAAAGAAGGAAACTATTGCAACAGGTACTAGAGCAGGTGCTATGGGTGGTTTTACATCAGTTTGCGCTATGCCTAATACTACACCAGTTACTGATAACGAAATTATGGTAACTTACATTAAGTATAAGGCTGAAAAAGAGGGCGTAATCAATGTGTTGCCTATTGGTGCTATTACTAAGGGTCAGAAAGGCGAAGAACTTGCTGACATTGGTAGAATGGCTCAGGCTGGTGCTTGTGCAATTTCAGAAGACGGTCGTTCAGTAGAAAACGCATCTCTTATGAAGACAGCTCTTAAATACTCAAAGATGTTTAATCTTCCTGTATTTGACCATTGTGAAGATGCAAAGCTTGCCGGAACAGGCTCAATGAATGCTGGCGATGCAGCTGCATTACTTGGCTTAAAGGGTATCAGTAATGACTCTGAAGAAGTTATCGTTTCAAGAGATATGATTTTAGCTGGTGCTACAGGTGCTAAACTTCATTTATGTCATATTTCTACAAAGGGTAGTGTTGACTTAATTAGAGAATCACAGGCTAGAGGCATTGATGTAACAGCAGAGGCAACTCCTCATCACTTTACATTATGTGATGAAGATGTACAAGCATATGACAGTAATTTCAAAATGAATCCTCCTCTTAGAAGTAGAGAGGACTTAAAGGCTATTAAAGAGGCTTTAAGAGATGATGTTATTTCTGTTATAGCTACAGACCATGCTCCACATCACATTGATGATAAGAACTGCGAATTTGCAAAGGCAGCAAATGGTATTATTGGTCTTGAAACAGCTTTCCCTCTTGCTGTAACTGAACTTGTAGAGCAGGGTTATCTTACACCATCACAGCTTGTTGAAAAAATGAGTGCAAACCCAGCAAAGATACTTGGTATCAAGAAGGGTCAGCTTACTCCAGGTACTTGTGCAGATATTACTATTGCAAAGGCTGATGAAGAATATACAATAGATGTATCTAAAATGGTAAGCAAAGGAAAGAATACACCTTTCGGTGGCAGAAAAGTCAAAGGAAAGGTTCTTTATACAATCGTTGGAGGCAATGTAGTTGTTGAAGACGGAAATTTAGTAGAGGAGGCAAAATAATGATTATAGATAGACTTATTGATAGAATTAAGGAATTAGAAAATCCTACAGTAGTTGGTCTTGACCCAAGACTTAACTTTATTCCTGATTTTATTACAGAAAAGTATTACAAAAAATATGGATATACTCCAAAGGCTGTTGCAAAGTCAATGTATAAGTTTAACAAGTGTATCATTGATGAAATTTGTGATATTGTACCAGCTGTTAAGCCACAGATTGCAATGTACGAAAGATACGGCATTGAGGGTATGAAGGCTTATGCAAAGACTTGTGAATATGCTAAGGCAAAGGGTCTTATTGTAATTGGCGATATTAAGAGAAGTGATATTGCTTCAACTGCAGAGGCTTATGCTGATGGTCATATCGGTAGAGTAAAGATTGGACCAAATGAATATCCAAGTTTTGCTCAGGATATGATTACACTTAATCCATATCTTGGCTCAGACTCTATTACACCATATATTCAGGATTGTAAGGATTTTGAAAAGGGTCTTTTCATTCTTGCAAAGACTTCTAATCCTAATAGTGGCGAAATACAGGACCTTATGGTAGACGGCAAGCCTATTTATGAAAAAGTTGGCGAACTCATTGAAAAGTGGGGCGAAGACTTGAGAGGTAAATATGGTTATAGCTCAATTGGTGCAGTTGTTGGTGCAACTCATCCAGACCAGGCAAAGGTTCTTAGAGAAGCTATGCCTCATACTTTCTTCCTTGTTCCAGGTTATGGTGCACAGGGTGGTAAGGCAGAAGACCTTGCTGTATGCTTTAAAGATGGTATTGGTGCAATCGTAAACTCATCAAGAGGTATTATTGCTGCTCATACTAAAGAACAGTATAAGGGTTGCTTTACTGATGAAACAGAATTTGCAAAGGCTGCTAGACAGGCTTGTATAGATATGAAAAATGATTTAAGGAGATGTATATAATTATGGAAAAGACCATAAAGGCTGAACTCATACTTGAAAACGGTATTAAGTTCTACGGCAACGCATTCGGTTATATTAAAGAAACCGTTGGCGAAGTAGTTTTCACAACTGGTATGACTGGTTATCAGGAAACTCTTACTGACCCTTCTTTTGCCGGACAGATTGTAACAATGACTTATCCGCTCATTGGTAATTACGGTATCAACCTTGAAGATATGGAAAGCAGAAAGCCTTTCTTAAAAGGTTTCGTAGTTAGAGAAAAATGTGATGTACCTAACAACTGGAGATGCGAAATGAATCTTGATGATTTCCTTCAGCAGAACAAGATTATGGGTATCGAAGGTATTGATACAAGAGCATTAACTAGAGTATTAAGAGAAAATGGTACTATGAAGGGTATCATTACTACAAGAGTTGATGATTTAACTCCTAGCCAGATTAAGCAGAAGTTTGATACTTACACAAATGCTTACGCTGTAGAGGAAGTTACTATTGATGAACCTTACACAATTAATGGCATAGGTACACATTTTGCTGTACTTGACTGTGGTATTAAGCAGAATATTTTAAGAGATTTATCAAAGAGAGGTTGCAAGCTTAGTGTATTCCCCGCATTCACATCTGCTGATGAAATCCTTTCTGTAAATCCAGATGCTATTTTCTTAGGTAATGGCCCTGGCGACCCACAGGATATTCCAGAAGTTGTAGAAACAGTTAAGAAACTTATTGAATCAGGTATTCCTGTACTTGGTATTTGTCTTGGTCATCAGCTTATAAGTCTTGCACTTGGCTGTAACACTAAGAGATTAAAGTTTGGTCACCATGGTGGAAATCACCCTGTAAAGGATGTAAAGACTGGCAGAGTATATATCACAAGCCAGAACCACAACTTCGTTGTATGTGACTTATCAGATGATGTTGAGCCTACTTTTGTAAATGTAAATGATGGCAGTATTGAAGGCATTAGACATAAGACTAAGCCAATTTATTCAGTACAGTTCCACCCAGAAGCAAGCCCAGGACCACTTGATACAGAGTTTTTATTTGATAGATTTATTAAGACAGTAGAGGAGGTTAAGACTCGTGGCTAAGGATAATTCAATTAAAAAGGTACTTGTAATTGGTTCAGGTCCTATCGTAATCGGACAGGCTGCTGAATTTGACTATTCTGGCACACAGGCTTGCCAGTCATTAAAAGAAGAAGGTATTGAGGTTGTTCTTGTAAACTCTAACCCTGCCACTATTATGACAGATATTGGTATGGCTCATTACACTTACATTGAACCTCTTACTATTGATTTTGTAGAAAAAGTTATTGCTAAGGAACGCCCTGATAGTATCATCGCTGGTATGGGTGGTCAGACAGGTCTTAACTTGAGCTGTGAACTTTATGATGCAGGTATTCTCGACAAGTATAATGTTAGAGTTATTGGTACTTCTATTGCTTCTATTAAGGAAGGCGAAGACAGAGATAGCTTTAAGCAGTTAATGGAAAGAACTAACCAGCCTATCGTTGAAAGTGATATTGTAACAGATGTTGAATCAGCTGTAGAATTTGCTGAAAAGATTGGTTACCCAGTTATCGTTCGTCCTGCCTATACATTAGGTGGTACAGGTGGTGGTATTGCTGCTGATGAACCAGAATTAAGAGAAATTTGTACTCAGGGTCTTCACCTCAGTCGTGTAGGTCAGGTACTTATTGAAAAGAGTATTGCTGGTTGGAAAGAAATCGAATTCGAAGTAATGAGAGATGGTGCAGGTAACTGTATTACAGTTTGTAGTATGGAAAATGTTGACCCTGTTGGTGTTCATACAGGCGATAGTATCGTTGTTGCTCCAGCTCAGACACTTTCTGATAAAGAATATCAGATGCTTAGAAGTGCAGCTATTAACATTATTAACTCTATTGAAATCAAGGGTGGTTGTAATGTACAGTTTGCACTTGACCCTAACAGCTACAACTATGCTGTAATCGAAATTAACCCTAGAGTTTCTCGTTCATCTGCTCTTGCATCTAAGGCAACTGGTTATCCTATTGCTAAGGTTGCAGCTAAGATTGCATTAGGTTATAACCTTGATGAAATCAAGAATGCAGTAACAGGTAAGACTTTTGCTTGTTTCGAACCAACTCTTGACTATGTTGTATTAAAGTTCCCTCGTTGGCCATTTGATAAGTTCTTTGGTGCTAAGAGAACACTTGGTACTAAGATGATGGCAACTGGTGAAATTATGAGTATTGGTAAGAGTTTCGAAGCTGCTCTTTTAAAGGGTATTCGTTCTCTTGAAATTGGTCAGTACGGTCTTGAAAGAAAGTCTTCTAAGGCTAGAACTCTTGAAGAACTTAAAAGACGCGTTGTTGTTCCAGATGATGAAAGATTATTTGACCTTGCAGAAATGTTAAGACGAGGCTATAAGGAAGAAAAGGTTTGCCAGATTACTGGTATGGACTTATTCTTCGTAGACAAGATTAACAAGATTGTTAAGATGGAAGAAGAACTTAAAAACATTAAGGTTGATGAATTTACAGAAGAATCTCTTTCTTACTATAAAGAAAAAGGTTTCTCTGATAAGGCAATTAGTAACTTTGTAGGTTGCAAGCCACCAGAGATTTATGCTTTAAGAAAGAAATGGAACATTATGCCTGTATTCAAGATGGTTGATACATGTGCAGGCGAATTTGAGGCTGTTACTCCATATTACTATTCTAGCTATGATACAGAAACAGAAGTTAGAGTTAGTGATAAAAAGAAAGTTATGGTTATTGGTTCTGGTCCTATTAGAATTGGTCAGGGTATCGAATTTGACTACTGTTCAGTTCATTGTATCAAGGCACTCAAGAAGGCTGGTATTGAAACAATAATCGTAAATAACAACCCAGAAACTGTAAGTACAGACTTCGATACAGCTGATAAGCTTTACTTCGAACCACTTACAGAAGAAGATGTATTAAATGTAGTTGAAACTGAAAAGCCAGACGGCGTTATTCTTCAGTTCGGTGGTCAGACAGCTATTAAGCTTGCTAACTTCTTTGATGAAATGCACATTCCAATCCTTGGTACACTTCCAGAACAGATTGATGCTGCTGAAGATAGAGAAAAGTTTGACGAAATCCTTGAATCTCTCGATATTAGAAGACCAAAGGGTAAGGGCGTATGGACTCTTGAAGAAGGTATTGCTGTTGCTAATGAACTTACATTCCCAGTTCTTGTTCGTCCTAGTTATGTTCTTGGTGGTCAGGGTATGGAAATTACTCATAACGAAGAACAGCTTACTAAGTACCTTGTAGAAGCCTTCGAAAAGGATAAGAAGAATCCTGTTCTTATTGATAGATACCTTGGTGGTAGAGAAATCGAAGTTGATGCTATTTGCGATGGTACAGATGTATATATTCCAGGTATTATGGAACATTTGGAAAGAGCTGGTGTTCACTCTGGTGATAGTATTTCTATTTATCCACCTCAGCATATTAGCGAAGATATTCAGGCTCAGATTCTTGATGAAACTAAGAGAATTTCTAATGCCCTAAAGATTATTGGTATGATTAATATTCAGTTTATTGAATTTAGAGGCGAACTTAATATTATCGAAGTAAACCCTCGTTCTTCAAGAACTGTACCTTACATTACAAAGGTAACAGGTGTTCCTGTTATTGATATTGCTACAAATGTAATGCTTGGTTCTAAGCTTGCAGATATGGGATACAGCACAGGTATTGCACCTACTCCAGATGTAGTAGCTGTTAAGGTTCCTGTATTCTCTACAGAAAAACTTCCACAGGTTGAAGTAAGTCTTGGACCTGAAATGCGTTCTACAGGTGAAGTTTTAGGTGTAGGTTATAACCTTGAAAATGCTCTCTATAAGGGCTTTATTGCGTCAGGTATGACTGTTCCTAAGGCTGGTAGCACAATTCTTGCAACTGTTAGAAGTCAAGACCACGAAACTTTCGTACCTATTGCTAAGAGATGTGCAGATTTAGGTTGCAACTTTATTGCTACAAAGGGTACTGCTAAAGTTTTACAGGAAAATGGTATTGACTGCAAGGTTGTTAAGAAGATTAGCGAAGGTGTTCCTAACATTATTGACACTATCAGAAGTGGTGTTATTGACCTTATTGTTGATATTCCAAAGAAGGCAAATGATGTTAAGAGTGACGGCTTTAAGATTAGAAGAACAGCTATTGAAAGTGATTTAACACTTATTACTGCTCTTGATACATTTAAGGCTATGGTCGATGTAATGGAAAAGAAGATTAATCAGGATGAATTAGCTATCTTTGACATTAACAGAGATATGAGAAAATAGTAAGTTAATAAATATGGAAAGAGTGCTGACTTGTGTTGGCACTCTTTTTTTGTCGAATTATGACATAATATATCGAATTATGCCAATATATGTTAATTGAATATGTTTTTTTCCTAAAGTATAATTAATATAGTGTAAATGGTACATTATGATATATGGAGAAAAACTATGCAGAAAATATATATTTGTGATGATAATAAAATACAGTTGATTAAAATTAAAAATATAATTCAAGAGGAAATTCTGAAACAGGAGTATAATATGAAAATAGAAAAATGTTATACTTCTAGTGAAGAATTGCTTTTTGACACTGTTGAGTCTAAAGAACCCAATATTTATTTTTTGGATGTGTGTATGGAAAATGAAAATAGTGGGTTTAAAACGGCTATTGAAGTGAGGAATAAACAACTTAATGCTTTTATAATTTTTATAACCTCTCATTATGAATTTGTGTACAATGTTTTTAGCTATCATATTGAGCCATTAGATTACATTGTAAAGGAAATAAATGAGGAGAATATTAAAAAGAAGATTGAAAACTGTCTTATTACTATAGATATGCGTTGCAATAAAGATGGTAAGGGCTATAATAAGTTTTCGCTGAAAATAGGAAGAAGTAATATAACAGAAGATTTTGAAAAAATTATTAGCTTTGAAAAAGTATCAGATTCTAACAGAGTTATTATGACCACTAAAAATTCAAAAATGGAGTTTTATGGCTCTATATCAGATATAATAAACAATTTAAACGAAGATTTTTGTAGATGTAAAAGAAATTATATTGTAAATAAGAACTATATAGATTATATTGATAAAAAGAACAAATTAATTTATATGAAAAATAATACTGTTTTCTCATATTCGAACAGACTAATGAAAGGAATGATGTAAACATATGGGTTCAATGGGTGCTTTGATTGCTATAACCTGTATTGCAAATTATATAAGTGGAATGATATTGGCAAGAGAAAAATATGATACCTTGAAAATGATTGTCTATATTGTAGTACAAGTTTTATTGTCCTGCTTACTTATTAATAAAGTTCCTAGAATTATAGTATATACTGGGATTATAGGTACTGTTTATCTTCTCTATGATAAAATCAAGTCCTTTGATTATAGTTTGGTTATAGCATTGTTTGTACAGATTATAATAATGATAGCAGATGTTATAGAGTCTAATCTGGCAATATTAATTACAAAAAAGGATATTAATACTTTACTTTATAAAAATGATTATAATATGATTATTTATGCTTTTATTGCCATACTAATTTTATCTTTATTGTCAGCTTTTGTTAGTTGGGTAGTAAATAAAAAGATGAAAATGAAGATGCTGGACTTTAAAGAAATAAATAGCAAACTTTTAATCGTAATTCTTTTAATTAATTTTATAATAATTTTTTCGAGTGGTAATGTTTGTAAAAAGCTAGGATTTAATAATGAATTTATACAAAGTCTGGGGCTTTTGTTATGCCTCTATACACTTTTTCTTGCTATGTTTATGATAATGTTTATCAAAAATGTAGTTTCTGAATATGATATAAAATTAGAAAGAGAAAAGAACAAACAATTAAATCTCTATACAAAGGAAATAGAGGAACTTTATAATAGCCTTAGAACATTTAAACACGATTATAAAAATATACTTACAAGTATGTCGTTGTATATTTCGGAAAAAGATATAGATGGACTTGAGGAATATTTTAAGAAAACTGTTTTACCTACAGATTTAATAATAAATAATAATGAATTTAGTATAGCTAGTTTGCAATATGTGGAACTTAAAGAGCTTAAAGCCTTGTTGGCTATGAAGCAAATAGAAGCCAAAAATAAAAATGTAGACTGTACTATACGAGTTTTAGGTGTTGTAAATGAAATAAATATGGATACTATAGATTTAATAAGAATTGTAGGTATATTGTTTGACAATGCTATACAGGCAGCAGAGGCTATAGGAAATGGCAAAGTAACTTGTACTATAAAACAAAAAGATATATTCAGAATAGAAATTAGAAATAATTATATTGGGAATATAGAAGATACATCAAAACTTTTTGAAAAAGGTTACACAACTAAAGAAAGTGGTAGTGGAATAGGTTTGTATAACTTTTTAAATATAATACATAACTATGATAATGCCATTTATTCAGTTACTTTGGATAATAATGAGTTTATAATTCGCATTACAATATCATAAAATGTCGAAAAATGTAGTAAAGTGTAATTTATTGTACTTTTATATGGTTTTTTGTCTTTATTTATTGATTAACAAATGAAAGTTTAAGTTTTTGTGTAAATTAAACAAGCTAAATGTGGTTTTTATAAAAATGTGATGATGAATTGAAGTATAAAACTGAAAAATATTTTAATAACCATTATTTTAGTGCGATTATCACATTTTTAGCAAAATTGACTTTAATTAAGTTTTCAAATATACTTTTTTTAGGGCAAGAAAGGATGTGATAAAAATAAAATTTGTAGATGATTTTATTTCAAGTAAGGTGGTAGATGATAACTACAGCCATATTGAAAAAGTAAAAATAGCCTATGGAATGGAGATACTTTTAGAAAATTTAATAAAGACAGTTATTATTATCGGTTTGGCATTTGCCTTAGGTGGATTAAAGTACACTTTGGTAGCTATTTTATCATTTGCAATTTTAAGATTTTTTACCTTTGGCTTACATTGTCAATCAGGATTAATGTGTTTACTGCTTTCTGTATTTTTAGATGTTATGAGCCCTATACTAATAAAAGACATCTATGTTGGAACAATACCCCGTTGCATATTAATGATTATATATGTTTTTCTTATTTTTAAATATGCACCAGCAGATACAGAAAATCATCCTTTGGTAAAAAAAGAGGTTAGAAAACAGCTAAAAACTCGAGCTGTAATTGTAAGCATAATCTACTGTCTTTTAGCTATATTTGCAAAGCCAATGTGGTTTGTAAATATATTAATGCTTATGGAAACCTATGTCGTTATAAGTATCTTGCCCATATCGTATAAAATTTTCAGGAGGAGGTACAACAATTATGAAGAATTTAATGATGAAAATTAAGTCAATTGTTACAAACAGAACTGTTTTACAGGTTTGTACATTTGCTTTAGTTGTTGGTTCTGTTGCTATTGGTAGATGTCTTCCAGGATATGCTCACGAACCAAAGTTACCAAACGAGTTAATCGAAAAATAATTTCAAAAGCTAAAAGACAGAACAAAAAATTCCCAAACGCAATTACTTAGCAAAGGCATTTGATTTATATTATCAAGTGCCTTTGTTTATACAATAAAATAGTAATTAACAAATTTTGAAATAATGTTAAAATAATAATGTATCAGGGGAGTTGCCTTTAGCATCTGAGAAAGTTTTAAACTGACCATTATACCTTTCGGATAATGCCGGTATATGGAGATATATTATATTAAGTATTTTATAAATTCCGATTTTGATATGTACCCTCTTTACTGGACACCCAGTAAGGAGGGTATCTTAATGCGTTATAGCTATGAGTACAAAAAAGAATGTGTAGAATTGTATAGGCAAG
>OGKU01000163.1_pt1 | contig 63141 bp, 48 predicted proteins | sample 1572611 | NCBI WGS metagenome assembly OGKU01 (sample SAMEA2581886, study PRJEB24529) | metagenome | biome: Human gut stool | place: China | collected 2011 | reverse complement strand
CGCTTCACATGTTGGGCCTCCCGGTCGAGCCTTTGGCTCCCGGGAGGCCCATTTTTATGCTCTCTTTCCGGGCTTCCCGACGAGCGTCGCTCCAGGAACCCCCGTTTTTTTATCCGCTCGCGTCCCCTTTTCATCCGTCTCCCGGTCCTTGCTCCCCGTGGCATGCAGGAGTTTTTTATTTCGCGGCACCTTTGTATCGCATGGTCTGTCGGCGTGACTGTTATTAATGATGTGATGAGTCTCACGCGTTATACCCGCGCGGGTTCCAGAGAATCACGTTACGATAGAAAACGGCAGAGGCCAGATGATTGACAATCAGCGAAAGGACCGATGATGACTCTTCTGCAGCATGAACTGACCGATTTTAAGGTGAACGCGTTCCAGAACGACGAGTTCCATGAGGTGACCAAGGCTGATGTGCTCGGCCACTGGTCCCTGTTTTTCTTCTACCCGGCTGATTTCACTTTCGTGTGCCCCACTGAGCTTGAGGATCTGGCTCGCAACTACGCCAAGTTCAAGGAAATCGGATGCGAAATCTACTCCGTCTCCTGCGATACCCATTTCGTGCACAAGGCATGGCATGATGCCAATGAAAAGATCGCCAAGATTCAATATCCAATGCTTGCTGACCCGACCGCTCTATTGGCCAAAGATCTTGATACCTACAACGAGGTCGATGGCATGGCTGAACGCGGTGATTTCATCGTGAGCCCCGAAGGCAAGGTCGTGGCCTATGAAGTCATCTCCTCCAACGTTGGCCGCAATGCCGAAGAACTACTACGCCGTGTGCAAGCCTCTCAGTTCGTCCACGAACATGGCGATCAGGTCTGCCCTGCCAACTGGACTCCGGGCGAGGACACCATCGAACCTAGCCTCGATCTTGTTGGCCAACTGTGATCGTTATTTGACGGACGGATTGTCAATCTAATCCGACGGGTTGTCCGGAGAACCTCCGGGCAACCCCTTGAACAGACAGATTGAGGCGCGAAGGGATTCATTATGTCTCGAAATGATTTGTACGATGTCATAGTTGTCGGCGGCGGTCCCGCTGGTCTGACGGCGGGATTGTATCTGGCCCGCGCCCGATATCGCGTGCTGATTCTCGAGAAAGACGATTTCGGCGGACAGATCACCATCACCAATGAGGTGGTCAACTATCCGGGTGTCGGCCGCACCACTGGCCGTGAGCTTACCCAGACCATGCGTCAACAGGCGCAGGACTTCGGCGCTGAATTCCTTTCCGCCGAAGCCATCGGCCTCGACGTGCATGGCGACGTCAAAACCGTGCATACTTCACGCGGCGACTTAAAGGCTTTTGGTATTCTCATCGCCACCGGCGCCAGCCCACGCAAACTAGGGTTCGAAGGGGAATCCGAATACGCTGGCCGCGGTGTGGCCTACTGTGCTACCTGCGATGGCGAATTCTTCACCGGCAAGGAAGTACTGGTGGTCGGAGGAGGGTTCGCAGCAGCCGAGGAATCCGTGTTCCTGACCACATACGCCTCCAAAGTCACCGTTCTCGTGCGGGAACAGGATTTTACTTGCGACGCCACGGTGGCCGCCGCAGCCAAAAACAATCCAAAAATCGACGTGCGTTACCAAGTCGAGCTGCAAGGCGTCACTGCCGGTCAAGGCGGTTTGCGTGAAGCTACGATCCTGAACCGGGCCACCGGCCAGACCGAAACGTGGAAACCTGCTGACGGTGGCACGTTCGGCGTGTTCGTGTTCGCAGGATATGTGCCCGCCACGAATCTGGTGCGCGGCGTGGTGGAACTGGACGATTATGGTTACGTGGTCACGCACGGCTATCTCGAAACATCGGTGCCGGGCGTGTATGCGGCCGGTGATCTGCGGGCCAAAAACCTGCGGCAAGTTGTTACTGCCACCGCCGATGGTGCTATTGCCGCGGTGGAGTTGGAACGGTATGCCAAGCGGATGAGCGAGAAAACCGGTTTGATACCACAGCGCCCGACCTCTTGCGTCTACGAGCAGTCCACGGCGAAGACAGATGCCGCCTCGTTGGCTGACACCACGCCCGCACCGGCACCCGTCAAACGCAGCACCGATGCCGCTGCCGCAGCAAACGCCGTCAGGAAGCCCGGCGAATTGTTCTCCGACACCACCAAACAGCAGCTCAACGTGGTCTTTAACCGTATGTCTCGCCCGGTCACGCTTGCTTTGGAACTGGATGATACGCCGCTGTCCACGGAACTGCGGGGATTCATTGATGCGATGGTCGCGTTATCCGATGGCAAGCTGAAATCGGTAGTGGTCGATGGTGAGTACGAGAAGGATGATACGGGGCGTGCGGTATTCGACGTGGAACACGTGTTGCCGGCAGCACGTCCATGCGTGCGCATGGTGGTGGATGGCAAGCCGACCGGCCTCGCCTTCCATGGCGTGCCCTCCGGCCATGAATTCAATTCGTTCGTGCTGGGCCTGTACAACGCGGCCGGTCCCGGTCAGCCGTTGGGCGATGATCTGATCGAACGGGCAAAGTCCATTGCAAGCCCGCTGAATATCATGATTCTCGTCTCGCTCACCTGCACGATGTGCCCGGAGACCGTGCTTGCTTCCCAACGCCTCGCCTCGCTAAACCCTGCCGTGCGCGCCGAGGCCTACGACGTTTCGCATTTTCCTGAGCTTAAGGACCAATACGGCGCAATGAGCGTGCCCTGCATCGTCATCAACCGTGGTGGCGAGCAGACCGTCGAATTCGGCAAGAAGAGCATTCCTCAGATGCTTGATCTCATCGGCGCGTGACAAGCGTGTGACAAACGGTGATAAGCGCGTGAGCACGCTTCGGCCCACGGGATTCCGTCGCCTGATTCTGTGAACCGAATGCCACGCGATGACGAATATGCCCGGAATCAGGTTTTGGCTTGATTCCGGGCATATTTATATGCGACGGCGCAGGCACCCAGTTCGTGGGATTATCCGCTGTAATCCCACGAACTAGGAACCACGAACCTATGGGGGCTAGGCGACGGCGACGCGCTTGCCTGCGGCCTTGACCAGCGAAATACTGATCAGCGCGATTATGAACAGCACGATGAGTACCGGAATCAACGCGGCATAACGGTGCGCCTGATCGGGGGCGTGCGTGACGACGAACGACGCCAGCTGATTGCCGGACAAGCCGGCGAATGCCCAGGCGCTCAAGGTCAGCCCATGCGTGGTGGATACGGTTTTCGTGCCGAAGTGCTGATCGAGCAGTACCGGCAGGGTGGAGAAGCCGCCGCCGTATCCGGCGTTGACGAGGAACAGCATCATCAACACGGCCCACAACAAAGCGCGGTCGATACTGTTAGTGCAAACCTGCAGCAGGCATACGGCGATCGATATCACGAAAATCACCTGATATACGGTTTCGCGGCGCTTGAGGTGATCGGACAGCGTGGAGAGGCCCACGCGGCCGGCGGTGTTGAACACGGAATCCACGGCGAGCACCAAACCGATAATGCCGGAAATGGCGGCCGCGAACGCGCTCGGGCTTAGCGGAGCGTACTGCGGGAACGCCTTCAGCACATCATGCAGGATGTCTTTCTCTTGGCTGATAAGAGCTAGACCACAGGTGATGTTGATGTAGAAGGCGAGCCAGATGCCCCAGAACACGGGTTTCTTAAGAATCGAGACGCGGCTGACATAGGAGGTCGCGGGATCATAGACCCAGCCGGCGGGGCGGCGTATGAGCAGGAATCCCACGAGCATCATTATCGCGTAAACCACGGCGAGCGTATAGAACATGTTCACCAGGCCGATCGAGCCGATCAGGTATTCCATCGCCGGACTGGCAATGGCTTTGGCCAAGCCGAAACCGGCGACTGCGATACCGGTGGCAAGGCCCTTGTTGTCAGCGAACCACAGCATCAGGTTCTTGACCGGGGTCAGGTAGCCGATGCCCAGACCGACACCCATGATCGCGCCGTAGCAGATGAACACGCCGGGCAGGAATCCCAATGCGATGCTCACGCCCGTACCGGCGAAACCGACCACAAAGCAGACCATTGAGATAAGAGCAGATTTCTTGATGTTTTTCTCAACCATCGGCCCGGCGAATGCAGCGGACATGCCAAGAAAGAAGATGGCGAGAGAGAAGCCCCATTCCACGGAGGCGGGGCTGGCGTGAAGCTGGTCCGCGATCAACTGCTTGAACACGCTCCAGCAATAGACGGTGCCGATTGGGATATGGATCAATAGTGCGGGGATGATTGCGCGACAGGATTCGTCTCACCAATTCCGGCGATACATTGCTGCTGTTAGATGACGATGACCTCGACCGTGCGTTGTTGATGGTGGTGGACGGTTCCTACGGTCCGCAACCATCGCTTGCCGGAGTGCTGACCATCGGCAAGGTGGATGCGATCCGACGTTCCATGCCCATGGCATCGGAAGTGTTTCAAGTGATGAAAGGGGCGTCTTTGGCCGTCAACGCCGAACCCTTCGTGGATGCCGTTGGTTGATATGTTCTCGCACATCAACGCATTGAAGCCTTGGAATCCGAATCACGAAATCATGAGCGGTCTGGTTCATGTCAATCTGCCGGATTTTGACCGTCAGGCGTTCCGTGAGGCAATGGCCAATGCGTTCTGCGATCCTTCGTCGCCATTGAGCAATGGCATTGTCGGGAAAGTTGGACGAAGTCGGCGAATCGGATAGGTGGATTTGGGAACGGCTGGGGCATATATGGGAACGCCTCGGCTGCTGGACCGGTTCATCACAGCAGCCGAGGCGTTTGATAAAGACTTAAATCTTACTTGCTGAAAACCTTCTTGAACAAGGTGGAGGAGGCCTTAGCGAAGGCGAACTGGCTGAGGCCGGCCTGGTCATGGCTCCGCTGTACCCGATTCTGAACAAGCGTATCCCGCGCCGCTACCTGTATATCGGCGGCATGATCTCCATGATTGTCGCTTACGTTCTGCTGGTGCTCTTCTACATACCGGGCACGCTCATCCAGATGACCGCCATCCTGTCGCTGACCGACTCCATCGAATACGGCCAGCTCAAGAACGGCAAGCGTAACGAGGCCGTCACCCTGTCCGTCCGCCCGATGCTCGACAAGATCGGTGGTGCCCTGTCGAACGGCATCACCGGCTTCATCGCCGTCGCAGCAGGTATGACCGGCAGCGCCACTGCAGCCGATATGACCCCTGCGAACATCCACACCTTCGAAGTCTGCGCCTTCTATGTGCCGCTCGTTCTGATCGTGCTCAGCCTGCTGGTGTTCACCTTCAAGGTGAAGATCAACGAGAAGATGCACGCCGAAATCGTCGAGCAGCTCGAAGCCAAGCTCGCGGCCGGTGAGATCTCCGACGAGGAAGCCAAGACGGTCGAGACGGTTGAAGCCATCAACGAGAAGGCCAAGCTGACCGAATAAATAACCAATACTTGACATCCTTCCTTTCTCTCTGATGGAGGCCCCAATTTCGATTGGGGTCTCCATTGGTATATGCACTGTTTTATAACCGTGTAAAGCTTGTCAAATGAACAAAACAACCAATGCCCCCGGGGCGTAAATGCAACCAATGTTGTTTCGCATTTTCGCTCAAGGCATATCTTGCCGTATTCTGAGGCGAACCATGTATTTTCGTGAATGGCCAATCGAAGAATCGAATTAGATTTCATTGTTTCGGATGAGAAGGTCCCAGCTTTACAGGGGGTATTAATGACCTTTATCTCACGGGCGGCGCGCTATGTGCTCAGAAAACGAGTGCGCACCGCGGTGCTGTTCATTGTGCTGACCATCATAACGGCGAGTATGCTGTCCGCGACCGCGGTTTCTCAGGCAGCTCAACATGAGGCCGGACAGATTGAGAAACAGGCGGTCGGCGGATTCGTGCTGGCCAGTAACCTGCAAGGCAGCATGCTGACGCCTCGCGGAGGCGGAATGGTTCGTCCCGCTGATGTGCAACGAATCTCGAAGCTGTCCGGGGTTGGCTCGTGCATGGTCAGGCAGAACGCCACCGCCGATCTCGTGGGAGCCAGCGTGGTGAAGGTCCCCGGCGGCGATGATTACGATGCGGAGAAAGAACAGCAGTTCGGCAATACGGCCAACGTCATAGGCACGAACGATTCGTCAAAACTCAATGTGTTCACGTCCCACACGCTCGGCATGGTCGAAGGACGTCATCTCAAGGCGTCCGATAAGCATATGTCGATGGTCCATGAGGATCTCGCCAAAACCAATGGGCTTAAAGTCGGCGATACCCTCACGCTCAAGGCCAATCCATATGATGCCGACAATGAGTCGCATTCGACGGCAACCGTCAAAACCACCATCGTCGGAATATTCAAAGGGGACAGCGACAGGAAGGTGGCCAGCCGCGCGGAACTCACCTCCAACACTGTGTACACCGATTTGGACACCACAAGTACTCTGTACCAGTACAAGGCCGGCAAGGAAATATACCAGGATGCCACTTTCGTTCTGGACAGGGGCGTCGACGTGGAGAAAACCATGGAAGCGGCGAAGAAGCTTCCGGTGGATTGGAACAACTACCAGATCACGCGCAATGACCAATATACGTCGAGCATGCTGAATGCCGCCCGAAGTGTGCGCTCCATGATGCGCGGCGCTTTGATCGGCGTGACCATCTCGGCAGTGATAGTCCTCAGCCTCATGCTCTTGCTGTGGATGAACGACCGACGTCAGGAGATGGGCGTATTGGTGTCCCTCGGTATCGGCAAGCCATCCCTGATCGCCCAATATCTAACCGAGATGATTCTGATCGGCCTGCCGTCCTTGGTCTTCGGATGGCTGTGCGCACGGGGAGCGGCCCAATGGCTTGGCACCTCGGCCCTCCGTTCCGTGAACGCCTCCGCGGCGAAGGAACTGAGCAGCATGGGACAGGTCGGCGGCGATCTTGAGTCCAATATGTCGGTTCGCCCCTTGGATTCGCTCACGGTATCGATCGACACGACTGCCGTACTGTATGTATCGCTCGGCCTGCTGGCGGTGATGCTGGTATGCGTCGCCATATCGTGCATACCGATGCTGCGCAAGTCGCCACGAAGCCTGTCGGAGCTCCGATGACGGGCATGAACGTGTGGAAGCGTGCCACGCTGGCAATCGTACGTAAACCGGTACGCAGCGGAATCATCGGACTGTTGATGCTGATGGTTTTCACCAGTCTCGTGGCTCAGGTCGGAGCGTCAACGGCGCTTCAGAAAATGTCCGACGATATCGGCGGAAGCCTGGGAATAGGTTTTACCGTCGACACCGGCGAGAATCCCGTCAGTCCAAAGGAAGCGAGCCGGTTCTCACGCATCCCCGGCGTAGGGAAAACCGTTTACGAACGTAAGACCCTGGCGCAGGTGGATGGCGCGCATCCGGTTGTCCCCGAACATGGTCCTCGACTGGATTCCGGCCTATCCACGCAGGTCAGCGTGCTGGGCACCACTGACTCCTCGTTGTCCGAAGAGTTCCAAAGCGGCCTGTACCGGTTGGAACAAGGGCACCACATTTCAGGTAATGGCCGGAACGTACTGATTCACCGGGATTTCGCACGTGAGAATGGACTATCGGTGGGATCGGCCTTCCGACTCAGTCAGGAAGGCCGCGATTCCACCGTTCGCGTGGCCGGAATCTTCTCTGGCAATGTACAGGCGCAGAGCCCTATGCCATCGGACGCATCGGAGAATCTCATCTATTCGGGCGCCCAAGTGGTTTCCGCGCTGACTGGAGAGGAACGGGTCGGCACGATCCGGTGCCTCTCGGATAATCCGCGGGATCTTTCCGCAGCAATGGCCCAAGCAAAAAAAATCGCCGGAAGCGAGTATGGCGTCACCGATGACTCGGCGCGGCTTTCCGGCGTGCTGCAGTCGGTGGAAACGGTACGCGATCTGGTCCGCATGGTGCTGTTGTCCGTCTGCCTGGCCGATGTGCTGGTATTGGGCATGGCGCTTGTCTTCTGGATTCGCTCACGTATCCATGAGATAGGCACCCTTCTGGCCCTCGGCATTGGCAAGATGCAGATTATCGCCCAGTTCGCGATCGAAACCGGTCTCATGGCTGTGGTCGCCGCCCTGTGCTCGCTGGGCACGGGCTCCCTATTGTCCGGTTACGTGTCCTCGCTCCTGCTGCACGATTCGGGAGTCGCGCCTCTTGAATCATTGCAGGTGGAGGCTCTGCCGCCAGAACAGACGCTGCTCATCCTGCTGCTCGGATGCGCGGTCATCGCGATCGCGCTTGCCGTGTCGTGCGCCGCAGTGCTGGCCAAATCCCCGAAATCCATTCTTTCCTCTATGCGTTAGGAGATACTAATCATGACTATCTGTCTGCAATTGGACCATGTCAATTACTCATATGGCGCGGCGAAGATTCGCGTTCTTTCGGACGTGAACGCAGATTTCGAATCCGGAAAGATGTATGCGATAACCGGTCCATCGGGAGCGGGAAAGAGCACTTTGCTGTCTCTGTTGGCCGGTCTGGATGCCCCCTCTGATGGAGTGGTTCGTTTTGAGGGCGAGGATATAGCCACGACGGGTTATTCAAAGCACCGTCGCGAGCACGTGTCCTTGGTGTTCCAGGACCATAATCTGATCGACTATCTCACCCCCGAAGAGAATCTGCGCCTGGTCAATCCCAAGGCCGATATGAAGATCCTCGAGGATCTGGGGCTGAGCCGTGAGGAATCGAAGCGCAACATCATGCACTTGTCGGGTGGCCAACGTCAGCGGGTGGCGGTCGGCCGCGCCCTAGTGGCGCCCGGCCGCGCGATTCTGGCGGATGAACCGACTGGCAGCCTGGATCCGGAAATGACTGATGAGGTGATTGATCTTTTGCGGCATGCCGCTCATCAACTCGGTAAATGTGTCATTGTGGTGACGCATTCCAAACGTGTCGCCGATTCCGCCGATGCCGTTTACACCCTCAGGCATAAGAAACTAGCCAAGGCATAGCTCGCTCGCACAGACCGCGTTTTCCGTCGGAACAGCGTGGATTGGGGCGACATGCACGGGTTTGGGTAGATACTTTCGTCGCGGACGCTCGCGTTACTCTGGCATCCGTTCGTTATACCCGCCTGTTTGCGCAAGTCCTCGGAGGGATGCGTAGCTCCCTGTGTGTTGCCCCGTTTGCTGAGTGCAAGGGTTGTCATATCGCTTTTGCCTGTTTATACAAGTAAAAACTACTTGTCGTGGGATGCAACTGCGGAACTGGGCTATTGCGCCCAGAGACACAGTGCGAGCGTGTTAGATGACTTGTTATTACAACGGCAGTTCTCGATAAACCAAATCGTCACGGACTGCAAAGCCCTGCCGTTCCCAGAAATCGTTGCCGGCATCGTTGTCTGCGGGCACTCCGACAGCGACTTTCGGCAGACCGATCGCACGAAGCGTTTCAACCACACGGCCCACCAACATCGAGCCAATGCCCCTACCGCGCGCGTCGGGGTCAACCGCCGTGTGGTAGATGCGCGACCGTCTTCCGTCGTGGCCGGCAAGAATCGCGCCAATGATTCTTCCTCCATCGTCCTCGGCTACGAAACAGGTGTCGGGATTGCGTTTGAGAAACGTCTTTATTGCATCCTTGCAATCGTCTATATCCCTCATAGTGAAACCTGTGCATCGCGTCCACAGTCCGTATACCAGCGGATAATCCTCGATTCTCATATGGCGTATGGTCAGTGCTGTCGGTTCGGTCATATTTCTTGCCTTTCTTTTTGAACGCCAACTTCGATTCTCGCATCGTTCCGGTATTTTCTGTGCGGGTATGCCATATTTGCGTTGCACGGCCGTTCGTGGCGTGCGTGTCGGGGAAGCCGTGGAAGTGCCTTGAAGGACAATCCGTCGTTTTTCGGGGATACACCGGATGTGAACACATGGCAACGGCACGGTGAACTATGCTTAACTGGAATTATGCATATGAAGAACAGAAGGATCGCGAGAGCGGCGGCTGTGGTAATCGCAACCGCCATATTGTGCGGCATTGTGCCTATGATTGGCGTCGCACTGCGCAATTCGGCAATCGCAACAACGCGTGAAACCAATATTTTGCAGACTTTAGCGACGCTGCCAGAAGGGTTGCGCGACTGCTCCACGGTACTTGCGTACCTATTTTCAACGGTAGGCTGCATCGCAATCGTCGCCGCGCTTGCCGCTGTCGATTTGCGTATTACCGGCAGCAGGCGCGTCGTCATCCGCGATGTCGTCGTGTCGGCGGCGCCAATACTGTACGTAACCGGCGTCAAATGGCTGGTCGAACGTCCTCGTCCGGTCACGTCCGCCGGCAGTGGTCTGTTGCCTGGCGATCCAAGTTTTCCGAGTGGCCACACGGCGGCCGCGGTGATCGTATCGGTCATGATGATTCTTACCGTACGTAATTTCGCGCACAAATGCTTCCCCGACGGAGAAGATGACGGGCGTGCAAACCGAAGACGGGTATTCCTCCGCAGGACGATCATTGGCGCTGTCGCGCTTGTCGTGGCGGTTGCCTGTTCGCGACTACTGCTCGGCTTGCACTATCCGACCGACGTGATTATTTCCGCCACCATCTGCCCACTCATTTCCTACGCCGTGTGGTGTGTATGGAACGCATGCGAAAGCGCGGGGGAGCGGTAAAATCGTGCGCTGGGTCGACGTCGTCGACCAGATGCCAATTCCAAACAGAGTGCTATCTGCCATGTGAGTTCCTTTGATTCTGAAATCAGTTTGGGGATATCCGATTGTGCGTGCAAAACGACAGGTTGTGTAATACGGCAGTGGTGATGTGACAAAAGCTGGTTCAATCAAACTAGCGGCGAAAACCTGCGTGCGGCACGGCACGATGCAGCGCGGTGCGGCAGCGGGAAAATCGCAAGAAAAACCACAGTGAAGCCAAGCAAGACAGACCTGACGAAGCGGGTTTGCGACATACTTAGTGCAAGGGAGAGCCAATGGAACTCGAAGAACTTTCGGTCGTTGAAAAGGCTGCAATGCTTTCCGGTGGGTCCGAATGGGATTCGCGAGGCAACGCCCGCGAAGCTCCGCTTATGGAAGAACTCCTGCTTGAGACGGCCGAAGAACCCCTCTGCGGCCGCGTTGTCCGGAGAACAGCCTTTCGCGCTCATCGAACGCGTCAGACCATGCTCCTTGCAGATGCGGATCCACTCGGGCCACCGGTAGCGGCAGCCACGGTCGGAATGGATGATCGGCTTCTCTCCGTCCCTGAGCGTGGAGCACGCGTCGGCGAGCATGCCGTTGGCCAACGCCGCGTTCGGGCTGGTGCCGATCGTCCACGCGACGGGAAGCCCGTCGTGGCAGTCGATCACGGGCGACAGATAGGCCTTGCCCGCGGGAATCGAGAACCCGGCCGGGTCCGTGATCCACAGCCGGTTCGGACGCTCGGCGTGGAAATCCCTGTCCGCCAGGTTCTTCGGCGCCTTGGCGGGCTCGCCCTTGTACGAGCCGTACCGCTTCGCGCTCTTGAACAGGGGCGCCAGGCCATGCCTGGCCGTCAGCCGCATGACCCGTTTCGCCGATACCCTGACGCCCATGCTTTCCGGCTCTAGGTGGACCCGCTTGTACCCGTACCCGCGCTTGCTGTTCTCGAACGCCTCGCGCACGAGCTCCAGTAGACCGGAGTCCTTGTCGGGACGTTTCATGGCGTTGAGCTGGTAATGGTACGTGCCGCGCGCGATGCCGACCACGGGCAGCAGGCTTCCGGCGGTCACGCCGAGCCTCTCACTGGTCTGTTTGACGAGGACGGCCTTCTCTCGGCTGGCCGGGCTTTTCCGGGACTGCGCCCGGCTCTTTTCCCAACAGCTCCAACGTGCCCTTCCGGATCGCGATCTCGATGTCCAGTTCCCTCTTCTCCCGCCGCTGCCGCTCGACATCGGCGTCCAACTCGTCCAGACGGGTCCGCGTCTCCGCCAGCCTCTTCTCCAGCGCCGCCACCGCGTCCGCCAGGCCGGCCGCGTCCCGCGGGCCGGCGGTCGGCGGCATGGCCGCCGACGTAGAGGGCTCCACGCTGGTTTTCCCTTCCCCGGCCGTCGGGGGCTTCTCTCTAGGTGTCTTCGTCACGTGCGTCTCCTTGGATCCGGCGAGCATCTGCCGTTTCCAGTTTCCCGACGACGGACGCCTCCACGCCCAGTCCGGCGGCGGCATCGCGTGATTCCGACCTTCCGGACGCGACCGCGACCACCGCCTTCCGCTTCGATTCCTCGGGAACCGGGCCGTGCCTCAGCTTGCGTCGGCCGGGAGCGAGCTCGTCGATCCACGCGGTGAGCAGCTCATGGCTTTTCGGATAGCCGAGCGCGCGCATGGTGCGTTTCAGACGCCTGCCGTGTCCGAGGTAATGGTCCACCGCGGCCCGCTTCTGCTCGTCCGTGTAGCGCCTGTAGCGTTCGCCGCGCCTGGAGGGGACGCCGGTGCGTTCCTCCTCGAGGCGTTCCCGGTATCACACCGGCAGCATCCCTCTGCTGGGATAGCCGAGCTCGCGGATCACGTCCGCGGCGCAGCGCTCGTATCTGACGTACAGGTCCACGGCCCTGTCACGCTGCTCCCTGCTGCACTTCGCCATAAGGGGGTTCTCCTCCCGGTCGGGAAGTCCAAGAAAACGTCACCATCTCGATGCCTTAAAGAGAAAAGTGTCATGCGGTTCATACGAAATGCGAATGAAAACGTAAATGGGCGGTAGCACTGCTACCGCCCGAAAGATTGAGCTTTATTGTATTTGCTCAAAAGCTTGGAAACTTGCTTGCTGCTATGCGGCCACCTTATTTACATAGGGTTTTAGTGCATGTTCGAACAGTGGTATTTGCAGTTGTACCACTATGCCGAAGCCCAGTATCAGCAATAGATACAATCCTTTGGGAAGCCATTGCAGACTGGCCACTGTTAGTCCGATTGCGATGGCTGGAATGATAAGAGCAGCCAAAGTCGTAAACGGCGATGTGCCACCGAACAGTAGCGCGTTGCGTAAAGTAGCCATCACTGAGTTTTCGAAGCGTGCCGTTAACGGCCAAGCCCAGACCATGATGATGAGCCATAGCAGCGTTAGCATGATTTTCACTATCATCGCAGCCATGCTGGTAGTGAAAAGCCATAAAGCAATGAGCATCAATCCAGTTGCGGCGAGCACTGACCATATGGCCGTTGCAACTGGGAAGTTTCTTTTAAATGCCGAGAAATATGTGCGAAGCAGGTATCCTCGACCTTCTTTTGCCGCCCAAGCAGCTTCGTAGGAAGCCGATAGCGCGGCCCCAATGGTGACCAACGGGATGCTGCACACTGCTGTAAGTAGAGTGAGTACCGCGGCGTTGGCCACCATATCAAGGCCTCGCATGAAAACAGAGTCCTTAGCGAACACTGTGTTCATATTGGATCAGCCCTTCACCGCACCGGCGGTGATGCCTTGGATGATGTACTTCTGGCATAGTGCGAAGAAGATGACGATTGGAATAATCGCCAGCACCAGGCATGCCATCAGGGCGCCCATATCGATACTGCCGTAGCCTCCACGCAGATACTGGATCACGATTGGAATGGTCTTGAACCTTTGCAGATCCAAGGTCAGATACGGCAGCAGGTAGTCATTCCAAATCCACATGGTCTGCAGAATCGCCACGGTGATGATAGATGAACGCATCATCGGCACAACGATGGTGAAGAATGTACGCACCGCTCCGGCGCCATCAATCATTGCGGATTCTTCGATTTCCTGCGGAATGGATTTGATCGTACCTGTGAAGATGAATACGGGAAGTCCTGCGCCGAATCCCAGATACACAAGGCAGACGCCCCATGGGGTGTTCAGGCCAAGCATGTCAGCCATCTTCGACAGAGGGAACATCACCATCTGGAATGGAACAATCATGTTCAACAGGAACAACACGTAGATGATTTTCGATGCGACGTTGTTCACTCGCACAATCCACCAAGCGCACATCGAGGTGCAAAGGAGGATGAGAAGCACTGCACCGACCGTAATGACAAGGCTCCACCCAAAGCTGGCAATGAAGTTGGTCTTCTCGATGCCATCCTTGTAGTTGAAGAGTCCCGCAAATTCCTTACCAGTTGGCAAGGAGAAGGTGTCCGCGGAGATGTAGACCTTCTTTTTGAAGGAATTAATCAGCACTAGAGCAAGCGGGAACAACCACGCCAAAGAAATGACCGAGAACAGTCCGGTCCAGAATGGGCCGTGCTTGATGCGCTGGTTCATGCTTGGACCTCCTTACTGGTGGTGAGTTTGTTCTGGATGATGGCAATCAGGGCAACGAGGATGAAGAACATCACTGCCTTTGCCTGGCCTACGCCCTCGAATCCGGCTCGTCCGTAGAACGTGCGGTAGATATTCAAGGCCAGCATTTCCGAGGTGTTACTCGGAGCGCCGTTGGTCAGAGCGAGGTTCTGATCGAAGAGCTTGAATCCATTGGTCACGGTAAGGAACGAGCAGACGGTGATGCTTGGCATCATCAGCGGAATGGTGATGCTCCATAGAATCTGTTTCGGAGTGGCACCATCCACGGAAGCGGCCTCTATCACGTCGCCAGGAACGTTTTGCAGTCCGGCGATGTAAATCACCATCATGTAGCCGATTTGTTGCCAACAAACTAGGATTACCATGCCGATGAATCCGTATTTGGCGTGATATGTCAGCGAGATGTTCCAGTGGGCCAGAACGCCGTTCAACAGCAGCTGCCAGATATAGCCCAGCACGATGCCGCCGATGAGGTTAGGCATAAAGAACACCGAACGGAACAGTTTCGCACCGCGCATCGCCTTCGTGAACATATAAGCGACGAAGAATGCGGCGACATTGATCAATATGGTGGTGACGATGGTGAAGGCCAGAGTGAACAGCAGCGCATGCAGGAAGTCGGGATCCTGGAATGCTCTGACATAATTTTTCAAGCCTACGAATTCGGCATCGGTGATCGTGGTGAATTCGGTGAAGCTGAGATAGATACCCATCACCAGCGGCACTACGAAGCCGAGGGCGAAAGCGAAGCATGTCGGTAGTACAAACAGGGGCCACCAGCGCCTGATGGCCCGACCGGTCATAGTGATCATGACAGGGTTTCCTCACTCGCCGTAAGCAAGCTTGTATTCGCTGGCCCAGTCATTGGTGAATACCTTGACAACATCATCCCAGCTGCCATTGCCCTGAGCGTAGTTAAGCTCTGCGGAACCGAGATTCTGCTCCCACTGGTGAGAAACGGTAGGAACGCTGATTACATCGGTCTTTCCGGCCTTCTGGTATTCACGATTGACGACCACCAGCGGATTGGTGACTTGGTACTTCTCGTTGTCGAAGCCCTTGAACGGAGACACCAGTCCCATGTCCTGGGAGATGGCCTTAAGCGCGGTATCGGAAGTGACCAGCCAGTTCAGGAACTTTTCAGTGGCCTGCTGATCCTTTTCGGAGACCTTGGAGTTCACGCACCAGTAATTGCTGATCACCTGATTCAGACCCTGGTTCTCTTCGCCCTTGGCGCCAATGTAGATGGGGAACACTCCCAGATCGTTGTCAGACACGGATTGACCCTTGATCTGGTTGTAGGCCCACACGCCATCCTGGAAGAACACGGCCTGGCCTGTGGCGAATTCGGCGATTGAATCATCCATGGTCTTACCGGACAAGGAGCTGGGCTCGACCGTGGAATCCTTAATGTACAGATCGAAGATGTTCTTCATCTTCTTGACATAGGTGCCCTTGACGCTGGACGGAACCTTGGTCATGTCGACACCGTCATCGGCGTATTCGTAGTACAGCGGCACGCTGGGGAGATGGAAGTTATAGCGGAAAGCCGAGCTGGTGTCGAGACCTGCGGAGCTGAACGCTCCCTTGACGCCAATTTCGTCCTTGTGCGCTTGAATCTCGTCCGCGACGGTCTTCAACGCCTTGAAGTTGTTGATGTCTTCGGCGGACTTCACCGTTGACCAGCTGGCGTCGAAATACTTCTTGAGCAAAGCCTTGTTGTAGATGATGCCATAGCTTTCGGTTGCGTAAGGAATGGCGATTGGCTTGCCCTCATCGTTGGTCAGCACACGATTCTTGTAATTCTTGTCAAGCTGCTTGTAGATGTCGCTGTTGGACAAATCCTTGGCGTACTTGGAGAAGCTGCTCATGAAGCTCGGGCCATCAGCCTGGAACATCGTAGGAGCGGCCTTCTTGGAAAGCTCCGAACGCAACGTCGCATCGTAATCGGTGCCGCCGGTCTGAATCTGAACCGGAATGCCGGTTTCCTTCTCGAATGCCTTGCCGAGCTTAACCCATGTCGACTGCTCTTCGGCTTTCTTGTTGAGATAGTAGACGCGTCCGTTCTTGCTTTCCGCCGAGGAACTGTTGCCGCATGCGGCAAGTCCGCCGAGGCCCAAAGCAAGAGCAGAAATCACGCCGACTGCACGAAGCATCCATTGCTTGTTTTTCATTTTCAATCCTCCTTTGTTCCCTGTGATCTACTTCGATTTGCGGGAACAATGTATACGATATCATCAAGTTTTCCAACCGTCAAACAATGTATACTGGTTTTAGATGTATACGAGTTCATCTGAGAAACCCCTTCTTGGAGAACGCAGGTGTTATCCTTTGAAAAACAACAGAAATGAGGCATCAATTTGAAGCCCACGACGCAAGATGTCGCGAATAAAGCCGGCGTGTCGACGGCCACTGTTTCGAGAACATTCGCTCATCCTGACAAGGTGTTGCAGGAAACGCGTGAAAAGGTTATGACTGCGGCACAGGAGCTTGGATTCACTATCTCGCGTTCCGCTTCGGCGTTGAAATCACAACAATCGTTCCGTATTGCCGTGCTGATTAGCGAGCCGGTGGCCACTTGGTTTAACTCTCACATTTGTGGGGCGTTGAATGATGTGTTGCAGCCGGAGGGCTATGACATTTGTACGTATTACATTCCCGATGTAACCAATCGTCGGCAACTGTTTGAGGAGATTCCATTGCGGCACAACGTTGATGCCGTGGTCGTCTCGTCGTTCGGTGTAGACGTGATGGAAATCGAGGATCTTAGACGTCTTGATATACCGTTGATTGGTATCAATGTGCCTGTTACACAGGGTTTTAGCGCCACCATCGGCATTGATGAATATGCCAGTATGCGCTTGGTTGTTAAGCATCTGCATGATCTTGGACACCGCAGAGTTTGTTTTGTATGTTCCGAATTGAAGCATGCACCCTTGCCGTATAGCGCTGATTTACGTTCCGATGCCTTCCTGCGTGCATGCCATGACGTTGGCGAATCCATTGAGCCTTTGTTGATTCATGTGCCACGTGAAGTTGATGAACCGGAGAATTACGCGATATCGCAATTGCTGACATGCTCGCCGCGGCCTACGGCAGTCTGTTGTTTGAGTGATGGGATGGCCATTCCGCTGTTATTCAAGCTGATGCGGAGCGGTATTAAAGTTCCTCAGGACATGTCGCTTGTCGGTTTCGATGACAGCACCTATGCAAAGCAATTCAATCTCACCACCGTTCATCAGGAAGTGGATTTTCTTGGTGCTGAGGCAGGGCGTCTGGTGTTGGATCTTATCCGTGGACAACAGCCTGAAGTTCAGAATAGGGTTTTGGATACATATCTTGCATTGAGGGCTTCAACTGCTCCTCTGTCATAAGTCTGATGGAGAAGTCATGAGATGCCATATGGGTATGTGACGGCGAAATTCTCTGCTCGGATGTGCGTCCTATGCGTATATGCTCCTGATTTTGTCGATGCTTAGGAGAATATGCAGGATGCATAAAAGCAAGGGAAGAGCATCTGAATTTTGAGAAGGCTCGTAGTTGCGGTTCCCCTATTCTTGATTGGCGAATGTCTTGCCTCGCAGATGGGGCTGACCCTTTGTTGTTCCTAAAGAAAAACATCCTGGTGGCGAGGACTTGGGAAAGAGAAGGAAACCAAATCCATGTCACCAGGATGAGAGCACGTTCCGATTTCCGGTTATTGATACCGTTTGTCGGAAGGGCTATGGCGGGTTGAGGGGAATGGAATTTTGCCCGCCATCTGTCCACTTATGATGAGTGAAACGTTACATGCTAAGCATGGTAATTAAAGTTCGATCGCCACTCCCTCCCATGGAGCCAGTTCACGCTTCGTAAGCGAAAGTTTGGTGTAAGCTGAATCGTGCGTTGTTATGACGATATGGGATTCGTCGACATCGAGGGGAAGCAAGTCCGCTGTTTCCGACGGAATACGTGCAATCTCTCCCGAGACATTGACCATGACGAGAAGTCGTTTAGCGACCTGCCCGTCCTTGGACGAAAGAGCGCGGACAAACGAATACACCTGTCGATCCGACTCGTCCAGCAGCCGGAAATCTCCTGCGGCCACGACTGGATTCCTGTGCCTTAGATCTATGAGTTGCTTATAGAAAGCGTGCACGGATTCCGGGTCATCGCATTGCGCTGCGGCGTTGATTTCCACGTGGTTCGGGTTGACGCTGATCCACGGTTCGGTGGCTGCGTCCGGCGCGGTGAAGCCGGCGTACTTGGAGCCGTCCCACTGCATCGGCGTACGCGCGTTGTCTCGGCTGCGTTCTGCGATTCCATGCATCATGGATTCGGAGTCCTGCACTCCGGTTTCGATAACTCTCTGCCTGTAGGCGTTTAGGGATTCGAGGTCGCGGTACTGGTCGAGTTCGGTGAAGTGGGCATTGGTCATGCCCAGTTCCTCGCCTTCGTAGATGTACGGGGTGCCGCGGTGCATGTGCAGCAGCAGGGCAAGCGCCTTCGCCGATGCCTTGCGAGTCTCCTTGGTGGAGTCGTCGCCCCAGCGGGAGACGATGCGCGGCTGGTCATGGTTATCGAAGAACAGGCTGGCCCAGCCGGCTTTGGATACCGCATTCTGTTGGCCGTTGAGAATCTCCTTCAGCTTGGGGAGTTCGAGCTTGGTCGGCTTCCACTTGGTATTGTCCTCGCAATCGGCATCCAGATGCTCAAACAGGAACAGCATGTCTAGTTCGCCGTTTTCTGGGTCAGTGATGTGCTCGTTGCGAGCTGGGGTGATGCCCGGAGCCTCGCCCACAGTCAGGAACCCTTCGCGACCGTCGAAGACCTCGTGACGCATTTCGGCAAGAAACTCGTCCTGCCTTGGGCCGTCCGCGCAGAACGGGTTCGGATTCGAATACCCTTCCTCTCCGACCGGCAGATCGGCGATTTCGGAACCTTCCTCACCCGGCAGACGTCCGTTCTTGTCGACCTTCTTCGAAATGAGGGTGATGACGTCCATGCGGAAGCCGTCGATGCCGCGATCCATCCACCAGTTCATCATCTTGTAGACGGCCTTGCGCACCTCCGGATTCTCCCAATTCAAATCCGGCTGCTTCTTAGAGAATTGGTGGAAATAGTATTCGCCGCGCTTCGGATCGTACTCCCACGCGGAGCCGCCGAAGTAGGAGCCCCACTGGTTCGGCTCGGCACCGGGCGTGCCCGGCTCGTGGCCCGGCCTGGCGGGACGCCACCAATACCAGTCGGCATGCGGGTCGTCCTTGTCGCGCGAGGCCTGGAACCAGGCATGCTCGTCGGACGTGTGGTTCACGACCAAGTCCATGATGACCTTCAGGCCGCGCTTGTGCGCCTCGTCGAGAAGCTCGTCCATGTCTGCCATCGTTCCGAACAGCGGATCGATGGCCTGGTAGTCGGAGATGTCGTAGCCGTTGTCGTCCTGCGGGGATTTGAAGACCGGGGACAGCCACAGCACGTCCACGCCAAGGTCGGCAAGATAGTCGAGCCGGCTGGTGATGCCCTTCAGGTCGCCGATGCCGTCGCCGTTGGAATCCTGGAAGGAACGCGGGTAGATCTGGTAGACCACCGCGTTCGCCCACCACGGATTCGGGGTCGCACCGTTCGAACGGACGCTGTCGGGAAGCTTGGAACGATTGAAATCAGTCATGAAAGCCTTCTTCTTTGACGTTGCTAGATGCAGTTTGTATGAGAGGTGTTGTTCATCTATGGGCAGCACCTCATGATTGCTGTTGAAATGTGCTGCGATGGCATACATAGGCACCGTTGCCTTAACAGCTAGGTGGCAGACGGGGTTACCTGCTGTAGATGTTGCTGCGTTGTACTGGCTGAAGTAATTGGACGTACATCATTGGCGCTGCAGCCGGTTTAGCGAAAATCCCCGTTCTGCATATTTGCTCCTTTCTTTCTTCGTCGAAGTGAGTAGCTCATAAAGCTATCATGTATACGATAACATTATAGTATATAAGTCTCAGAGTCAATATCTAGATTGTTATTTGTAAACGTATACACTTTAGGGTTTTAATGCTTTACCTTTCTCAAGCGAGAGAAGCTGCAACACGCCTGCTGTAATTATGGAATTATCGCATTTGCGATGGGCGTGTCATTGATTCTTCTTCGAATCTATGCGGAATGTCGAGTCATACTAATTTCGTACATAAAACAAAACGCGTGTGCGTCCGGGCGGAAACCATCCGGACGCGCACGCGTTTTATTTTGAATTATTGCGATGAGGTCAGTTGCGGGTCAGCACTTCGGCCAGGGCCTGGATGACCGGCTGCGGCATGTGGGACTGGTGTTTGGTCTGCGCGCCAACGCCGTGCAGATCCTCCAGCGTGCTCAGTGCCGGCAGCGCATCCTTGCCCAGCTCGCGGATCGCGCGGTATGCGTGCTCCTTGGTCATGTACAGCATCTGCGCATCCTTCAGCACGGCGAACGCGTCGGCTTCAACCGGATCGTCCGCAACGGCAAGACCGTCGGCGAAATCGATGGCGATTGCGGAGCTCGTCGGCACGTCACGCAGCGTGACGGTCAGGCTCAGCGTTTCCGCATCGTACGCGACTGCCGGAGCGGCGGCAGAGCCGTCGACGGTCGCGCGGACGGCGTGCATCGCTTCCGGAGCGATGCCACGGAACGTGACCGTCCAATCGCGGGAAGCCGGAATGACGTCCGTCGCACCTTCCGCAGGGGCGATCGAGAACTGTGCGGAATCGCCCTCAAAACGCAGCGCCATTTCGGTGGATGCCCAACGATCCTTGCTCTGTGCGGCACCGTCATCCTCCCACAGCGTGAAGCTGTTTTCGGCACCCGGGAACACCACTACCTGCAGTGCGCGCGGGTTGGCCACGGAGTTGAGCGCCTCACCCTCGGCGGGCATCTGCAGCGGCACGATCGCGCCGGGCTTAGCGAACACCGGCATGGGGTCGAGATCGCGCCAAGCCTCCAGACGGCGGCCTTCGGCCGGACGAGACGTGTAATGGCGACCGTCGAAGAAATCGAACCATTCGCCCTGCGGCAGCCACACGTCGGCCTTCGCACGCTGCACGGAACGCTCGGCTGGATCGACGATCGGCGCGACCAGCAGCTCGGTGCCGAAACGGAATTCGTCGGTGAGCTTGTATGCGGCTTCGATTTCCGGATAGTCCCAGTACAGCGGCTGCACGAGCGGCTCGTTGTCGAATGCGGCGCGACGGTTCATCGTGTACAGGTACGGGATCATCGCATGGCGCAGGCGCAGCGCGGACGTCATCGCACGTTCCGCATCGCCGTGGAAGTTCCACGGCTCCTTGCCGTTGAACGGCGAATCGGTGGAATGCAGACGGTTGATCGGGCTGAACGCGCCCAGCTGGTACCAGCGGACCTCCAGCTCCTCGTCACGGTAGCCGAACATGTGGCCGCCGATGTCGTGGCTCCACCAGCCGTAGCCGATGTTGGAAGCGCAGGCGGTGAATTCCGGCTGGAACTTCAGCGACTCCCACGTCACGACGGTGTCGCCGGAGAAGCCGATCGGGTAGCGGTGCGAGCCCGGGCCGGCGTAACGCGAGAAGGTGAGCGGGCGCGGGTTGCGTTCGCTGTAGTCGCTGCCATCGTTGCGGGCGGAATCGAGGTAATGCAGGTGGTTCAGGCCCCACAGCGGGTCGAGGCCCGGCTGCCGCGTCAGACCGCCCTGCTGCCAGTCAATCCACCAGAAGTCGACGCCATCTTCCTCCATCGGGTGGTGGAGCTGGTCGAAGTAGACCTCCATGAACTTCGGATCGGTCAGGTCGAACTGCACGGCCTCGCCGCTTTCCGGATCGATGTTCATGGCCTTGGCGACCTGCGGATACAGCTCTTCGAACGCGCGCACGCCGTCCCTCGGGTGGACGTTGAGCGTGGCCTTCATGCCATGCTCGTGCAGCCAGTTGAGGAAGCGCTTCGGATCCGGGAAGAAGTCCTTGCTCCACGTGTAGCCGGTCCAGCCGGAGCCGTACTTCGGGTCGACGTCGTCAACCAGGTGCCAGTCCATATCGATGACGGCCGTGGTGAACGGGATGCCTTCCTTTTCGAAACGTTCGACGAGCTGACGGTATTCGGTTTCGGTATAGCGGTGGTAGCGGCTCCACCAGTTGCCCAGCACGAAGCGCGGCAGCAGCGGGGTCGGGCCGGTCAGGCGGTACAGGGCGTGCACGGCCTCACGGTAGCGGTGGCCGTAGCCGAACAGGTACAGGTCGGTGGTCGGCTCTTCCTTCGGGGTCACCCACGTGCCGAAATCGTTGTGGTTGCCGTTCACTTCGGCGGTTTCGCGGATGACGTTCGACTTGGAATCGTCGATGATCGCCCAACCGTCGGTGCTGTTGACGCCCGGATCGACGGGGATGCGGCCGTTCGCCTCGTCGAGCGTACGGTAGGTGCCGCCGAGGTTCCTGCGCTGCACGTCGCCGTAATGCCAAGTGTTTTCGATGGCGTTGACGTGCTTGACGGTTGCGTACAGGCCTTCCGGAGAGAACTTGCGCTGGTTGTAGGAGATATGCAGCGACGGGGTGTCGATTTCCAGCCAGCCATTACGTTCGGTGACGGTGAATTCAGGCTTTTCGCCGAAATCACGGACCATCGCCATCTGCGTGGCGTCATCCACGAAACGGCCGCTGTCGGACCATTCGAAACGGACGAGCGCGTCCGTGATGAGGCCGATGCGCCAATGATCGCCCTGGATCACCGAATCCGGATTCATTGCCGGATGGGCGTTGAGCGTGGCCAGCGAGAACAGTGTGCTGTCTACCATGTGGGGCTCCTTTGAGTGTGGGAAAATCGGGAGAACTGGATTGGGACCGTGTCATCATATGCGACGGTACGGTCCTGTTTGAATTACTTGATGCGCTTGATGGTCAAGACCGACTCGCCAGCGCACAGTGCGATGACGATGGCGTTAAGCACGGTCCAGGCGAGGAAGCCGAAGAGGTACCCTCCGCTTGACTGCCGGTTTATCGGCCTCCTGCTGGACGTCCGTATTGGCGTCCAGGGCGATGCTCGTGTCGCTGCTTTGCTGGTCGCGCATCTCATTATCCTTTCTGTGCGCTGCGAAACATCGCTCTCCGCGTTGAGTGATCAAAGCATGTTCCGCATTGAAGAAAAGCTAGCAAAACTTACTTTCGTTAAGTATGATAGCGCTTGCGCAAAAAGGTATCAATATCGGCGAGTCGCTTGAAATTGCAACGATATACGCATATCGAAACGCTTGCCATCGATTGCAAAATGGAACGATGCGATTTTATGCGCGTTCTGCGCCACCGCATACCCTCTTCACCGCGCCCATATGCCGATTGTGCGAGCAAAACGACAGGTTGTGTAATACGGCGGTGATGGCATCGCAAAAGCTGGTTCAATCAAACTAGCGGCGAAATCCCGCGTGCGGCACGGTGCGATGCAGCGCGGTACGGCAGCGGGAAATCGCAAGAAAACAGCGCAGTCGGGCGGAGCGGACAGGGCAGGCTCGGCAAAGCAGGTTTTGGCAACACCTAGTGCGAGGGAGAACCCATGGAACTTGAAGATCTTTCGATCGTTGAAAAGGCGGCGATGCTGTCCGGCGGATCCGAATGGGATTCGCGCGGCAACGATCGCGCCGACATTCCCGGCTTCGTCATGAGCGACGGCCCACACGGCGTGCGCAGGCAGCTTGGCGAAGGCGACCACCTCGGCATCGGCGCATCCAAGCCGGCCACCTGCTTCCCGACCGCCTGCACCGTGGCCAACACCTGGGATCCGGCGCTCGCCGAAGAGATGGGCGAGGCGCTCGGCAAGGAAGCTCACGATCTCGACGTGAACGTGTTGCTTGGACCGGGCATGAACATCAAACGCAACCCGCTGTGCGGACGCAACTTCGAGTACTATTCGGAGGATCCGATCGTCGCCGGCCGTATGGCCGCCGGCCTCATTCGCGGCATCCAGAGCAACGGCGTCTCCGCATGCCCGAAGCATTTCGCGGTCAACAGCCAGGAGCTGCGCCGCCAGGCCAGCAACTCCGTGGTGGACGAACGTACCATGCGCGAATTGTATCTGACCGGTTTTGAAATCGCCGTGCGCGAGGCCAAGCCGATGAGCATCATGACCTCCTACAACGAGGTCAACGGCGTCTACGCCCACGAAAACAAGCATCTGCTGCAGGAGATCCTGCGCGACGAATGGGGCTTCGACGGCATGGTCGTCTCCGATTGGGGCGGCTCCAACTCCGCCGTCGCCGCCGTCAAAGCCGGCGGCTCGCTGGAAATGCCGTCGCCAGGTTTCACCTCCGTGCGCGAGCTGGAAGGCGCGGTCAAAGCGGGCACGCTCGCCGAGGCGGACATCAACAAGCGTGCCGCGGAAGTCGCCAAAATCGCGGCGGCGACCAAGCTCGTCGGCGTCGGCCGCGACGATCTGCTGTCGGACGACATCGCGAAGGCGCACCATGATATCGCCAGAACGGTCGCGGAACATTCCAGCGTGCTGCTGAAGAACGACGCCGCCACGCTGCCGCTCAAGCCGGGCACTCGCGTGGCCGTCATCGGAGATATGGCCGCGACCGCACGCTATCAGGGTTCCGGCTCATCCAAGGTGAACGCCACCAAGGAGGAGAACATCCTCGACGAGGTCAAGAACGCCGAAGGACTGGTATTGTCCGGCTACGAGCAGGGCTACGACCGCCAAGGCAAGCCGGATGAGGTGCTGCTGAACGACGCCGTCGCGCTCGCCAAGAAGGACGCCGTGGATGTGGTGCTGGCCGTCGTCGGTCTCGACGAACGCAGCGAATCCGAAGGCCTTGACCGATCCACCATGGCGATTCCGCAGGCGCAGAACGATTTCGTAACGGCGTTGGCGAAGACCGGCAAGCCGGTGGTGATCGTGCTCGTCGCCGGTTCCCCGGTGGAATTGCCGTGGTTCGACGATGTTGCGGCCATGCTGTACGTAGGATTGTCCGGCCAGGCCGGCGCGTCCGCCACCGTGCGCGCGCTGACCGGCGAAGTCAACCCATCCGGACATTTGGCCGAAACCTGGCCGATGCAATACGAGGATTGCCCAAGCTCCGGCTGGTATCCGGCCATCGGGCGTGACGCGATTTACCGCGAGGGCCCGTTCGTCGGCTACCGCTATTACGAGACCGTGGGCGTGCCCGTACGCTTCCCGTTCGGCTACGGTCTGAGCTACTCCACGTTCACGTACAGCGCGATCACCGCCACCGCGACCGGTGTGGATTTCGTCGTCACCAATGATTCCGATGTCGCCGGCTCCACCGTGGCCCAGTTGTATGTGCGCGCGCCGCAGGGTGGCGTGCTCCATCCCGACCGTGAGCTGAAGGGCTTCGTCAAGGTAGAGTTGGCCGCGCATGAAAGCAAGAGTGTGCATATCGATTTCGACCGCTACACGTTCCGTCATTTCGATGTTGCCGCCAATGCATGGAAGACGGAAAGCGGCGAATGGACGCTGCTGGTCGGCGACAATGCGGAGCATTTGCCGCTTGCGATTCCTCACACCGTGGCCGGCGATTGCACGACCGCCGATTGCGCCGCCGATCCTGCGCTTGGCCACTATCTGACCGGACAGGTCAAGGACGTGACCGACGCCGAAATGGCCGTGCTGTTCGGCCATGAGGTGCTTGCCCCCGGCAAGCCGACGACGTTCGGTGTCAACGATCCGATCATGTCGTGGGTGGATTCCAAGGGATTCGCGGCGCGCACTGTTGCCAGGACGCTGACCAAGCGCGAAGCGAAGATTCGCCAGAAGACCGGTTCGCCGGATCTGAACACCCTGTTCATTCTGAATATGCCGCCTCGCGCCATGAGCAAGATGACCCAGGGCATGGTCGATTCGGCGATGGTCGACGCCATCGTGAAGATCGCGAACGGCCATACCTTCCGCGGATTGGGCGGCGTGATCGCCGGCTTCTTCCGCAACCAATCCGCAAACAAGCACACTGCAAAGGAGCTGAACCATGACTGACAACAATGCTGCGAAGCCGGCTGAAACCGGTGCCGGCGAGAAGAAGGTCGGCCCGATCCGCCAGTGGATCAAGGATCATCCGAACATCTGGGAGTTCATCCTGTTCAACGTGCTGTCGAACATCTCCACCATCACCCGCTTCGTGGTGACGTGGATCGGTACCGCCATCTTCATCACGGGTCTGGGTCTCACGCAGCCGTTCCACTTCCTGATCTTCAACTATGACACCAAGGGCAACGGCCTGGGCGGATTCCTCACCTTCCTGCTGGCCGAGGTGCTTGCGCAGGTGGTGAACTTCTTCGTGCAGATGAAGTGGGTGTTCAAGTCCGACTCCAGCTTCAAGGACGCCGCTTGGAAGTATGTGATCCTCGCCGTGATCATCGTGGTGGTGAACCTTGTGCTGCCGGGCTACGTGACCGGTCTGTGCCAGGGATGGGGCATGAACGCCGGCATCGCAGGCACGATCGCATCCGTGGTCAACACCTTGCTTGCCGTGATCGTCAGCTATCCGCTGCTCAAGTTCTGGGTCATGCCGAAGAGCGACGACAAGAAGGAGGCCGCCAAGTAAGTCTGCACTGATTTCTCTCTTCCCTTCCTTGTGCCCGTCCAGGTCTTCCCTTTTCCCTGGACGGGCTTTTCATATCTGTTCCGCGAATGTGCGCAGCCGGCGCAGACCTTCGCGCAGCTCATCCGCATCGCCGGCGAGTGCGCGGTCGAACACGTCGCGGATGCCGGAGCGGGGTACGGCTTTGACAGTGCTGGAAATAGGCATCGAAGGGTGTGATGGGGTTTGCGGCGGCGTTTGCGGGATCGCTTGCGCGGTTGTGCTGATGCTGGCCATGGCTTCTCTTTTCCGTATTGCGTTGATGCTTCGAATGAGCCGAACGAATATTGCGATTCCATCGATATCACGCTTATGAAAACGGCAAAACAGGAACATGGTGCTAATATTTCCGGACTGCGGCGGTTGTGTTACGGGTGGATTCCTTCTCTGGTGCTCATGGTTGCTCATGTTTTCAACATGCGAGCCATGCACGTAACTCTTCTGCGTTTCACATTGCGGATTTGCGCTTTCCCTGGTGTGGCGGAGGTTTGATTTCCTTGTCTTTGGCTGTGGCGGAAATTATCTGTTTTGTGCAAAAACGGCGATTTGAAATTGTCTATTTTGTGCATCTTGTGTCTTGAATGCTATATATTCCAATATATTTGCCGCCGATGAATCTGCCGCTGTACGCCTTATGGTGTTTGGCGGATGTGGCCGGCCTTGTTGCCGAGGACGACGAGCCTGATCGGCCGTTCACTATGCAGACGCAAGTTGTGTGACTGACATTGGAATTCATGTTCTGGTGGGGGATGTTGGCGAATAAATCCGCCGTCGGTGGAACGATGGTGATGCGGTAACACGTATGACGAGACGGACTGGAGACGAGGTACACACAACGTGAGAGAGGCAATGGTGTCGGATCAATCGCAGGACGAGGCGGAACAGCAGCCGAAAATCGGCAGAATACCGGCGCTGATCGCGGCGGTGGCCGTCGTCGGCATCGCGATCGGCGCGGCCGCAGGTTTGCTGACGCTCATGCTGTACCAAGTCGAACGTTTCGCGCTTGGATACATCGAGAATGCGCATGAATCCGGCCCGTTCAACATGCCTGCCATCCGTCGTGCGATTTCCGTGACGGTCGGCGCCTCCATCGCGGCCGTGATCTGGTGGCTGCTGCGCACGCGTACCACAACAGTGCCATCCGTCAAGAAAGCCGTCGGTGGTGCGCTGATGCCGGTCTGGCAGACCATCGTGCATGTGCTGCTGCAGATCTTCATCGTCGGTACCGGCATGTCGATCGGCCGCGAAGTGGCGCCTCGCGAACTTGGCGCGATGTTCGGCCAACGATTCGCCCGCTGGGTGCGTCTCGACGCGAAGGACACGCGTATGCTGGTGGCCATTACCGCCGCGGCCGGTCTCGCGGGAGTCTACAACGCGCCGCTTGCCGGCACGTTCTTCGCGGTGGAGATCCTGCTCGCCGACGTGACACTCGAGACGGTCACGCTCGCGTTCGCATGCTCGGCGCTCGCCTCATGGGTGGCGAGCCTGGTCAAGGGCACGCACACGTTCTATTTGATTGGCGAGGCGGACGGCCTGTTTACCCCCGACTACATGGTGTTCGCACTGGTTGCCGGACTGATGCTTGGCGCCGCCGGCGCGCTGTTCCGCCGCGGCTCCCAGTGGGCGGAGAAAAACAAGCCATCCGGAGCGGGCATTCTGTGGATGATGCCGCTCGCCGGCCTGCTGACGGGCGTTGTGGCGATTGTCGTGCCGCAGGTGATGGGCAATGGCCGCGCCACCGCGCAGCTGAGTTTCTCCTCGAAGGCCGATTTGGCCGTGCTGCCGATTCTGCTGTTGAGTTTCGTGGCGAAGGCGATTGTCACCTTGCTGACGATTCGTTCCGGCGCTTCCGGTGGCGTGCTGCAGCCGGGCATCGCATTGGGCGCTTCCGGAGGTGCGATTCTGGGCATTCTTTGGATGCAGGTGTTCCACACGAATTCGATTGGCATGTATGCGCTGCTGGGTGCATGCGCGCTGCTCGCCGCCTCGCAGCAGGCGCCGTTGATGGCGATTTGCCTGGTGATGGAGTTGGCCGACGCTCCGATCAACCTGTTCGTGCCAATCAGCCTTGCGGTGGCCGTCAGCGCGTTCACCGCCTCCCGTCTGGCCAAGCCGCTTGCCGCTTGGCATCTACCGCGGGCGAAAGCTGCAGATCGTTAGCCTTCGCATTGCCGGCTCGCCATCCTCACATGGACGCCATCCTCACATGGCCATCAGGCCGGTCTGGCGGGGAAGCAGCACGGTGAGTACGAACCAGTGGTCGTCGGTGCGGATCGTCACCTCGCCGCCGTACTGCTGCGCGATGTGCCGAATCGACTTCACACCGAAGCCATGCCGATGCTGATCGTCGCGCTTCGTGGTGCGCAGATTGCCTTCGGCATCTTTCTTCAGCCGCGAATCGTAATAATTCTCGACACGGACCACGGTGAAGGAATTCTGCTCGAACAACGCCAGTTTGATGAGCCGTTGTTCCGGATCGGCCAGCTTCGACGTGGCTTCGATCGCATTGTCGAGCGCATTGCCGAACAGCGAAGCGATATCCATCGACGACATGTTGGACAAGAGCGACCCATCCGCCACGGCGGTGAAACTGATGCCGCGATCGGCGCAAGTGCGCTCTTTTGTGGTGAGGATGACGTCAAGCACGGGATTGCCGGTATGCTGCTGGGCGCTGTAGCGCTGCACCGACTCCTCCAACTGCTCGAATCCTGCCGCCGCATGCTCAGGATCGACTTCGGCGCGCAATGCCGCGATCTGATGCTTCAGATCGTGCGCGAGCCGACCAAGCGATTCGATGTTCTCCTTCGACTGCAGGTACTCCTGATGTTGGCTTTCCAGCTGCGCGTTGATTGACGCGATTTCCGCGCTCGCTTCAATGCGCCGAGCCTGCTCCTGTTGCGCGTATAGAATCGCGAATCCGCAGAAATCCACCAGTGTGCGGATGTAGAAGATTTCCTGGCCCATCGAACCGGAGAATGGCGTATTGGTCGAAATGAAGCTCAGGTTGCTCATGGCGAAGGTGACGATCGTGATGGCCACCGTCGCGGTCGCCGCGGAAGCCGTCGGCAACGTGGGCGCGGTCTGGCTGAAATTGCCGCGTTCTACCAGCCAGGCCAGGCCGAAACACAATGCGTAGGTGGCAACGAGCAGTAAGACGGCATGCCAATCGTAATCCGCGAATCGGCCGTTGCGCATGCCGATGAACGTGACGATCTGCCAATGCAGCGACGCCACCAGTTCGGCCAGTACGAACGCGCGCGCCGTGATGTACAGTCCTTCGCGTTTGCCGGTGCCGGCGCCGAACAGAATCGTCAGGTACATGCAGCCGAAGGCGAGCAGCATGCCGACGATCCAAAACCAGATCGGCATGCTGCCGTCGAAATACTGCACGGCGATGAGCGCCGCCAGTCCGATTGCGCTCACAACGACGGAGCGGCGCGGCGGCACGCGGCGGAACAGTACCGCGATATACACCACGCATGCCGCCCATTCGCAGATGGCGGTGTACGAACGGGGGATGTCGGGCAGCGCGTTGGTGATCATCGGCCGCCGCCCATGTAGTCGGCCAAGGCGGCGAGGAACGCTTTCTTCCGTGGTCTGCTCACGCGCAGCCGCTCGTCGTCGGACATGATGCAATCCTGGTCGGCAACGCCCGTCACATGCTTGAGATTGACCAGATAGCAGGAGTTCGAGCGGAAGAAGTGCCGGTCGGCGAGCTTGGCTTCCATGTCTTTGAGTGTGCCGTTGATAGAGTATTTGCCGTCAAGCGTGTGGATGACGATGGTGTGCCGGATCGACTCGAGATAAAGGATGTCCGTGAGATTCATCCTCATCTGCCCCTTGCCGGTTTCGATGAGCATGGAATCGTCGCCGTTGCGGCGCACCATGTCGATCGATTTCTTGAGCTCCTGCGAGAACGCGAACCATGGCAGCGGTTTGAGCAGGTAGGACAGGGCGCGCACTTCGTAGCCGCTGATGGCGTATTGCGGGGCCGCGGTGATGAAGATGATCACGACGTTGTCGTCGCGTTCGCGGATGCGGCGGGCGGCGGCCATGCCGTCCATCTCCTTCATTTCAATATCGAGCAGCAGAATGTCGTAAACGGGGGCATATTTCTCCACGATGCGCGCGCCGTCGTCGAATACGGAGACAGTGAATTGCTCGCCATTTTCCTGTTGATATCGGTTGAGATAGTCAAGTACCAGTTGGCAGCTTGCGGGATCGTCCTCGACCACGCCGATTCGAATATTGCGCATTGCAACCTCCCTGTTCTGTCTTTCGCTCCGTACCATTGTCTTGCATGATGGCGATAAATGCGTGTATTTACTACGCTGTTAATCCCCTTTTGCCAGCGGAGGCAAACAGCGCGACTCGCGACACGCATTGACAGTTTTAGCGTTGTATGTATCATGGAACGTGGCTCAACGAAGAGAACCTTCGCTAAACCAAAGAAATAAATTAACGCTTTGAATTGTGGCTTTGTCAAAGTAGTAAGCCGCGAGGATGGGCACCGAACAAAAATCCCTTTACAACGGATCGTGAGGCACGTACCTGCCTCTGAAAGGATGACAAATCATGGCAGAAGTCGTATTCGACCATGTTACTCGTATCTACCCGGGCAATGACAAGCCGTCTGTGGATGATCTGAACCTCGACATCAAGGATGGCGAATTCCTGGTGCTGGTCGGCCCGTCTGGTTGCGGTAAGTCTACGACCCTGCGTATGCTCGCAGGCCTCGAAGAGGTCAACAAGGGCCGCATCCTCATCGGTGGCAAGGACGTCACCACGATGCAGCCGAAGGACCGCGACATCGCAATGGTGTTCCAGAACTACGCTCTGTACCCGCACATGACCGTCGCCGACAACATGGGCTTCGCCCTGAAGATCGCCGGCACCCCGAAGGAAGAGATCCGCAAGCGCGTCGAGAAGGCCGCTGAGATCCTCGACCTGACCGAGTACCTCGATCGTAAGCCGAAGGCTCTGTCCGGTGGCCAGCGTCAGCGCGTGGCTATGGGCCGTGCAATCGTCCGTGAGCCGAAGGTCTTCCTCATGGATGAGCCTCTGTCCAACCTCGACGCCAAGCTCCGCGTGCAGACCCGTACCCAGATCGCCGCTCTGCAGCGTCAGCTGGGTGTCACCACCCTGTACGTGACCCACGATCAGACCGAAGCTCTGACCATGGGCGACCGCATCGCCGTCATCAAGCTCGGCGTCCTGCAGCAGGTCGGCGCTCCGACCGAGCTGTACGATCGTCCGGCCAACGTCTTCGTCGCTGGCTTCATCGGCTCTCCGTCGATGAACATCAACACCCACCCGGTGGTCAACGGCAAGGCAAAGATCGGCGAAGACACCGTGGATCTGCCGACTGAGGCCGTCAACAAGCTCACCGCCGAAGACAACGGCCAGATTGTGGTCGGCTTCCGTCCGGAAGACGCCTCCCTGGCTGCCCCGGATGAGGCCAACGCCTTCTCCCTCAAGGTCATGAACGTTGAGGATCTGGGCTCCGACGGCTACATCTACGGCAACATCATCACCGATGGCTCCGCTGCTGAGGCATCCACCATGATGTCCGACCAGAACAAGCTCACCACGATCCGCGTGAACCCGCGTGCTCTCCCGAAGGTCGGCGATACCGTCAAGATCAAGATCGACCCGTCCAAGATGCACCTGTTCGCTCCGTCCACCGAGCTGCGTCTGAACTGAGACGATAACGAGTAACCAACCGTCGGGCGTTCCTTATGGAACGCTTGGCGGGTGGTTGAACCAATACTTGGCGGATGTGCAAACGTCCGTCAACCATTAAACGAGACATTCTCTTTCCTCTCTTATTGTCTCGTTGGAAAAGCCCCGCGTTGGTGCGGGGCTTTTCTTTTCCCGCTGTTCTCATCGTGACACTCGTAGTCCCTTTGCCGCCTGCCGTGGGTAGGTCAGCGGGTAAATTGAAGAGCTATGGAATCACATGAATTGCCACAGATGGATCCCCGTGTGCTTAAGGCCACTTCCGTGAGGGCCGAGGACCCCGCAGCGCAGAGCCCGGAGCCGCAGGCGTTGAAGATCACCGCGGCGAGCTCGAATCCGAAGATGTTCACGCTGCCGTGGAAGAAGCCGCTGGCAACATGGCCTGAGGACCTGCTGGTCAACCTGCCGCGAGGCATCTCCAGGCACGTGGTGCGTTTCGTGCACGTGGGCGACGAAGTCTACGCCATGAAGGAAATCACACGCAACGTGGCGGAACGCGAATACGAGCTGCTGCGCCGACTGCAGAAGCTGGAACTGCCTACCGTGCAGCCGATCGCCGTGGTCACCGGCCGCCATAATGCGCAAGGTGAGCCGCTGGAAGCCATCCTGGTCACCAAGCATCTGAAATTCTCGCTGCCGTACCGCGCGCTGTTCGCCCGCAACCTGCGTCCCGACACCGCCGAACGACTCATCGACGCGCTTGCCGTGCTGATGGTGCGTCTGCACCTGGCCGGCTTCTATTGGGGCGATGTGTCCCTGTCTAACGTGCTGTTCCTGCGTGACGCCTACGCTTTTTCCGCGTTCCTGGTGGACGCTGAAACCGGTGATCTGCAGGTGAACCTCACCGAAGGCCAGCGTGAATACGATGTGGATTTGGCCCGTACGAACATCATCGGCGAACTGATGGATCTGTCTTCCGGCGCATTGCTGCCGAGCAACGTGGACGAAATCGAAATCGGAAACCGCCTGGTGGACCGCTACCATTCGCTGTGGAGCGCGCTGACCGACACCGACAAGTTCAGCCCGGACGAGATGTGGAAGATCGAAAAGCGCGTCAACAAGCTCAACGAACTGGGCTTCGACGTGGACGAGCTGGAAATGAAGACCGCCGAGGATGGCAAACGCGTGTTGGTGCGTCCGCGTGTGGTGGATGCGGGCTATGCCAATCGCAAGCTGCTGCGTCTGACCGGTCTTGACGTGCAGGAGAACCAGGCCCGCCGTCTGCTCAACGATCTGGACGCCTACCGTGCTTCCACCTGGCGCGATGGCGAGGATCTCGAAATCGTGGCCACCGACTGGATGCGCGAGGTGTTCGAGCCGACCGTGCGCATGATTCCGCGCGAATACCGTTCGCAGATCGAGCCGGCGCAGTTCTTCCATGAGGTACTCGACCATCGTTGGTTCCTTGCGGAGAAGGCCGGCCACGACGTGTCCATGACCGAAGCCGTGAAGAGCTATGTGGAGAACGTGCTGCCGCAGTACAAGCTCGATTCGAAGGATGTCGACGCGCTGAACGCCGAGGCCGATTCCGGCGTGATCGATGACGAATACACTTACGGCACCGACGAGGACGGCTACAACCCGGACGATGATCCGGACGCTGCGGTGTGGAGCCATTAGCCGTTAATGGCATATGAAAAAGCTCAAGCCATAAGGCTTGAGCTTTTTCATAAATATCGTAATAAACGATTACTTGGCTGCTGCGGCCTCGCGACGGGCGCGTGCCACGGCATACAACGTGATGCCCGCTGCCACGGAGGCGTTCAGCGATTCGACCATATTCGACATCGGAATGCCGGCGATGGAATCGCACGCCTCTCGTACCAGACGGCTCAGGCCGTTGCCTTCCGAGCCGAGCACAACGACCAGCGGATCGGTTTCGAAGCCGGTTTCGCCGACGAGCGCGTCGCCGCCGCCGTCAAGGCCGACGCTGTAGTAGCCGCGTTCCTTCAGGCTTTCGATCGCCTTCGTCAGGTTCACCACGCGAGCCACCGGCATATGCGCTGCGGCGCCCGCCGACACCTTCCATGCGGCGGCGGTGACCGAAGCGGAACGGCGTTCCGGCAGAATCACGCCGTTCGCGCCGAATGCGGCCGCGGAACGGATGACCGCGCCGAGGTTCTGCGGATCGGTGACGCCGTCCAGTGCGATGAACAGCGGACGTGCCGCGATGCGCGCGCTTTCCGAATCGGCTGCTTCCATGGCACGCGCCTTCTTATCGGCGCGGTCCACGAGCTCTGCCAGCGAGGAATACTGGAACGGTTGCGCCTTCAGCACCACGCCCTGATGGTTCGACGAGCGTGCGATACGGTCCATTTCGAGCCTGTCGGCTTCCAGCAGATGCAGTCCGTGGATGCCGGCGAGACGCACGATTTCGCGCGTGCGATCGTCATGCTCGATACGTGCCGCCACATACAGCGTGGTTGCCGGCACGCCACAACGCAGCGCCTCAAGCACCGCGTTACGACCGATGACCAGATCGTCGGATTCCGACGTGAACTTTGCCACGCGACGACGTGCCGCCAGTCGCGGATCGGCCATCTTGCGGCGATCGGCTGCCTTCTTGGCCTTGTATGCCTTGTGATATACGCGATCTTCGGCCTTGGGGGTCGGCCCCTTGCCCTTCAACGCGTTACGATGCTTTCCGCCCGACCCCTTGGTCGGTCCTTTTTTCATTGCTCCCATAACCGTCTATTGTCCCAGCACCCCGGGAAAAGTGCCTCGGGAAAAGCGCTTCAGAAAAGCGGCTCGGCTGCAGGCGGTCGGCCAAGTATGATGAAAAGAATGGAAAAGAAGAGAGAGTTTTTCGGACTGCCCATCATGTTCTGGGGCCTGTGGGTCACGTTGCTTATTTTGTGGATGGGCCGTTTCGTCACGTCGTTCCTCTCCATGTATCTAGTGTCCAATATGCACGTCAGCGCGGGCGTGGCCGGCACTATCGTCTCCATGTACGGTTTTGGCGGCATCTTCGGCTGCTTGTATGGCGGCGCGCTGTCCGACCGTTTCGGACGCCCCGCGATGATCGTCATCGGCAACCTCGGTTCCGCCGTGATGCTGGTGTTGCTGGCGTTTATCGGCAATCCGTGGATCATGGCGATCGCACTGCTCGTCTACGGCGCGATTTCCTCCATGCCAACGCCCGCGGTCGCGGCCTACGTTTCCGACGTGGTGCCGTTCCGCAAGCAGAAGCGCGCGTATTCGCTGCAGACATGGGCCGCGAATTTCGGTTTCGCAATCGGTCCGATCATCGCCAACCAGCTGGTGAAGATCTCCTATTCGCTGATGTTCTACGTGGAAGCCGCGGTGCTGGTGTTCGCCACGATGCTGATGGTTGTGTTCTTCAAGGAAGTCGGACTGGGCAAGCGGTCGCACGGTGCGGGAGCAGCGGCGCAAGCCGCGGAATAAAGCGCGGAACAGACCGTGGAACATGCTGTGAAACAGGCTGGCGAATCGCAGCAGCAATTCTCCGTATGGCGCAGCTACCGTCGCGCATGCACCGACGGCGCGCTGATGTCGATGGTGGTGCTGATGTTCCTGTACACGCTGGCGTATTACCAGATCGTCAGCGGACTGCCGATTTCGATGACGCAGATTGGGCTTGGTACGGACGAATATTCCAGCCTGCTGACCATTAACGGCGGGTTGCTGTGCCTGCTGCAGATTCCCGCAATCGGGCTGTTTCAGCGGATGAGCAACACCCGTGTGCTGGTGCTGGGCATGTCCATCACGGCGGTCGGCTACGCGTTCCAGATTGGTGCGAATTCGTGGGTGACGTTCGCGATTGCGACCGTGCTGTGGACGCTCGGCGAGCTTGGCACATTCCCGATTGCCGCTACGACGGTGGCGAATATCGCGCCGAAGGATGTACGCGGCACGTATCAGGGCTTGTACAACCTGGTGTGGTCGCTATCCAACGCGTTTTCGCCGCTTGTCGGAGGCTGGATTTTGAACGCGTTCGGCAGTCACGTGCTGTGGACCTGCTGCACGGTGATGTTCGTCATCGTGGCGATTGGTTTCTACGTGACGCGCGGCCCCCGCGAACGCGCCGCAGCCCGCAATCTCGCGATGGAGGAACTGTAGCGGTTGCGCTGCGCAGGTGGCGTGCGGTAGATACGCCACCGAACTTGCCAGACAACTTAACATAACTTAACAGCAACTTCGCATCTGTTAAGTTCGCTGGTAAGTTGCTGTTAAGTTCGTGCGAAGTTGACGGAAAGCGATGTATTGGCGTGATTGTGTGGCACAAATAATGGACATTGCCGGCAAGACAGGGATGCATGTGCGCGTATGAAAAAGCGGGAGGCCGCGATTCGGTTGGAATCGCGGCCTCCCGCTATGCGATTTAAAAAATCGGAAAGAAGAGAATCGGTGCCGCAGCGTTCGCTGCGGCGGTGCCTTGCCTCACGCGGTCTGTTTCAAAGAGATGGCCTGACGCGGTTCGGCTTGCCTTCCTGCTTGAAGGTCTTACTTGTTGAGAACCTTCTTCATCAGGTCGGCGGAGGCCTTGGCGAGTGCGAACTGGCCGAAGCCCGGATCGATGGAAGCGAGGTTGGAGTTGAGGATCTGGTTGAAAGTGTCGTTGTTCTTCATGATGTTTCCTTTCGGACGACCGCCTGGTTTCTTGCTTCTTTTTTCTTCTCTACATCGTGCGGTGCGTCGCTATTGTGTTGTTTTTCTTGTTCTTCGTTCTTCTGTTGTTTTTCTGTTGTGCCTTTACTATACGCACGTCGGTATGCGTCTGGCATGCCGCAATCGTCATTTCTATTGTAAAATCATCGGGTTATCTTGAAGAAAATGTGATTACTGTGCCCGCATAACAACACAATCGCCGTATCGTACGCTGACGCGAGACGGAACATATCCATTCCCATGTCAACGCACGATACGGCGATATCGGCGTAAATCAGCGGAATAATCGTAAATCAGCGGGGCTGACGGAAGTGACGGTCACCGATTGGATCGAACGGCGTGTGCGGTTCAAGCTGGTACCAGTATGCCACCGACGCGACGTCATCCTGCCGCTCGAAATTGCCGGCTTCCTCGGTGCCGATCTGCTGCCAGGTGACGCGCAGGTCAGAATCGAAATAAATCGGATCCGGAATGTGCCAGCGGTACAGGCCGCGCATGACGGGTGTGGCCACATCCCAGTAGTCGCTTTCGCGGTGCGCGGCAAGACGCTGCGAATAGAACGGGAATCCTAGGTACGGTCCGGTGAACGTGTTCTCGCGCATGCGGCCATGCTCGTCGAAGTCGGCGAAACTCCACGCGCCGCCGAAGTAGTCTTCCGCTCCGGTGCTGCACCACGTCGGGTACTGTTCATCGCCGTCGATGTACATTTTGACTTCGCCTTCGCCCCACCAGCGGCTTTCCAGCGCGGTCAGCGCAAGGTAGGTGCCGATGTACGCGCCATGGCCGTGCACATTGTCGAGAATCGTGTAGTCACGGGCAATTTCGGTGACGCGTTCGCGGCGCCACTGCGCATGGAAGCGCATCGCATCGGCTGGCAGCGCGTCGTATGCCGTGTAGTCGATTTGGTAGAAGAAGGCCGGCACGTCCTCGTTGTGATCGTTGCGCAGCACAATGCGCGCGTGCTCGAACGGCATGGCGAAATAGCAGTTGAAACCTCGATTTGGCACCACCATGATCGGGATGGAATTGATACGGCAGGCCTGTGCGTGACCGCAGCAGAAGAAATCGCCGATCGGGCACTGCACGGACGGCGTCTCCTCGCCATCCCAATAGAATTCGAGGATGAGATTGCGCAGTACGTTCGGACCGGTCGGGGAAGTGCGGTCGGTGACCGTCATCCAAATGTGGCGAATCACGCCCGGGCCATCGACGTCCATCAGCGTGACCGAATCGCCCGCCTTGATCGTCTGGATGCAAGGGCTGCCCTTACGTGACGGGCCGAGCGCGCTGGCAGCGGTGGCTGCAGTGCCCTTGCCGCCGGTCGGGTTTTCGGCGTTGACGCAACGTGTACGGCCGTGGTCCGTCGCGATTGCTAGCGAATCGAGGGCACCGTTGCCGAAACCGGAAGTCGCCATAGTATTCATTGTTCTCTCCTTTGTTAAACAGCTTGGGAAACGCGGAAATGGGTGCGCCGCCTACCACTACCGACTATCGTAGATCCCCCTTGCAGTGGGCGCGTCGATAATGCCGGCCACGGTGCTGAAAGCCGCCGCGGCCGGTTGTATCTGTTTTTGCGTTATTTCACAACATCCCAGCGTTGTTGGGTCGCGTTACTTCACTGCACCGGCGGTGATACCCTGCGACAGCTTGCGCTGGAAGATGATGAAGAAGATGATGGTCGGGATGATGCTCAGCAGCGAAGCCGATGCCAGCGTGGTCGCTTCCATGGTGCGCTGGCCCTGCAGGGTGGCGAGTGCCAGCGGAATGGTCTGTACGTCATCGCTCATGAGGAACGCCATCGGAATCATGTATTCGTTCCACGTCCACACGAAGAAGAACACGAACAGCACGCTGATGGTCGGCCAAGAAATTGGCAGCACCACCTTGCGCAGGATTTGCCAGCGAGAGGCGCCGTCGATGGCCGCGGCCTCAAGGATGGCCTGCGGGAACGTGCCGTATACGGAGGACAGCAGATAGGTGCCGTAGGCGCTTTGGATGATGGTGAAGATGATGATGATCGCGAGTTTGGTGTTGTACAGACCGACCTGCTTGAACATGGTGTACAGCGGGTAGAGCAGCGCTTCCTGCGGCATCATGTTGGCGAGCATGATGCCGAGCACGATCCAGGTGTTGCCCTTGACCTTGCCGATGCCGAGCGCGAAGGAGTTGAGCACCGACAGCACGACCGCCGCGACAGCCACCACTAGGGAGATGATGAAGCTGTTCCAGAACTTCAGCGGGAAGTTGGTGGTAGTCCAGAAGGAGATGATGCCCTCCATGGTGAAGTGCTTCGGCAGGGAGAGCGGGCCGGTGGCGTTGTAATCGGCGGAGGTCTTGAACGCGTTGACGGTCAGGACGAGCAGCGGGAACAGGACGAGCAGAGCTCCGGCGACGAGCAGGATCAGGGTGGTCCAGTCACCTGCGGAACGCACGTGCTGCGTTTTCTTCGAGGCCTTGCGCGCGGCGGCCGTGGACATGGAATAAGTCATGATGGCACCTTTGCTTTTCGGATTTTTAGTATGTTCTTGCGATTGTTTTTCGGGTTTTCTCTCAGACGAGTTCCTTCTCGACGTGCTTCTGCACGAGGGTGAACACGATGGAGAAGACGATGATTACCACAGTCAGCGCTGTGGAGATTGCGGCACCGTAGCCCACCTGCTGCACCTGGAAGAACTGGTTGTAGGAGTAGTACGACGGAACCGTGGTGGAGGTGCCCGGACCGCCCTTGGTGAGCAGGTAGACCGGAGCGAAGGTCTTCAGTGCGCCGATGGTTGCGGTGAGGATGACCACCAGCAGTTCAGGGATGATGGACGGCAGGGTGACCACGCGGAACTTCTGCCACCAGTTGGCGCCGTCAAGACCTGCGGCCTCGTAGAGTTCCGGATCGACGCGCTGCAGGCCCGACATGAAGATGACAATCGGGTAGCCGAGCTGGATCCACACCAGGATGAACATGAGGATCGGCAGTGCGCTGTCAGGGCTGCCCAGCCAGTTGTGCTGCAATGCACCCAAGCCGATCTTGGCGAGCAGTGCGTTGACGGCACCGTCCTCCGGGCGGAAGATCCAGCCCATGATGATTGCGGCGACGGCCACCGGAAGCAGCTGCGGCAAATAGAACAGCGCGCGCAGGAAGGAAGCGGTTTTGCCGCCGAACTTCTTTTGGATCACGTCGGTGAGCAGAGACGAGATGAACAGGCCGAGGATGGTAGGGATGACCACGATAGCCACGATGATCCAGAACGAGTTAGCGAAGGAAATCCAGAACGTCGAATCGGAGAACAGGCGTTTCCAGTTTTTCAGGCCGACCCACTTGACGGGACCGACGCCACGCCAGCGGGTGAAGCTCAGGTAGATGTTCCAGATGAACGGAACAACAACTACCGCGAACAGACCGATGAGGCCGGGGATGAGGTATGGAACGAATTTCGCGGAGCGGTTGCCGGGAAGTCTCGACATGGAGGCTTCGTGCTTGGTCTTTTGAGACATTGCAAGTCCTTTGAAATATTGATGATCCGAGGGATTTCCGATGGATTGTTCTGTGATGACGCACGATTTGGCGCGATGCGACGTGCGGAATGTATGGGGGAGGAAAGGGTTGGTGCGGTCCGCCCGAAGACGGGCCGCACCATTATTGGAGTTGGAATGGAAAGGAAGGATCGGTTGTTTTTAGTTGTTCTTGACGCCCATGTCCTCGACGCCGGTGTCGTACTTCTCGTGGATGTTCTTGAGCACGTCTGCCGGCTTCTTGGTGCCGTTGACCAGCTCCTGGAACTCCGCTGGAACCGCGTCGGTGAGGTTGGAGGCCGCGTAATCCGGGTAGTAGCTGAGCTTGCCGTCCTTGGCGTAGGAATCGTATTCCTCGATCATGGCCTTGCTCTTCGCGTCGGTGATCTTGCTGGTGTCTGCCGCTACCGGAATGCCGCCTGCGTTGCCGAGGAAGTTCTGCACATCATCGGAGAGGACGTAGTCGATGAACTTGGCGGACAGATCCTTGTGGTGCGACTTCTCAGGAATCACCAGCAGGTTGCCTGCGCAGCCGACTGCGTAGTTGGATTCCGGCATGACGGCCGCGTCCCAATCGAACGACTTGATCTGCTTGACGAAACGGCCCTGGTTCCAAGTACCAGTCTGGTAGATCGGATATTCGCCCTTGATGAAGGCCTGCGTGGTGTCCTCGGCCTTCATGCCAGTGGCGTTGCGGGAGATGAAGCCCTTGTCAAGCCACTCGTTGATGGTCTTGACGGAGTTGGTCAGCACTTTGGAATTCCAGTCGACGTCACCCCTGTACAGCTGCCAGTTGTCGATGAACTTGGAGTCGGCATTCTTGGAAACGAGCTGCCACCACAGCCACATCACGCCGTATTCCTGCGCGTCGGCTGCAATCGGGGTCACGCCGGCGTCCACGAACTTCTGGCAGGCGTCCACGAACTCGTCGTAGGTGGTCGGAATCTTGATGTTGTACTTGGCGAACAGGTCCTTGTTGTAGTAGACGCGCTGGAATTCAGCGTAGCTGGTCATACCGTACCAGGTATCGCCGTCCATGATGCCGTTCTCGTCGTACTTGGCGACTGCTGCGTTTGCGCCGGTCACCTTCTTGTCCCAGCCGTACTGCTTGACATAGTCGCCGAGGTCGGTGAGCAGGCCCATGGTGGAGAGCACGCCGGCGGAGCCGTTGCCGCGGTTGGATTCCATGAGGTCTGGCGCTTCGTCGGAGTTCAGGAATTGGCTGCCGTTCTGCGCGATCTGGGTGAAGGACTTGCGCTCGAAGTTGATCTTGACGCCGGTCTCTTTTTCGAAGGCCTTGGCCGCGCGACGCCAAGCCTGAGTCTGGCCTGCGTCGTCCTCTTCGTAATACCAGAACGACAGGTTGTCCGGCTTTTCCTCGTCCTGTGCGGTATCGCTACCACATGCGGCGAGGGAGGTCAGCGACAGTGCTGCGATGGCCAGCGTGGCCAGTCCTCGTTTGATGTTCATTGCTATTCTCCTTGTTTCCTTCTTGAGGCGCGCCCTGCGGCACGGCTCACATCTGGTTGTATTGAAACGTTTCGATGACGTGCGTGCGATTCCGCGGTCCGTTTGGATTCGCCGGATTTCGCCCGGCTTGTTCGTTTGTTCGGTTTCTTCGGAGACCGTCATATCGTCATTGAAACGTTTCGATTATCCGTATGAAATTATGTTGCCTTGCGATTCCGTCCGGCCGCTCTGCCTTCCGGTAATCGCAGGAAAATCTATATTGTTCCGCCGGACCCCGCTTCCGCAACGGATCCGCGTCGCTTCAGCGCGGGTTCGATGAGTTCCACGGAACCTTTGATGTCGGTGTGCTCCTCGATGGCGGAGACCAACAGGTTCATGGCTTCGGCGCACAGCTCCTCCGGCATGACCGGCATTTCGGTGATGGGGAAGCGCGTCGGCTCGCCTTCGAAATACGTGCCGCACGACAGGACCGAAACGTCCTGCGGAATCGACATGCCCGCGTCGTGCAACGCCATCAGCACCTGGCTGAGGACGCTTGCGTTCGCCTGGTTGATGATGGCGGTCGGGCGGTCGGGGTGCGCGAAGACGGTGCTGACGAAGTGCTGCGCGTCGAAGCTGTCCGCTTCGTAATGCTCGGATTCGATGACCGTCATGCCGAGCTCCTTCGCGTGCGCCAGCAGGCTTTCGCGGAAGATAACGACGTAACCGGAATGGCGGTTGTAGTCGGATTCGTTGTTGCGCAGGAACACGACGGTGCGGTGTCCCTTCTCGTACAGGAAGTCGACGGCCTTGCGGCCCATCAGCGCGAAATCGATGTCCACGCAGGCGCAGCCGGCGTGCGACGACGGATAGCCGATAGCCACGCACGGCTTGGAAAAAGTGCCGGATTGAGCGGCGCGCTCGTCATCCTGCTCCACGTCGAGCAGCACGATGCCATCCGCAAGATTGCTTTGCGTCACGCGGCGGATATCCTTCACTGCATCCGGACCGGTCAGCAACATCACGTCATACCCTGCATTCCTTGCGGCCCATGCGGTGCGCAGGAAGTAGGCGTTGTACCTGGCCTGGTTGATGTCGCCTCGAATCGGGGCGCTCAACGCGATGATCTGGTTGCGCATGCCGCGCATCTTACGGGCGCTGGCGTCCGGAGTGTAACCGAGCTTCTCTACGGCGGCCATGACTTTGTCGGTGGTTTTCGCAGAGATTGAACGCTTGCCGGATAGTACATAGGAGACGGTGCTGGCGGAAACTCCCGCTTCGCGGGCCACGTCTTTGATGCCTGCCATGCGTCTCGCCTCCCTCTTGTGCCGTTCTATCCGCTATTTATCGAATCGTTTCGTCGAAACGTTTCACTTAGCATAGCGCGACTATAAAATCATGTCAATCGTACGGCACGTCGCGTTCTCCCGTATGGGTTTATCGCCTATACGGGAGAACTACGCGTAGTTAGCGCTTCTTGCCGGACTTGCCGACCTTGCCAAACGTGAACGCGCGGACGATCGCCACAATGCCAAGTGCAACCAACGCGCATCCGCCAAACAGAATCAGCCAACCGGTGGAGGCCAGCGGGCTGAACAGCATGATGCAGCCGGCCACAATCGAAATCAGCGCGTAAATCACAGCCCATGCGGAACTTGGCATATGCCACGACTCAACCAGCGCCATCACGCCTTCCATCATCCAGCCGAGGCCCACCACCATAGTGACGAGCACTGCCAGCATGGCGCCGGACAGGGTCGCATTCTTCAGCATGACCACGCCACCGACTGTCAGCAACAGGCCGACCAGAATGTCAAGCACGCGCCAGCCTCCCGGCAGACCGAGCTCCACAATTGCGGTGACGATACGGATCACCCCGGAAATCACGAAATACGCGCCCAACGTAACCGCGGCGATCTTCAGCGTCACCCCCGGCCAGATGAGTAGCGCAATGCCGAGCACAATCGCCATCACGCCGAGCACGCCATACACACCGCGAATGGCATTCTTCGCGCGTTGCGGCACCCACGATTCCACCAACTTGAACGGGCTTACCGGCTCCCACTCGCCACTGTCGTTGCTATGGCTATTCGGGTCGTAACCATACGGATTACCGTACGGATATCCATACGGATTGCCGTAGGGGTTGCCATATGGATTGCCGGAATAGCGAGGGGTCTGCTCGGCATCTGGTCCGCCGCTTTGTGGACCGTCCTGCTGTTGCGATTGCTGCGCTTGCTGGTTCGGTGCATAGGCGCCGTATCCCGGCTGCGGTGGTTGACTGGGGTCGTTGGGATTGCCGGGATTCATATTTGGATAGCTCATGATGCCCTCCTTCAGAAAAACATGCTTTGAGGCGTCGTTTGCTTCAAAGACGTGCTTTCATTTTAGGCACCCTGCCTGTTTTCAGCCATCAACAGAATCGGCCGGCCTGCCTATTGGCAAGTCGGCCGGAATTATGCCGCGAATCGGCGGTTATGCTTGAGGCTGAAGCTGGCTTAGCTTAGAACAGCTTGAGCTGAACGTTGAGGCTGAGCGGCTGGTCGGCGGGCAGCTGGTACTGCTCATGCACCGGCGACATCCACGAATCGTCGCCGCCGACGCCCATTTGCGCGGCCAGCAGACGCAGGAACATGTGACGCGGCTTCGGCAGCTCATCCTGATGCAGCGCCTCTTCCAGCATCGTGCTCGAATACGGCAGTAGGCTCATCGCGAACGGCTTTGCGCCGGCACCGCGCTTCACGCGCACACCGTGGCCAGAATCGTCCGTGATCTCCGCCCAACGCACATCCTCATGATTGCCGGTTTCCTGCGGCAGCAGGTACGGCGCGCAATCATCGCCAGCCGTCGTGCTCCATACACCCAGCTTCGCGTGCCTGCGGTCGGCGTACGTCTCTTCCGGACCGGCGCCGTAGAATCGCAGGTTCGCATATTCCACCGGCAGCGCCCATTCGATACCGAACGCCGGAATCGTTGGCAGATCGCCGTTCTTCTCGCCTGGATACTCGACGTCGAGCGAAACGAGGCCGGCCGTGTCGGCAACGTAACGGACCGTCACTTTCGTGCGCTGCGGAATCGCCAATTCGTACGTATACGTGGCTTCCACGGCATTTTCTCCACGATTTGCGATCGCGCAGTCGACGCAACGCGCATACTTTCCTGCGACCGCCCACGCGGCACGTTCGAAAGCGTGTCCAGCACCGCGATCGTTGTCCGTCAGCGGACGGAACGTGGTGATCGACGGGCGGCGCAGCACGAATTCGCGCTCGCCGAACGTATATGAAACCATACCCCCTTGTGCGCGGGAGAACAGTGCTTCACGACCCTGTCCGCGCACGCCGGCGTTCCAGCGGCCAAGGGTGACGGTGCCGTCGGCCGGAGCTCCGGCCGCGTCAACGGCATCTGCAGTGGTCTTCGCACCTGCCACCACGCACTGGCCGAACGCCAGCTCGTAGCCGGCCGGTGCCCAATCGCAAGCGTTGCCAAGCTGCTGCGATACCTCCAAAACCAGCTCTTCGGCGTTGCTGCGGTAGTCATCAACCGGCCAATCGACTTCGAATGAAGCGCTCTCGCCGGCGGCCACGTCGAAACGGCGCGTAGTCGACCATACCGGCTTGCCGTCGGCCAAAATCCGCAGCACGAAGCGATAATCGCCCGTAGACACGAACAGATTGTCGTTCGTAATACGCGCTTCATCGACCGAAACCGCAATTTTCACGTTCGCATACAGCTGCTTGACTTCCTGCGCTTTCGGCGAGGGGGTGCGGTCGGCGAACAGCAGGCCGTCGCCGGAGAATTCGTAATCGCTTGGACGATCGCCGAAATCGCCGCCGTAGCACATGCGTGTCGTGCCGTCGGGCAGCTTGGTCTCGATTGCTTGGTCGATGAAATCCCAAATGAAACCGCCCTGGTACATCGGGTAGCGTTCCAACGCCGTGTATTCGTCCATATTGCCGCACGAATTGCCCATTGCGTGCATGTATTCGCAGGAAATGTACGGCTTCTTTGGACCGTCCGTATGTGCCGGGCTGCCGTCGTTCAGATAGCGTTCGATTTCGTCAGCATGCGCGTACATACGGCTTTCGATGTCCGTCACATCCTCGAATTCGCGCATGTGCACGGAACCCTCGTAATGTACCGGACGATTCGGATCAATCGTGTGCGCGTGGCGATACATCGCACGAAAAACCTCGCCCGCGCTCGACTCGTTGCCAAGCGACCAGATCAGCACGCTCGGATGGTTGTAATCGCGGCGCATCATGCTGTTGATGCGGTCCACGCACGCGCCCTCCCATTCGGGGCGGCTGCCGGGGATGCCGTCTTCAGGACGCTCGACATTGTTTGCCACCCACGTGCCGTGCGTCTCCATATTTGTCTCGTCGATCAGATACAGACCGTACTCGTCGCACAGGTCGTACCAATACTCCTGGTTGGGGTAGTGGGAGGTGCGGATGGCGTTGATGTTGTGCCGCTTGCAGAAGACCACGTCGGAAAGCATGTCCTCGCGGGTGATCGCACGCCCGCGCTTCGCGTCGAATTCGTGGCGGTCCGCGCCCTTGAACACGATGCGCTTGCCGTTGATCGTCATGATGCCGTTTTCGATGCGGAATGTGCGGAAGCCGATCTTCTGCGTCACGGTTTCGATGATGGCGCCGTCATGTCCGACGACGCGTACGGTCAGCGTGTACAGCGTCGGCGATTCCGCGCTCCACGGCGCGATGTTCGTCATTTTGCCGGAATTAAGGGCGATTTCGCCGTTGCAGGCCTGCGTTGATTCCCATACGACATTTCCGTCGCCGTCGCGCAGCGTGCTTTCGATAGTCATCGCGTCGGCGGAGTTCGGCGGTGTCGGCCGTACCGGCGGTGTCGGCTGCGGTGTAGTCGGCTTCAAGCTGCACGGTTTCGACGTGCGTATGCGGCTGGGCGGCGAGCTCGACGGTGCGGAACAGGCCGTGCAGTCGCCAGAAATCCTGGTCTTCCAGCCAAGAGGCGCTCGAATATTCGTAGCAGGCGACGGTGAGCGTATGCTCGGCTTCGGGGGAATCGGCGGCGTTGCCATTGCCGTTTCGCAGCGCTTCCGTCACATCGAATTCGCTCGGCGTGAATCCGTCCTCGCCGTAACCCACGAACGTGCCGTCAAGCCATACGTAGATCGCGGTGGCGGCACCGTGGAAGGTGAGGCTGACCGTGCCGTCGTTTTCCAGCGTGCGCGCAAGCTGCGCGTCGAGCGCGAATCGACGGCGGTAGATCGCCACATGGTTGTTTTCCGGAATATTTGGCGCCTGCGGATCCTCGTGACCGTCCCACGGATATTGGATGTTGACGTACTTGTTCTTGAGATAGCCGGCCATCTGCAAGTGGCCCGGCACCTCGATCGCGCCGAAATCGCCATCCTCGAAATCGACGGCCGCGAACGGAGCGCTTTCCACGTCCACGTTGCGCGCTTGTTCGATACGAACCTTCCATTCGCCGTCGAGGCTCTGCTTCGGCTCGCTCGTCTCGCCGATGACATATCGGTGGCTGGAATGTGCCGGCTTGCGGTTCGCTGCGAACACCGTCGGATCGGTGAGCCAGCTTGCACTTGCCGTGGTTGCATGTACGATTGCGAGTTCGGCTGTATCTGCCATCTTGCATCCTCCTGTATTACTTGGTGTCACTGCATCGTTGCGGTTGCGCCGTGCGATGTTGCACGACCGTTTAGTAATGAATTTTACTAACTACCGATAATATATCACACTTCATGGTATCGTGCACCCGTCGCGTGCCATGCATCGTTCCGCCACATGTCCATTTTTCACACGCCGAGGATGTGCGATAATAACAGGATGCGCCGATGGCGTCCGCCCGGTGCCCACAACCGCGCAGCGTTGCCTCGCCTTTGCAAAATGCTTGCGATTCCGCGGATTTTCGATTTCCGCGATTCGAGGCATACGTAAGACGGGGGAGAGCTGACTACTCCGCGGCGCTCCCAAGGAGATCACCATGGATGATCGCAAGAAAGATCAGTCCATCCAGTCCCATGCCAATTTTGACGGCGATTCCGCTACGGGCGATCGCACGCAGATTCGGCAGGATCAGCAAAACCAGCAGCCGCCACAAATCGACCCGTCGCTTGCCGACGCGCAAGCCGTGGCCGCATCGCTCGGCGTCGATCCGAACACCGGTCTGAGCCAAGCCGAAGCTGAACGCCGACTCGCGCAATACGGGCCGAACGAGCTCGCATCCGCACCACCCGTGCCAAAATGGAAGAAGTTCCTGGCGCAGTTCAAAGACCCCCTCGTCTACCTGCTGCTCGCTGCCACCGGCATCTCGCTCATCGCATGGTTCATCGAAAAAGCCAACGCTGCGCCAGGCGCGGAAGGCGGCGAAATACTGCCGTTCGACGCCATCGTCATTGTGCTTATCCTTATCGTCAACGCGGTACTCGGCTACATTCAGGAATCGAAAGCGGAAGAAGCCGTCGAAGCGCTCTCCCAAATGACCGCGCCGCAAACCAACGTGCTGCGCGACGGCAAAATCGCACGCATCAACACCGTCGACGTGGTGCCGGGAGACATGGTCGTGCTCGGTGAAGGCGACTCCATTCCCGCCGACGGACGTCTGCTCGCCGCCGCCAGCCTGCGCGTGGCGGAAGCGAGCCTGACCGGTGAAAGCGTACCGGTCGGCAAAAACGTCGACACACTTGCCGAAGCCAAGGCCTTGGGCGATCGCGCCAATATGGTGTTCAACGGCACGTCCGTGACGCAAGGCACCGGCCGCGCAATCGTGACGAGCACCGGCATGCGCACGCAGGTCGGTAAAATCGCGGACCTTCTGCAGGCCACGGATGATGATGACAGTCCGCTGCAGAAGGAAATGAACTACGTTTCCAAGATTCTCGGCATCGCGGTGTGCATTATCGCGGCGGTCGTGCTGGTGGCGCTTGCGCTGACCGAAGGCTTCAACGACATCCACGACGTAATCGATTCGCTGCTGCTATCCGTTTCGCTGGCCGTCGCGGCCGTGCCGGAAGGGCTCGCCGCGATTCTGACAGTCGTGCTCGCGCTCGGCGTGCGCCGCATGGCCGAACATCATGCGATCGTCAAGAAACTGCATTCCGTGGAAACGCTCGGTTCCGCGTCGGTGATCTGCTCCGACAAAACCGGCACGCTCACCCGCAACGAGATGACGGTGGAACGCGTGGTCACGCCGAGCGGTGAGGTGCAGCTGACCGGCACCGGCTATGCGCCGGAAGGCAGAATGGTTGCGATTTCCGATGCCGGGCTTACATCCACCCCGTCGCCCGCGCAGGAAGCGGCACAGCTTGAAGCCGTCGCCACGCTCGCAGTGGGCGCGCTGGCCAACGACGGCGAACTGCGCGAAAACACAGGTGCCGGCGATGGTTCCGCTGCTTCCGACATAACGTGGGAAGCCGTCGGCGACCCGACCGAAGTGTCGCTTATCGTCGCCGCACGCAAGGTGAAGGCCGATCGCAAATACGCCAACTACACGCGCGTGGGCGAGATTCCCTTCACTTCCGATCGCAAACGCATGACCGTCGTCGCGCAGGATAACACTGATGCCGGGCGTCTCACCGTCTTTGCTAAAGGCGCCCCCGACGTGCTGCTCGGCTACTGCAGCCGCATCGCGGTCAACGGTGCCGTACGACCGATGACGCAAGGCGATCGCCAGCAGATCCTCGCCGCCGTGGAACGCCTGTCCGCCGAAGCGTATCGTACGCTGGGCCAGGCGTACCGGCCACTCGGCACCGCGTCGCTCGCCGCAGTGCCGGGCGTGCGCATCAACGCCGCCGGTCACGTCGCCGACATCGCCGACCAAAGCGATGTGCTGGAAAGCGACTTGATCTGGGTCGGTATGGTCGGCATCATCGATCCGCCGCGTACCGAAGTGCGCGATTCCGTCGCCGAAGCGCATCGTGCCAGCATCCGCACCGTCATGATTACCGGTGACCATCCGCTTACCGCGGCACGCATCGCCAGCGATCTGGGCATTATTGAAACGGACGGAGACGGCAGCTCGGTCGGCAGCGCCGACCTTAGTAGCAAAGTGCTCACCGGCGTTCAACTCGACGAGCTGCCGGACGAGCAAGCGTTCGACAAGGCCACCCGCGAAATCTCCGTGTACGCGCGCGTTGCGCCGGAACACAAGCTGAAAATCGTCGAATCGCTGCAACGGCAAGGCAATATCGTGGCTATGACCGGCGACGGCGTAAACGATGCTCCCGCCGTCAAAACCGCGGACATCGGCGTCGCGATGGGCATCACCGGTACCGAAGTTACCAAGCAGAGTGCCAAGATGATCCTCGCCGACGACAACTTCAGCACCATCGTCGAGGCGGTACGCGAAGGCCGTGGCATTTTCGACAACATCCGTAAATTCCTGCGATACCTGCTCAGCTCCAACGTGGGCGAGGTCTTCACGGTTTTCGGCGGTGTGATGCTGGCCGGCTTCCTCGGCATCACGCAGCCGGGCAGCCAAGGCGTGACCGTGCCGCTGCTCGCCACGCAGCTGCTGTGGATCAACCTGCTCACCGACGCGGCACCGGCCTTGGCGATGGGCGTCGATCCCTCCACCGACGACGTGATGGCCCGCAAGCCGCGCAAACTCACCGACCGCGTGATCGACGGGCAGATGTGGGGCGACATCATCTTCATCGGCATCATCATGGCCGCCGTCACGCTGATCGGCATGGACATGCACCTCGCCGGAGGTCTGTTCACGGACCGTTCCGTGGATGCCATCGGACATGATGCGCAAATGACTGAGGCGCGCACGATGGGCTTCACCATCCTTGTGTTTGCGCAGATGCTCAACGCGCTGTGCTCTCGCTCGCATGACCAGTCGGTGTTCGTGGGGCTGTTCGCCAACAAGTGGCTGTGGGGTGCGATCGCACTGTCCACGCTGCTGCAGCTTGCGGTGGTCTACGTGCCGTTCCTCAACACCGCGTTCGGTACCGTGCCGCTGTCCGCGGGTGCGTGGGTCGAATGCCTCGGCCTGGCGATGATTGTGCTCGTCGCCTCCGAGCTGCGCAAGTGCGTGCTGCGTGCGATGCATCGGCGGTGATGCTGGCTTATAGCGTCGACGGGCTAGACTGGACGACAGTTGGTGGGCGCGCGTTGGCTGCGCGCCCGCTCATATGACGATTGTTCCGGTGATGTTTGGAGGAATTTCGATGCTGCTGTCCGATCGCGACATTCTCGCCGCACAGGCCGACGGTCATATCTCACTCGATCCGTGGACCCCGGAGATGGTGCAGCCGGCTTCGATTGACGTGCGTTTGGACCGGTTCTTCCGTCTGTTCAACAACCATGCGTATACGTATGTGGATCCGGCGGAGAACCAGGGCGAGCTGACCGAGCAGTTCGAAGTCCGGCCGGACGAGCCGTGGATTCTGCACCCGGGCGAGTTCGCGCTCGGGTCCACATGGGAGTATGTGAAGCTCGATGCATCCATCGCGGCTCGTCTTGAAGGCAAAAGCTCGCTCGGTCGTCTCGGCATCCTTACCCACTCCACCGCGGGCTTCATCGACCCTGGCTTTGAAGGTCATATCACGCTGGAATTGTCCAATGTGTCGACGCTGCCGGTGAAGCTGTGGCCGGGCATGAAAATCGGACAGATGTGCTTCTTCCAGCTGAGCTCGCCCGCCGAGCATCCGTACGGCTCCGCCGGCACCGGCTCGCACTACCAGGGCCAGCGCGGTCCGACCCCGAGCCGCTCCTACGTGAACTTCTACAAGGCCGATATCACCGACTGATGCATCACAGAATCCCCGGCGCGATGTCATGCACGGCGAGCCATCCGCGTAGGTCGCTGAACTCGTCGAGGCTGACGGAGTGGTCGAGCCCACGGTAGCTTTTCGCGGTGAGGAACGTGTGCTCGTCCAGCCAGGCGCTCATGGCGAAAAGCTCCGGCTTGGCGATCACCGTATCGCTGTTGCCGTAACCGAAGAACGTGGGAATATTGAGCGGCGCGATACGGTCGTCGGCAGGCGCGGTGCCGCGGACGAGCCCAGGCGCAAGGAATCCGGACAATGAAATCGACGCACGGTAGCGTTCCGGGTGCACGCGCAGCAAGTGAATAGCCAGCAGACCGCCCTGCGAAAAACCAATCGGCACCACGGCACGGTCGTCGGGAATGTTCGCCGAAACCCAATCGTCGATTGCTTTCGCTGCGGCGAATGCGTCACGGTCCAAATCCTCGCCGGTATCCACACAATCATGCAGCCACGAGTACGCGCCGGGTGCAAAGCGGCCAGCCGGCTGCAGCGTCAACGGCGCGCGCAACGAGGCGAAATCGTTGTATGGCGCGACGTAGCGCATCATGTCGGCCAAGTCCGCCTCGTTCGATCCCCAGCCGTGCAGGCACAGGAACAACGGTCGTTTCGGCGCGGTGCTGCCGCCGCCGCGCGAATACTGCACATGCGTGATTTGCAGCGGTTCGCCGAAACGGCCCGGCACCACGTCCGATTCGCGTCCGATCAGCGCCGTCTCGTCATGCCCGTTGTTGTTTGCTTTGCTTTCGATTGCGTCGCTCATACCTTCCCAATATAGCGTGCGTTTGCGGCACGCGTTCGCAGTGCGAAGAGGGCTGCGGAAAAGTTGCGAAAAAAGAAGACCCCGGCGGGATCGGCCACCGGGGAGAGAAAGGAGAGAGAAGAAGAAAGGGTTCAATTGTCGGGAACTTTAAGGTTCCTGGTCGGCTTGTTTCTGCTGACAATTCATATATAAACACCTGATGCTGAGCGCATGTCTGGTGTTTTCTGAAAACTTCCTGAGAATCCGATGGCGATTTCGTTCAGGCGCAATTTGGCACAGTTCCCGACGAACACGATTTCGGCTGGATGCGATTCCAGCCGATCGTCCGCCATTGCGCAATCGTCCGTCGCCACGCGATCCGAACGCCGGAAATCGAAAAAACGTCAGATCTGCGCGTCCGCATCCACGCTCATCACATACACGTTGCGTCGCAGCTGCTTGCTTTGCGCACGCGTGATGTCGCCGGCCTCATACATGTCCTGGATCACGCCCAGCTCGATGCCGTAGCTTTCGCGCTTGACCTCCTCGGCCTGTTCCTGCGCTTCGGCGCTGATGCCCATATTCGGACGCGCCCTCAACGCGGATTCGCTGCGTCGGTAGTCCAACAGTAGGCCGGAGCAGTGCTCGGTGTTGTACGTGTCGCCGCCCATCTCCTCATACAGTCGGTCGATCACATACTCGATGGCGTCCACCTGCACCACGCGCGTATGCGCGAACAGTTCGTCGTCGGAGAACAGCGGGGTGGTGCGGCGGATGCGGCTGTTCACGCGGCGCACCAGCGTGCCCGTACGCCTCTGCAACGCGCGGAGACGTCCCTTGAGACGCCAGATCGTGCGTCCGGAATTGTGCTCCGTCTCGATGTGGCGCAGCGAGCTCATGATCTGGTCGAGCAGGCGCTCGCAGGCCTCGGCCTCCAGGTCGTTCGCGGCGCGGTTCTCGGTCGGATTCGCTTTGATGGCCGCACGCACGCCCGCCAGACGGTTCTTGACGTATTCCTTCTCCCAATTCAGCGCGTCGATCTGCAGCCTCATATACCCCTGCGGATCGATTTCGCCGGTGCGTTGCTTCAGTCGCGTGATGCGTTTCGTATACGAGTCGATGACCATGAGCACCGCACGTCGGTTGTCGGGCGTGACGCGTCCCGTCAGCTCCTCGACGGTCCGCCGCAGCACTTCGATGGTGATTTCCGTCATTTCCGTGGACGTGTCCTTATTGCGATTCGGCGCGAGCAGCGGCAGCAGGAAATTCGCCAGCAGCAGCGTCATCACGATCACACCGCCGGCGATGAAGATCAGTTCGTTGCGCATCGGGAAATTCGCGCCCGCCGCGATTGTGTACGGAATCGTGAACATCAGCGACAGTGTGATGGTGCCCTTCGGCCCGCCGAACGTCATGACGGCCGCCGATCGCCAGCGCTTCGCCGTCATCTTGCGTCGCTTGCCGGTGGTGGTGTCGCGCGCCAATCGCAGCATCAGCGAAATCCATAGGAAACGCATGGCGATCACCACGGCCGAAACGGTCAGAATCGCAATCAAAAGCAGCCAATTGCTGACGCGTGGATCGTCCCAGCTGGCGGTCATCGCGGTCGGCAACAGCATGCCGAGCAGAATGAACACGGTGCCGTTCAGCGAGAACGACAGCACCCCCCATACGCTGGATGAGACGATATTCGTACGTGCCACATTCGGGCCGATGCCGGTGCGGTCGAAGCGGATAAGCAGGCCGGCGGCCACCACCGAAAGAATGCCGGAAACGTGCACCGCTTCCGCGCCCAAATACAGGATGAACGGCAGGAACAGTTCCATCAGAATACGTGTGGTCATTGTTTCCCAGCCGAGGGAACGCATCGTTTCGAACACCACGTCAGCCACCATGCCCACGACGATGCCGAAGAATGCGCCGCCGAAGAAGGACGCCACGAATTGCATGGCCGATTCGCCCACTTCGAATACACCGCTGACGGCCGCCGCGATGGCGAACTGGAAGCCGACGATGCCGGACGCGTCGTTGAACAGCGATTCGCCTTTCAGCACGCTCGTCTGCCGTTGCGTCAGCGCCGCTTCCTTGCCGAGCGACGACACTGCGACCGCATCCGTCGGCCCAAGCGCGGCACCGAGCGCCAAAGCCGCTGCAAGCGGAATCGCCGGCCATACGGCATGCAACGCGAAACCAACCGCCACCATCGTCGCGATTGCCAAACCGATCGCCAATGACAACGACAGTTTCACCGATTTGAGCAGTTCCGATTTATCGATTTCGTGCGCTTCCAAATACAGCAGCGGCGCGATGAACAACACCATGAACAGTTCAGGGCTGAGCGTTACGTCCGGAAAGAACGGCAGTTGTGATGCCAGCGCGCCCAACGCGATCTGCACGAGCGGCGTGGAGACCTTGGGTATGAATCGGCTCAGGAACGAGGACAGTACGACGGCAGCGATGATGCATAGAATCAACTCGAATACCGCCAACGTGCCTCCTTTGCGCGTATTTCCAACCTTTTCCAGCCTACCAAGAGGCGGTTATGAGCGTGTTTCGCTATGGGCTGACGTTCGTGCCGCTTCGGTTGGGCGCGCAGGTCGGGCATGCAGGTCGGACGTGCGGACCAGTCGTGCGGAGCGGTCGTATGGCCGCCGCTACACTGTGGCGTATGCGATGGGACGATGATATGGAACTGGCGGTCGCGCTGGCCCGCGAAGCCGCCGCGGATGGCGAGGTGCCGGTTGGTGCTGTCGTGCTTGCCGCTGACGGACAGGTGATTGGCCGCGGGCGGAACCTGCGTGAGACGCATGCTGATCCGCTTGCCCACGCCGAAGTCAAGGCGATGGCTGAAGCGGCCGCCTCGCTTGGCACTTGGAATCTTGCTGATTGCACGCTTGTCGTTACGTTGGAGCCGTGCCCGATGTGCGCCGGTGCCTGTCTGCAGACGCATATCGGACGTATTGTGTTCGGTGCGTGGGATGCCAAGTTGGGTGCATGCGGTTCGGTATGGGATATTCCCCGCGATCCGCACGTCGGACTTGTACCGGAAGTGATTGGCGGTGTGCGCGAAGCGGAATGCGGGCGATTGATGACCGATTTCTTCGCGCGCCGACGCTAATTACTTTCCGAAAGAAACAAACACGCAGGGCGATGGGAAGAAAAGCGGTATGCAGTATCATCAAAGCGTCATACCAACCAAGAATCGCAAGAAAAGGATGCTGCAATGACGCTCATTCAGACTTTCCACGGCACCGCTTCCAACGGCACACCCCTTACCGCCGTGTATGCCGAGCAGCCGGCTGCCGCCGCAGCTTTTGCTCTGGTGTTCCCCGGCAGCGATTTGCCGAGATTCGTGCATTGGGGTCGCCCGCTCACCGCACCGGAAACCGTGATCAACACGTTCGACGCGCTCGCTCCGCAGCGTGTTTCCGGAGCCCTCGACTACACCGCATGGCCGAGCGTGCTGCCGACACAGTCCGAAGCGTGGTCCGGCTCTGACCGTTTCGACGTGCGCCGTGACGGCGTGGAACTGTTCTGCAAGTTCCAGGTCACCGACATCAAAGCCGAAACCGTGGCCGCCGGCAAAACCTACACCATGGCCGAAAAAGACGGCTACCCCAGCTGGAGCGTGGCCTCCGAGCCCAAGCAGACGCCTACCGTCACCGTCACTGCCGAGGACGTGGAACAATGCGTGAAACTTACGTGGACCTGTGAGCTCGATGAAACCGGCCTCATCCGCCAGCATGCGGAGGTGACGAACACCGGCGAGGGACGACTCGAGATCGGCAAGATCGAACTTGCATTCAGCGTGCCCGCCGACGCCAACGAGATCCTCACCACCACCGGTCACCATCTGCGTGAGCGTTCCCCACAGCGCCAGGACTTCACCATCGGGCGCTTCGCCAAATCCTCCATGATTGGCCGCCCCGACTTCGACGCCACCCTGCTGCTCAGCGTTGGCGAACACGGCTTCGGTTTCACCCACGGCAACGTCTACTCCGCGCACGTGGCATGGAGTGGCAACAGCGTGCTGTCCGCGGAACGACTGCCCTACACCACTGGCGTGATCGGTGGCGGCGAAGTGCTCTTCGGCGGCGAAGTCGGTCTGGAACACGGTGAAAGCTACACCACGCCATGGCTCGTCGGCTCTTACGGCGAGGGGCTCAACGAAGTCGCCTCACGCTTCCATGGTTACATCCGTCGCGTGCACCGCGACTGGCTCGTGGACCATGGCATCGCGCCCAAGCCGCGTCCGGTCATCCTCAACACATGGGAAGCCGTCTACTTCAACCACGATTACGACACCCTGACCGCGCTCGCAGACAAGGCCGTGGAAAGCGGCGTGGAACGCTTCGTCGTGGATGATGGCTGGTTCGGTGCCCGCCGCGACGACACCGCCGGTCTGGGCGATTGGCAGATCTCACAGGACGTTTGGCCCGATGGGGACAAGTCCCTCAAGGCGCTCGCCGACTACGTGCACGGCAAAGGCATGGAGTTCGGCCTGTGGTTCGAACCGGAAATGGTCAACCCGGACTCCGATATGTTCCGCGCCCACCCGGACTGGGTGCTGAAGCCCACCGCCAACCGTCTGCCGATGCAGGGGCGCACTCAGCAGGTCGTCGATCTCACCAATCCTGACGCGTACGCGTACATCTACGGCGCCATGGACAAGCTCGTCGGCGAACTCGGCATCGACTACATCAAATGGGATCACAACAAATACGTCACCGAAGCGGTGTCGCCGCGCACCGGACGTCCCGCCGTGCACAACCAGACGCTCGCCGTGTATCGGATCTTCACCGACCTGAAAGCGGCCCATCCCGGTCTGGAAATCGAAAGCTGCTCGTCCGGCGGCGGCCGCGTCGACCTCGGTATCCTCGAAGTCGCCGATCGTATCTGGGGTTCCGACTGCGTCGACCCGGTGGAACGCGCCGACATCCAGCGCTACACGTCGCTGCTGGTGCCGCCGGAGATGATCGGCGAGCACGTGGGCGCCTCCCCGGCGCATTCCACGCACCGCGCCACATCGCAGGAAATGCGCATGGCCATGGCTTTCTTCGGCCACATGGGCATCGAATGGAACCTGCTCAAGGAACCGCAGGAGGACATCGACAAGCTCGCCGAATGGACCGCCGAATTCAAGAAGCATCGCGAATGGTTCGCCGTCGACACCGCGGTGCATTCCGACGCCGCCGATCCGGCCGTGCGCGTGGACGGCTGCGTCATGCCGAACAAGGCCGCCGCGATCTACCGCTTCACACAGCTGACCACATCGCAGACCTATCCGTCTGCCCCCGTACGTCTGCCTGGCCTCGATCCGGACGCCGTGTACGTGGTGTCCCCGCTCGACGTGAGCCTCGACCTGGCCAAGCAGGACATCGGCAACGGACAAAGCCCGCTTGGCTGGTGGAACGCCGATGGCGTGAGAATGACCGGTCGCGCGCTCACCACCTACGGCATCCGTCCGCCGGCGCTGCATCCTGCGCAGGCCGTCCTTTTCAAAGTAGTCCGCATCTGAGTATCTGTTTTGTATGGTGAGGCTGGTACTTTCGCGTACCGGCCTCACACTGCGACAGCGATTCCGAACGACTTACCCTACATACTGGCGAATGGCTTGCGCTGCGGCCGCTTTGCTCCACAGCGACCAGTCGTGCTCGGCGATTTCGAAATCGACCGGCGCGGCTTGACTATGCCGATACATATTGATGCCGTTACGCAGGTTGTCTATGCCGAGTTTCGCAATGAACGACGATTCGCCAGCGATCATGATTTTGTCGGGCATGGCAAGATTGGCGATGGTCGCGATCAATGTACCCAAACGGAAACAGGTGCGGTTCACCAGATTCGTGGCCTGCGTTTTGCTGGCGCGCGCTGCGGCCGCGAATTCGTCGAACGTCGCCGGATGTCCGATCATTTCCGAATATTCTGTTGCGATTGAATTGTCAGTTAGGCACGTCGCGCAACCTTTATGTCCGGAAATGCAGCGCGGCCCGTCGGGGTCGACCAGAATATGCCCGACCAGGCCATAGCTTTTGTCGGGATTGTCGATCGGCTCGCCGTTGACGGTGAGCGAATATCCCACGCCGATGCCGATCGTCACCACGGCGAAACTGTTCAATCCGACGCCCGAGCCGAACATGCACGCGTCCACCACCAATGAGTCGATGTCGTTGTAGATGCCGGTCGGCAGGCCGGTCGCCTCCTGGATCAACGCCGAAAACTCCACGGGCTTCGACCAATGCAGGAACGGCGCGAACGTCACCATCGAATCATCCACGATGTGTCCGCCCAACGAGACGCCGACCGCGCATGGCGAAGGCAATCCCGCCATTATCGCCTCGTCGGCGCAGTCCATGGTCAGCTGTTTGATGACGTCGACCACCGATTCCGGCGAATCGTCGTCGAGCGGCAGGTCATGGCAGCCGGTCACGATCTGCCCAAGCGCGTTTACTGTTACGGCAGTGATATGGGTGGTGTTGATTTTCATGCCGACGAACGTGCGCGCATTGGCGATGATGCGCAGTCCGGTCTGCGGACGGCCGCGACGTTCCGTATTTTCTTTCTGGATTGACTTTTGTGCCGATTTCCGCAAGAAATCTTTCGGTAACTTGCCGCCATGCCCCGCTGCCATTGGCGTCTCTTCGATCACGCCAGCGTAAATCAAATCACTGGTGATGCGCGATACCGCGCCTTGCGAAAGGCCAAGGATCTGTGCCAGCGTGATGCGCGAAATCGGACCGTACTTCATAATGCAGGCCGCAACCTTATGCGTGTACTCCGAGCCTTCAAACCAGTGTGGAATCGGGGAAATCGCCATATCGGACCGTCCTTACCGTCTATTTTCTTTCCAAGCATAACAAAATAACCGTTTTTTATTTCCGTTCGATGCGGGCGCGCGGAAACTGGGAATGAAAACAAGCCGATTCTACAATTAAAAAGCAACGGAGGCTGGTAATGAAGCCGGCCTGCCGTGAAAAAGGAAAATACAAAGGAGTCGAGAGAATGAAACCTGATTCCAATGCCAACACAGGCACCTTCAGGCGGATCGCGGGCCGTGCTATTACGGCTGCATGCGCGATTGTGCTGACGGTTGGGCTCGCGGGCTGCGGCAACAGCACCGCCGGCACGGTCACCTTGGATTTCTTCCAATTCAAGTCCGAGGCGGCGGATTGGTTCACCGCCAAGGCGCGTGAATTCGAGAAAACCCATTCCAACATCAAAGTCAATGTCAACAATTCGTCGGACGCCACCACCGATCTGCGCACGCGACTGGTGAAGAACCGCGAACCCGACGTCATCACCATCAACGGCGACATCAATTACGGCATGCTCGCCGAAGCGGGCGTCTTCCACGATTTCACCGACGACGAGATCGTCGACGAGCTCAATCCGGGCATGGTGAACATCGCGAAGAGCCTCGTGCAGACCACCGACAAGTCCAAGAAGCGTCTGTACGGTATTCCGTACGCGGGCAACGCAAGCGGCTACATCATCAACGCCGATGTGTGGAAGCAGGCCGGCGAGGATCCGGACAATCCGCCGCAGACGTGGAGCGAATTCATCGCGCTGCTCAAGCGGCTCAAGGCCAAGGGCGTCACGCCGGTTGAGGCGAGCACCGCCGATCCGTGGACGTTGCAGGCGCCGCTTGCATCGCTGAATTCGACGCTGGTGCCGGAATCGGAATACGCGTATCTCAAGGACGGCAGCAAGACCTTCTCCGACTTGTGGACGCCCGTCAGCGGCAAGCTGATTGAAATTTACCAGAACTACACGCAGAAGAATCCGGCCGTCACCTACCAGCAGGCTACGCAGGACATCGCTTCCGGCAAGGCCGCGATTCTGCCGCTCGGCACGTACGCGATTCCGCAGATCCGTCTGATCAACAAGGACGCCAATCTGCGGTTCGCGCAGATGCCGGCCACCGACAACGTCAAGGAACAGCAGCTGACCGCCGGCGACGACGTGATGCTGACGATCGGCGCGCATACGAAGCATTACACCGAGGCTCGCGAATTCGTCGACTTCCTGATGAGCGAGGAGAACGTGCAGGATTACTCCAAGCAGCAGTCTGCGTTCACCCCGTACAAGGATACGTACGTCGGCGATGAAGCGTTGAATGGCGTGCTCGACTTCTACAAGGCCGGCAAGCTGGCTGATTTCTGTGACCACTACGTGCCGGCAAGCATCAACCTCGCCGGTTTCCTGCAGACGTTGGTGCAGTCGGGCAATACTAAACGATTCCTGAATAGCATGCAGTCGGAATACGACAAGATCGAAGCCAGGAACTTTAGGTGAGGGGAGGAACGACAATGACTGGCAATATCTCGGCCAAGGCCGACAAGGCCGCCGCAAAGAAGCCGAAGAAGGTTTCGAAATACTCCAAGCGCAAGGTCGATTCGGCGTTCTACTGGATGACCATTCCCGCGATGATTCTCGTGTGCATCTTCCTGTACCTGCCGTTCCTGCAGGGCGCGATGTACTCGTTCACCAATTCGCAGGGTTACGGCGATTACAAGTTCATCGGCTTCAAGAACTACATCGCGATGTTCCAGGACGCACGCGTCGGCCACGCGTATCTGTTCACGATTTTCATCGCGATTCTGATCACCATCGGCACGAACATCCTCGGCATGTTCCTGGCGGTGCTGCTGAACTCCAAAATCGCCTTCAAGAACGGCTTCCGAGCCATCTTCTTCATTCCGTACACCCTGTCGGTGCTGGTCATCGGCTACGTGTTCAAGTACATCTTCATGACCCCGCTGCCGGCCCTCGGCCAGGCGCTGCACATCGATTGGCTGTCCACGTCCATGATCTCCAATCCGGATCTGGCATGGTTCCCGATCGTGTTCCTGTCCATCTGGCAGGGTGTGGCCTACTCCACGCTGCTGTACTTGGCGGGTCTGCAGACCATCGACAACGAAATCTATGAGGCCGCGTCCATCGATGGCGTGAACGCCTGGCAGAACTTCTGGCAGATCACGTTCCCGCTGATTGGCCCGTTCTTCACCATCAACATGGTGCTGAGCCTCAAGAACTCGCTCGGCGCGTTCGACCAGGTCATGGCATTGACCAAGGGCGGTCCGGATTCCAAGACCGAAACCGTCTCCTACCTGATCTTCCAGAACGGCCTGGGCAACGGCGAATACTCCTACCAGATGGCGAACGCGGTCACGTTCTTCATCGTGCTGGCAATCCTCGCATTCGTGCAGCTGAAGTTCTTCAGCGGCAAGGAAAAGGTCTGAGAGTAAGGGGAAGAAATCATGACTAGCGCAACTGTTGCAACCAAGCCGGCCGCCGCGCAAAGCGGACAATCGCAAGCGAAGCCGGAGAAGATCCGCAAGGACCACAGCATCAACTGGTGGCTGACGGCGGCCGTCGCCGTGCTGAGCCTGACGGTGCTCGTGCCGCTGTACTTCGCCGTCGTCACCGCGCTGAAGACGCCGGGCGAAGCGGGCACGTTCAGCCTGCCGACCACGTGGGAATGGCATAATTTCGCGGACGCGTGGAACAAGGTGAACTATCCGAAGGCCGCGCTCAATTCCGCGATCATCACCGTGTGCGCTGTGGTGCTGACGCTGCTGACGAACACGTTCGTCGCGTACGCCGTGGCAAGGAACATGGATAAGCGGTTCTTCCGCTTCCTGTACTACTTCTTCCTGGCCATGATGTTCGTGCCGTTCACCGTCGTCATGCTGCCGATCGCCAAGGAAATGGGCACCCTGCACCTGGACAACCAGCTCGGTCTGATCATTCTGTACACGATTCTCGGCATCGGCACGAACCTGTTCATCGCGATCGGCTTCATCCGTTCGATTCCGATTTCGTTGGAAGAGGCGGCGCGCATCGACGGCGCTTCGACCTGGCGTATCTTCTGGACGATTATTTTCCCGCTGATGGGACCGATCAACGCCACGATCGCCATCCTGACCGCACTGTGGGCATGGAACGACTTCCTGCTGCCGTTGATCACGCTGACCGACCAGAGCAATCAGACGATTCCGCTGGCGCAGTACGTGTTCCAGAGCCAGTTCACGTCGAACTATCCGATGGCCTTCGCCTCCTACCTGATGGCCATGGCCCCGGTGCTTATCGTCTACATCTTCGCCCAAAAGTGGGTCGTCGGTGGTGTGATGAGAGGAGCCGTGAAGTGAACAGTCCTGTGGACTGTTCATAGGTTCCTCCTGAGCGAGCCGATAGGCGAGCGAAGGCAGGAACAACGCGGCCGTAGGCCGTCTGCTTGTGAAGTAAAACTTCACAGCGCCGAGCGGGAATCCTCGTTTCCCCTTTTTCGAGGATTCCCGCTTTTCGTATGCATTGATGTGATTCCGAAGGGCGCATCCCGCTTGCAATATATCTTTCATTTCCTGCTTTGCAAAACGCGCCGCAGGCAAGAAAGAAAAAACGCTTTACGTACCATGGGATATAGCAAAGTTCATCCATTCCACTTAGGCAAAGGAGCTCAATCGCGATGACGAATTTCAATCGTTCCACTCTTCCTGACACCGTCCGTTCGAATGGCGCCACCCCGAATCCGTGGTGGGCGAACGCGGTGGTCTACCAGATCTACCCGCGTTCCT
>OGKU01000128.1_pt1 | contig 74290 bp, 50 predicted proteins | sample 1572611 | NCBI WGS metagenome assembly OGKU01 (sample SAMEA2581886, study PRJEB24529) | metagenome | biome: Human gut stool | place: China | collected 2011 | reverse complement strand
CCTCTTTTTTGTCTTTCCTGATTATGCGATAGATACTCTCCGTAGAGATGCGCTTGCCTTCCTTGGCAAGGTAGCCAGATATCTGTTCCGGGGACCATTGCTTCTCTTTTAAAAGGCGTAGAGCCTCTTCCCTTACTTCCTGGGAGATGCGACGATTGCCTGGAGTTCTGCGCTTTTTGCGGCGGGCATTGGCTTCTGCTGTTTCCCAGTTGTAATGGTTATGACTGCCACTATTTCGCTTTAATTCGCGATAAATGGTGGATAAATCTACATTTATTGCCTTGGCAATATCTTTTTTACTCATTTTCTTTTGAAGTAACACATTTATTGTGTACCTTTGCTCCGAAATAATTTGTTTGTACATAGCAATGCAAATATAATTATTTCTGGGGAGACAGCGGTCTCCCCATTTTATTTTTTTGCATTGCTCATTGAATTTCTTGACATAGCTCAATACATGGGGGCTACTCGCCCCCAAACCCCTCGGTGTTTTCAGGTATAGATTATAAAGCCTGAAACCCCTCAAATTTTTGCACTTCTATTGAGAACTTGCCTGTAATAATTTCATTAATTTTGCAACGTCAAACAGCTCCACTTGTAAGTGTACGCAAGATGGTGATAGTCAAACTACCCCCAAAAAACAACGAGCTGGAGGACAAAAATACAAGTAAATGGCATTAATAAGAAACTGAAAGTACAATTTAAACTTAAATAGATATGAAAGTATTCAATTCTAAACTTGCTGCTATCGGTTTGGCAGCATTCGTATTCGCATCATGTAGCGACAGTACAAGCGAGGGTGGAACAACACCTTTATCTCCTGACGTTAAAGTTGTAGGTCTTGCACAGACTGACGCAGAGCAGCTTGTTGCTAGCGTTACCAACTACAAGAACGCAATTGCCAAGGTTCGTACTTCAAGAGCTGCTGACGCAACAGTTTTCTCAGGACTCACAGAGATGAAGTCGATTCCAGCTCAGCCTATTAATGGCATTGGGGAAGTAAAAACAGGCGAAACAAACTTGGTGGATGGAAAGTTTTTCATTCACGCTGATGAACAGCACAACAGAACTGTAGATCTCTGTGGCAAGACCATTCAGAATGCAGAAATTTGGGTAAAAGGTAAGCAAACACTTATTTATGACGAAACCAAGGGTGGAAATAAAATTTACGTAGAAAAAGGTGCTCACCTCGTATTCAAAGGTACAGGCTCTGCTATTGCCAGTAATGACGAAGTTATCATCGAACAGTCAGGTGATTTTACTTCACAGAACGATATAACAATTAATGGTACATTGTATAGCACCACTTCAATTGGCTCTGTAAACAAGAACGAGAGCAAAGAAATTACTGGTCCTGCACAGAATGTGACCATTAATGGCGATGTATTCCTTTATGGTTACGAGTCACCTACACAGAAAGACAAAGATGGCAAGCCAATATGGTCATTTGCATCAATCCGTGCAAAGAAGTTGACTATTGGTGAAAATGCACGTGTAAACGTAGAGGATAAGATTTCATTCACCAACGACGCTGAAGTAAACGGTGCAGTACACGTTGGTAAAACTATGGAGGTGGAAAACCTCACTATTGGCAACACAGGTAATGTAAGTTCTGATATCTCTATCAAGGTTAAGAATGCTCTCACCATGAATGGTGGTAAATTGGCTGTTGATTACTTGAATGTAACTGACAACACATACTCTAGTGATGGTACAGAAAAGAAGAAGACTGCAGATGGTACAGCGACAGCGACATTGAATGGCAATGCTACCATCACTGTTAATGCAAATGGTGTATTGAATTTTAATATTTTGAAGACCGACAACACAGAAGGTCAGATTGTATTGAACAGCAACGATGCAACATCATATGCAGTAATCAAGGCTGATCAGTTTGAGTATCCTGGCGGAGAGGTTAAGTGTCTCAGCACACCTCAGAACAATTCTGCAGCATTCTTGCTCCAGTTCACAAAGAACAAAGCAAATGGTACAGATGTTGACTTCAAGGATTTGGCAATTTCAGCATCTTACCTTGACTATGACGTAGTAACTAATGGTTCTGCCCTTCAAGAGAACATTGAGGCAGGTAAGTATCATACATGGACTTTGAAGGCTGATGCTGTAGCTAAGATTAAGAACTTGCCTAAGCTTGACTTGGTTGCTGCTATGGCAACACCTGCTGATGGTCAATCTGCTACAAGTATCCTTCCGTATGGTGGCAAGCTCTATGTTTCATATCACACTAATGGCAATGCTTTCGGTGGCAACATTGAGGTAGCCCAGATGAATGGTAACCAGTTGGTGAAGCTTCAGAGCGTATACCAAAATGGTGAAGGCAAAGCAGACTTCAACCATCTAAACGTAATTGATGGCAAGCTCTACTTGGCTGGTAGCACAAAGGGTAGTTCACTTATGGCGTATACTGAGTTGAGCGAAGGTTTGATCAATACCACAAATGGCTTAACTACTCTTCCATTCAGCACAGGCGGAACATCTAAGGATCAGGCTGACTTTGGTGATGCAAACTGCGTTGTAAAGAATGGTTCTAAGATTTATGTAGCAAGTACAAGAGGTTATGAGATCTTTGACCCAACAAACGGTTATCTCCACACATACTTGGCAACAGCTGGTAAGGCAAAATTCATTGCTTCTAGTGGTAACAATCTCTATGGCTTGAACTACACAAGTGCAGTTAAAGCAAATGAGTCTTCTGTAGATGGTCAGGTTCAGGTATTCAATGCCGAAGACCTCTCTTCTACATCACAGACATTCAACGTTGGCGCTATCGCACCTAACAATGGCAAGAACGCTATCGCCGTAGACAATGGTAAAGTATACGTTTGCCAGAGTGCTAAGGGTCTTATTTGCTACGAGAATGGCACCGAAAAGTGGAAGTTTGTTGCTCCAACCTCTACAAGCGTCAAGAATAAATTAGTTGATAATGTTGAAGGTTACGCAAATGGTGTAGCTTATGACAACAACTATGTATACTTGGCTTGTGGCAGCTATGGTCTCGTAGTTTTGAACAAGGCTGACGGTTCTGTTGTTGCTCACCGCAACATCGGAGACAATTCAGCAAACTATGTAGCAGTAGACAATAGTGGCAACATCTACGTAGCATATGGTCAGAGCAGAATTCAGGTATTCAAACTGACAAATACTGTTAAGTAAGATATAAAGATAAAAATTTCCTCTTGTTCTCCCCCACTCTCACTTTTAGGAGTGAGGGAGAACAAACCTTATAAAAGCTAAGTTAACTAGCTAATAAAAGGTATATGTGAATAAAAGGATTATTAACGGATAATAAAAGACTAACATGAAAGCAATGAACATCAAGCTCGCTTCTTTCACATTCGCTGCGTTACTCCTCGCATCATGTAGTGATTCTACAGATGGACCTTCTGGTAACGTTGAAAAGAATATTGTTGGTAAAGAAGTCACTTCTATCACTGATGCACAGAAATTGGCATCACGTGTTGTCAACTTTAACTCTACAGTGACAACAACAAAGGCTAGATCTAGAGCTGCGGTAACAGAACCACAACTTACTCAACTCTCAATGCCAGCTGCACCAACGCCAACTGGTAAAGAAAAAGAACTACCTGAAAATATTAATTCTGCTAGCCAAGCTGGAGATTATGTAGTCACTTCTAGCAAGTCTGTAAGTATAGGTAATGTTAGCAATACTAACATATATGTGAAATCAGGTACCCTTACAATTACTAACCATTATCAATTAGGAGATAATGTAAACATATATGTATTGGGCGGTACTGTTGAATACAAGGCACAACAACAGAACTTAAATGGATTAAGTTTCTACATCTATAAGGATGGGGCATTTAAAACGTCACTAAGTCAAATTTACGTTACATCAGGTAGCAATTTCTATGTAGAAGGCAATTTTGAGACAACTGCCGACTTTGACAACAGAGGCAAAATGTACGTAGGCGGTTCACTCACTGGATCAAAATTGTACCCAGGTTCTGGAAGCCAAACTACTATAGAAAAGAATTTGAGTCTAAAGAATGACCTTAGCACAGAAGGTGATTTGTATATAGGTGGTGACCTAAAAGCACAAAATTTGAAATTTGGCTCACAAGTATACATCAAAGGTAATGTAAACATAAGCAACAACACCTATGAAACAACTACAGAGAATGCAAATGTCTACATTGGTGGTGACCTCACTGCAGGAGACTTTAAGCACAACCAAGGAAGTACAACAAATGTACAAGGAGAAAAGGGACTTGACATTTCTAAGAAAGATGTTACTATCAATGGAACTGTCAACTTTGCAGGAAAATTTAAGGCTAACAAACTTACACTCCAAGGAACTACAGACTTCTACGCATGTGGTATAGAAACGGTTGGCGAATTTAGAATAGACAGTAATAGTGCTAATCTCCATACAGGATATTTAAAAGCAGCTAGCATATATCAGTACGCAAGCAGTAAAATATACTTGTACGACAATGGTTACGTAGAATGTGCAGGAACATATGAGAATCAAGGAAATGGTGTAGCTACCGTAACAACGGTAGATGGAGGCAAAGCTTTGTTCAAAGCCAACAGACTAGTCTTTAACGGAAATAATGATTTCGATTTAGGAAATAATCAAAGATTCTCGACATGCTACCTCTTTGGTGGACAAGGCGAAAAGGGTAAGATATATGTAGACATTAACGAGATTTGCAACAATGGTATCACACTCTCCCAAAAAGAAACTCCATGGGCTGGTAAAAATGTTCTTTGGGATGACGTAAAAGGTGGTAACATAAAAGATACAAAGTGTGGAAAAGCTATCACTATACCAGAAGAAAAGGGAAAGGAATTAATTCCTGAAGCAGATATCAAATATGATCATGCCCACGAGATTTCTGCAACATGCGTTCAGCCATACAACGGCAAGATGTATATGTCTTATCATACACGTGGAGAAGGTCATGGAGCTTGTATCGAGGTATTCGAAACAAAGAATGGCAAAACTACAATGTTGCAGTACTTGCAGGACAAGAAAGAAGTTCTTGATTTCAACCACTTGATGATTGACACTAAGTCACCTACTCCACAACTTTATGTTGTAGGCAACTCATTCGATAGTGGTGCAATGCTTGCTCGTATCGACATCAATAATGATGGTCTGCTGAACACCGATGTTAAGGATATTGATGAGAGCACTGCAATCAACCCATTGACTGTGGTTCCATTGATTAAGAATGTACAAAAGGGTTCTGCTGACGCAAAGAACGATGAGAATTGTATTGTACGCAACGGAGACAAACTTCTCGTTATGAGCACCAGAGGTTATGAGGTATACGACCCTGAGACTTTGAATAGCTTAGGAAGCAAGACTCAGCCAGGAAAAGCTAAGCACATTGCCATGACAGATAATGAGATAGCTACACTCTACTACACATCACGTCCAAACAGCGTTGATGCTGAGGTTGCAGGTAAGGTAGAATTGTTCAACACAGGTGCAGACATACTAACAGCTACACCAAGCAAGACCATCGATATCGAAGGTATCGCACCAAACAATGGTAAGAACTCAGTTGCCATTGATGGTAATTACATCTATGTATGCCGCAGCGCAAAGGGTCTTTCTTGCTATGACAAGAATAGCGGTGCAGAGATTTGGAATTGGGGGGCTCCACTTACAGCTAACACTCAGGTTCCACAGGGTTATGCTAACGGTGTAACATTCGATAGCAACTACATCTACTTGGCATGTGGTGGATATGGTCTCGTAGTTCTCGACAAGAATAACAAGACATCTGAAGGCAAGCCAGCAGTAGTAGCTAAGGCTCGTTGCTCAACCAAGAACTCAGCTAACTATGTAACCCTCAACAATGGTTACATCTATATAGCATACGGTAAGAGCAGAATGCAGGTATTCAAGTTGGTAGACAAGGGCACATCAAGCTCTAGCACTGACTACAATACTAAGAAGTAAGTAAAAGAGAATACAACAAACGTATTTTCAAGTAAATACAAATAGACACTAGATGAATGCAGCTGCAACAGCTTGCGGCTGCATTCATAGCGTTTAAACAAAAAAACAATGAAGCAAAATTTGATACTATATACGACTACTGCTCTCCTCATTACACTCGGAGGACAAAGCGCTGTGGCTCAGGCTCAAAGGCAGCAACAGCTGAAGAAAAAGAGCTTTAGCCCTAAAATGCTCGTATATGAGAATCTGAAGAACGAAAACGTATTGAGACACTTCAACCAACGCTTCGCACAACTCGACACTCTCATCAAAAACCCTATATGGGTGAAAGCACCAGTCATAGAACTGGGACTCAATAAACAGCATCACGCTGATATCAATAAGACCGACTCTCTGTTCTGGTCGAAAACTGCACATGAGCACCTAGCACTCAACAGACACAACGGTCTGGAAGTGACCGGACAGGTTTATGCCCGACCTGACTCGTACTTCGATCCTGATGAAGACGATGCAAAAGAGGTATCAAAATATAAGATGAAGGTTCAAGCCGAACTGGGTTGGAACATCATCAACTCGAAGTTCTACCAAGGCAAGGAGAAAAGAACAAAGATTGCTCTTGCCAATGAACTCGACCGCTTGCAAATAAAAAAGCGCCAAACTGCAGACATCTATGAAAAGGCAGCCGATGAGCTGACCGAACAATATAATTTCTATATCGGTACTGTCATAGCACACAGACTGGACAACCTCGACATCATGAACGAAGCGTACCAGTTTATGCTGGAAAAAGACCGAATCAGCAACGACAAGATGCTGAAAGTGATGAACGATAAGCTGGAGGCTGAATACGACATCTCCGTGCTCTGCACAGACAGAGATATCAGCAACAAGCCTATCTACCGCATCAAACCAACCAAAATCGTGGTAGACACAACAGCCCTCTGGAACCATCTGAACCAGGAAAGTCTGGATGCACGAATCATGATGGTGAAAGAACAGATTGCTGACAACGACAGCAAGCTGACCAACTATTTAAGCACTACCCGACTCACACCATTCGCAAGATGGTCGAGCTACTGGCAGAGCAACAACAAGATTTCGAACAATGCCGATGTGGGCGTGAGATTCACCATTCCTATCTGGAACGAAACGCCACGCAAACGACAGGCACTGGAGACCCAGAAGGAAATCATACGCAGCAGCCGCGGTACCGATGTGAAGGAAATAAAACAGTCGGTAGGCATCCTGCTCAAGAAGATAGACAACCTGAACAAGGCTATAGCCACCGAGGCTTTCCATATAGACCAGACCGGCAAATATATAGAAATGCGGCGGTTTGCTTACATGAACCAGAAGCAGGGATACAACTATCTGATGCGTATGGACGAATATACGGGACTCCTGGAAAGTATGGAGCGTATGTACAAACTGATGCAGAACCGCGCACTCGCTATCATCAATATCGAAAAAGCCGTGAGCATCTATGACAACAACAACATCTTCAAAGAAATAGAACTTTGAATGTAAGGAAACCAGAATATGAATGAATTCCAATATAATGGCACGCCACAAGAACAGGCGATGGCAGACTTGCTGAAGACGCAGGGTCACCGCCTTGCCAGACAGCAGATCATCTTTGCCCTGATCTTCCTGCTGGTTATCGTGCTTGCCGCCTACTATATTGTCACTCGTATGATATGGGCAACCTTCGACGGTTATATAACCCTCGATGAAAACCGTATCAGTGCCATTGACGACATCTATATCCTTAAGGTGAACAAAGAAATGGGTGAAGTGGTGCATAAGGGAGATACGCTCTACTCTTATGTACTGCTAGGTAATATTGTGAACCAATACGACCCGAACATCCTGCCTTCTGCCGTAAAGGAGACTCACGACATGGAGGTACAGGCCAAACTCGCCCAGCAGGAGATTCCGGTGCTGCGTACCCGACTTGCCGAACTGAGAAAACAGAAAGCATCTGAAAGTTCGGACATCTACTACGGCCTTACCGACAACACCAAGCGAAATGCACTGGATGCCGAGATTGCCGAGGTAGAAGAGGAATTGAGAAAGCAGGCTAAGAAGGTGGAAATCTACGCACAGGCAAAGAACACCACCTATAACTTCATGAGCCGCAGAGGAGCCGGCAGAGCAAATGCTGCCATGCCTTACTCCAACACAAGCATCTACAACCCGGGACTGATACACTACTGCTGTGCACCAGCCGATGCCTACATCTCAAGAATCAATGTGAACGACAAGACACTGGTGTTCAAAAGCGAGGAGGTGATGGTTATCCAGCATACCGACTATGCAGACTGCCATCTGGGAGTAATCGCATACGTACCAAACGACATGGTGAAGTATATGGAAAGCCCTGACGATGCAGACATCATCATCAACAAAGACCTGGAACTGAAGGCTAAGTTGCAGATGGTAGGTCTGAGAGTGGAGGAAATTCCAAAGCACCTGCAGAGCAACTTCTCGCGCGATGCAAATGCCGTAGTGGCAGTATTCACCTTCAAACCCAACCAGCGAGTGCCGGCTTGGGTGATGTGCAACAAACTGCCGGTGAGAATCAGGGTGAACAAAATCAGTGCGATGTTAGACCCTAAGCCACTGCCGATGTATACCATCCCAGTGGAAAAGAATCAAAATGTGATAAGAAGTTCAAAGCTCGTCACACCTGACCAAAACAAAGACAACGTGAAGAAATGATTGGACTTAGAAGAAACAAACGTGGAGATATGGTGCTCACCATCGATAGCTATATAGATATCGACTCGACACCGGACATCCAGCCCGACTACTTCGATTGTATTTACATCAATACGAAGAGTGGACGTGCATTCCATGCTATACTGTTTGGAGCCAGTCCAATCTTATCGTGGAAATGTAGCTACAAACCGATATTCGTCAATACGGCGGTATCGGGAAAGGAACAGATCATCGACTATATCGTCGATGCCTATGTGAGCGACATGAACAATGAAAAGGTATACGAGATTATTGACAGAATCAAGATGGCAAGACAGAAGTTTGGTGTAAAAAGCGAAACAAGCCGTCCTACACAGCCTAACCAGCTCTTTGCCAATATTCTGAGATACCTGCTCTCAAGAGACCAGCGAATCATGGGACACCGACTGCTGGAGAAATCGTCTTTGGGATATATCAACCCAATCTTCGAGCACTATCACAGTATGGGTCTCTTCCATCTCAACGAGATGTTCATGTTCATCGACTCTATGGTAGAGTTCGGTTCACTGCGCATTCACCGCTTCCTGCTCAAGGAGCACCTCTGCCCTAAGTGCAACCACTCTCACCTGCTCTATACGGAGTGCTGTCCGAAGTGCGGAAGTTCGAACCTGAAGATACAGAACATCATCCACCACTTCAGCTGCGCCAACGTATCGCCAGAGAGCAGCTACAATGTGGGCGGTATGCTCATCTGTCCGACGTGTCACAAGAAACTGCGCCACATCGGTGTTGACTATGACAGACCAGCCGTGGTATATACCTGCAACGACTGCGAGAACTCGTTTACCGCGCCTATCACCAAGGCAACCTGCTGCTACTGCCAGAGCACCTATCCGGTAAATGCCCTGGTGCCACGAGACGTAGTGGACTACGAGATAACGGAAGAAGGAATCAGAACGCTGACCAGCGGCAACATCATGTTCAACAACATGGTGAACATCTATGATAACTTCATGGAATATTATCTGCTGATGAACCGACTGCGACGCCAGCTGATGGAAACCTACCGCAAGGATGAACTCTCGGTCATGGTAGGCAAGATATGGATTATAGATGAAAACAAGGATACCGTAAAGATAAAGGAAAGCATACAGGGCAAGCTCTGTAGAATCTTCTCCAATCACAAGGTGTCTTACAACAACAATATCTTCTACGTATCCTCTACCCTCTATGAGCAGGGAGAAACGGTGGAAGAGGCTCAGCTGAAACTGAGCAAGGAGATGTCGGTAGCCATCAGAAAGGTGGCCAACTCGATAGAACCGGACGAGATTATCTGCAGCATGCTGGAAACCAAGACGAAGACCATCGCCAACAACTATGACGAGTTCTTCAACAAACTGCAATATGTGGATATGACTCCCGACGACTACTGCAGCTACTCAGAGGAACCTCTGATGAAGGAAGAAGAGAAAGAGGTGCAGCCGCAGGAAGAGCTGCTTGATATGGAACCGAAGGAAGATGAAAACGACAAGATACAGAAGCGCATCGTACTCTACAAGAAACTCGTTGCCATCCTTGTCACCATCGCAGGTATACTCATAATCATGGCCATCTTGGTGCTCACCGTGCTGAGATAAGCCATCAAGAAGAAAGGGAAAAGCGTATGTTTAGCATAGCAGAACATCTGAACGATTTCTTCGACTGGATCAGCACGCTATCGTTTAGCAGTATCGTGAATACCTACTGGTTCCTCTTCTTCATCGAGATGCCAAGATATTATATCCTGGAATATCTCGTAATCGGAAACCGACTGATGAAGAGAAACCAGTTAGATAAAGAGAAAGAATATGCCAAGTTCTTCCTGTACCGCGAGAATCCGCTTATCAGCATCCTCGTACCGGGAAAGAACGAAGGCAAACATATATTCAAAATGGTGAACTCGCTGGCTGAGCAAACCTACCGCAACTACGAAATCATCGTGGTAGACGATGGTAGCGACGACGACACCAAACTGATTTGCAACGACCTCTACCGAGCCGGGTATATCACCCACTACCTGAGGTTGGATACAAGAGGCGGTAAAGCTGCAGCCAGCAACTATGGAGCCCAGATGGCAAGAGGCAAATACATCGTATGTCTGGATGCCGACTCTTCGCTCGACCGTGATGCACTGGAGAAGATTCTACTCCCCTTCTACATCGACGGAATGGTAAAGGGCGTAGGAGGATGTGTGAAAGTGCGCAACTACAAGGAGACCATCTGCTCATCGCTGCAGGCTTTCGAATACCTGAAGCGAATACAGGTGGGACGTATCGTAACCAGCGAACTGGGTATCTACCACATCATCTCGGGAGCATTCGGAGCCTTCGAAAGAAAGACGCTGAAGGAAGTGGGATATTGGGACATAGGACCGGGACTGGACGGTGACCTGACACAGAAGATCCGCAAAGCCGGATATAAAGTGAAATTTGCCGAAGATGCCATCTGTATGACCAATGTTCCTACCAAATGGTACAAGCTGTATCATCAGCGCATCAGATGGTCGCGCTCGCTCGTGAGATTCCGTCTACGCAAGCATGCTGACATTCTGTTGCCTACAAAGAACTGGAGTATCCTTAACTGGTTATCCAATATGGAGAGTGTAGTTTTCGACTGCTTCCTCAATTTCCTGTGGTTGTGGTATATCATCAAGCTCGCCATCACGTATAACACGCACATCATCGAGGTGCTGGCGCTGGGCTACTTTATCAGAGTATGCTTCTCGCAGCTTGCCTTCCTCCTGGTGCTGATGGTTTCAGAAAGAAAGACGTGTGGTTCCTTTACAGATATCTGCCACTGATGTCGCCTTATACAGGTTATTTCCTGCGTATCGCCCGTCTGTCGGCTCATCTGCAAGAGTTTTTCTTCCGCCGTTCATACAAGGACGCCTGGAACCCTGAGAAGACTTCGCGCTATGCTCAGCTCGAAGGAATCTAAAAGATCCGAGTTACTTGCTGTAACGTACATACAGCAGGGAGCTCACAATAAAAGAAATAACATTATAAAACATAAACAATATAGTATATGATAAACAAGTCTTTTGAGTTTAAGATTGGAGTAATAGGATTAGGGTATGTAGGTACTCCACTAGCATGCTTATTCTCAAAGAAATACGATACATGGGGTTATGACATCAAAGCTGAGAAGGTAGCCAAGTTAGCCAAAAGCACGATGAAAGACAACAGACCTGTATCCAAAGCTTTGGAACAGGGACTGAAACTGACCAGTAATATTGATGACCTGAAGAAGTGTAACGTGTATATCATCGCTGTACCGACACCGGTGAACAAATCGAACAAACCAGACATCAGCTGCGTGCGCAATGCAACTGCTGAGGTTGGCAAGATTCTGAAAGAAGGTGATATCGTAGTCTACGAGAGTACCGTTTACCCAGGTCTGACAGAAGAGGTCTGTGCCCCATTACTGGCATCTACATCAGGATTGAAGTTGAACCAGAGTTTCTTTGTAGGCTTCTCGCCAGAGCGCATCAACCCGGGCGATACTGTTCATACCATAGAGAACATCGTGAAGGTTACCAGCGGTTCTACACCTGAAGCAGCAGCTATCATCGACAGCCTCTATGCTTCAGTACTTACCCATGGCACCTACAGGGCGAAGAGTATCAAAATAGCAGAGGCATGTAAACTGATGGAGAACTGCCAGAGAGACGTGCAGATAGCCTTCTTCAATGAGATGGAAAAGATTTTCGACAAGATGAACATCAACATTGAAGACGTAACGGCGGCAGCTAGCACAAAATGGAACTTCGTGCCAGCTACTCCAGGACTCGTTGGCGGCCACTGCATCGCGGTAGACCCATACTACCTGATTAACAAGGCACAGGAGGTTGACGTGGTACCATCGCTGCTCTCTACAGCCCGCGAGGTTAACGAGCAGATGGCGGTATGGATGGCAGGAAAGATAAAGAATGCATCTGAAAGCAGAAAGTTCAAGGCTCCGGAGACTAACGTGCTGATACTCGGCTTCTCGTTCAAGCCAGACAGCGATGATATCAGAAACACAAAAGTAGCCGATCTCTATATCAACCTGGTAGGAGCAGGTTACAAAACCACACTCTATGATCCATTGGTAGATGTAAAGGAAGTAAAAGAAGAATATAACATCAAGGTGACAGATGATCCTAAAGTTCTGGAAAAAGAGTATCAGATTGTGGTAATCGGTACTCATCACAAGATGTTCGACAATATCAATATGAACAATCTAATCACTGATAAAGGTTTCATATGCGACATCTACGGCATTCACAAGCCAAGAAACTAGATCTTCAAGATCGGAAAGAACCTATATAATAAACCAGTGAAAGATGGAAAAGAACAAAGTGCTAATCGTCGATGATATTTCAGAAAATATTGAAACTATCTCTGAAATGATAAAGGACTTTGACATCGACGTGAAAACTGCAAATGGCGGAAAAGAAGCCATTGAACTGATTGACTCATTCAAGCCGGACGCGATACTGCTCGACTTGATGATGCCACATGTAAATGGGTGGGACGTAATAGACCATGTACGCTCTAAATACTCGAAAAGTGAAATGGTCATCATCGTGGTTTCCCTGTTAAACAACAAGGATAATGTGGATGAATGCTACGAGCTTGGAGTAAACGACTACATTACAAAGCCTATCATCAAAGCCCGTCTCACCAGTTCGCTAGACGCTCATCTAAGTAATCTTGCAAGAGGCTAAAGTGCCTCTTGCAAGATTGCTTCTGCATGAGTTATACGATTACTAGTAGGAGGATCTATGCCTTCCAACGGGTAGGCAATACCTAGTTTCTCATACTTGTAGATACCCATCGTATGATAGGGTAAGACATCTATACGCTCAATATTAGAGAGTGTTGAGAGGAAATCGCGCAACTGATAGAGGTATTCATCCTTATCGGTAATACCTGGAATCAGGACGTGACGAATCCATACTGGTTTGTGTATCTCGCTTAAATAACGTGCACAATCCAGTATGTTTACATTAGAATGGCGGGTGAGTTTACGATGCTCTTCATCGTTGATATGCTTGATATCAAGAAGAACAGTATCAGTGACGGTCATCAGACGCTCGAATTTATCGAAGAAAGCACCCTCTTTCCTAAATGGTTGCGCTGATGTATCAAGACAGGTATTGATGCCACGCTGATGGGCTTTCTCGAAAAGTTCGATGAGAAAGTCTATCTGCATCAGGGCTTCTCCACCACTTACGGTAATACCGCCCTTGTCACCCCAATAACTCTTGAATCTCTCTGCCTTATCCAGCAGGGCATCGGCACTCCACTCTTCTCCTACCCCCGTCTTCCAGGAATCCGGGTTGTGGCAGAACTGGCAGCGCATCGGACATCCCTGCAGGAAAATCAAAAATCTGATGCCTGGTCCATCTACAGAACCAAAGCTCTCTATGCTGTGAATAAATCCTTTATGCATAACAATTAAGCTAAAAATGCCCGCTAAATATCCTCGGACAGAAAATCTAGCGGGCAATATTCATTCTTCTAATTGATTAGAGTCTCTCGTGAGCCTGACGAGCGATTACGTCGAGCTGCTGCTCACGTGTCAAGTCGATGAACTTAACAGCGTAACCACTTACACGGATGGTGAAGTTCTGGTACTCTTCCTTCTCTGGGTGCTCCATAGCATCCTTGAGCTTGTCGATACCGAATACGTTCACGTTCAGGTGGTGAGAACCCTGGTTGAAGTAACCATCCAATACACCTACCAATGTCTGGGCACGCTCCTCATCGTTGTGACCGAGAGCACCAGGGCTGATGGTCTGAGTATTAGAGATACCATCGAGAGCATACTCGTATGGCAACTTAGCTACTGAGTTCAATGAAGCCAAAAGACCGTTCTTCTCTGCACCGTAAGATGGGTTAGCACCTGGAGCCAATGGAGCACCGGCTGGACGACCATCAGGCATGTTGCTGGTGTACTTACCGTATACTACATTTGATGTGATAGTCAGGATAGATGTAGTAGGCTCAGAATTGCGGTATGTATGATGCTTCTTGATCATGTTCATGAAGGTCTTGAGCAACCATACTGCAATCTCATCAGCACGCTCATCATCGTTACCGTAACGTGGGAAGTCGCCCTCGGTCTTGAAGCTGAGAGGGAAACCGGTCTCATCACGGACGATGTTTACCTTGGCATACTTGATAGCTGAGATAGAGTCAACCACGTGGCTGAAACCAGCGATACCTGTAGCGAAAGTACGACGAACATCTGTATCGATGAGCGCCAACTCTGCTGCCTCATAGAAGTACTTATCGTGCATGTAGTGGATGAGGTTCAATGTCTTCACATAAACGCCAGCCAACCAGTCCATCATATCCATGAAACGTGGCATGAACTCCTCGTATGTCAATACATCACCCTCAACGGCGCGATACTTAGGACCGCACTGCTCGCGTGTCTTTGAATCAACACCGCCAGATACAGCGTAGGTCAAGCACTTAGCCAAATTGGCACGTGCACCGAAGAACTGCATCTCCTTACCTGTCTGAGTAGCAGATACACAGCAGCAGATGCTATAGTCGTCACCCCAAACTGGGCGCATTACGTCATCGTTCTCATACTGGATAGAACTTGTCTTTACAGAAATCAGAGAAGCGTAGTGCTTGAATGCCTTTGGCAAGCGAGAGCTATAGAGTACTGTCAAGTTTGGCTCTGGTGAAGGACCCATGTTCTCCAATGTGTGGAGGAAACGGAAATCGTTCTTGGTAACCATTGAGCGACCATCCTGACCCATACCAGCTACTTCGAGAGTAGCCCAAACTGGGTCGCCGGTGAAGAGTTCGTTATAAGAAGGGATACGGGCGAACTTAACCATACGGAACTTCATTACCAAGTGGTCGATGAGCTCCTGAGCCTCATCCTCGGTAAGAGTACCCTCGTTCAAGTCGCGCTGGATATAGATGTCGAGGAATGTAGAGATACGACCTACAGACATCGCAGCACCATTCTGAGTCTTTACAGCTCCGAGGTAACCGAAGTACAACCACTGAACAGCCTCACGAGCGTTTTTGGCAGGCTGAGAGATGTCGTAACCATACAACTGAGCCATCTCCTTCAAGCCCTTGAGAGCCTTGATCTGCATAGCAACCTCTTCACGAAGACGGATAACTTCGTCAATCATCTCACGGTCGCCCATGTTAGCGAGGTCGTTCTTCTTCTCCTCGATGAGGAAGTCGATACCATAGAGGGCTACACGACGGTAGTCACCTACGATACGTCCGCGACCGTATGTATCAGGAAGACCGGTAAGAATGTGGTTATGGCGAACGAGCTTCATCTCTGGAGTATAAGCATCGAATACGCCATCATTATGAGTTTTGCAATACTTGTGGAAGATTTCGTGGAGCTTCTCAGATGGCTGATAGCCATATGTTGTACAAGCCTGCTCCGCCATCTTGATACCACCGTAAGGCATGAAGGCACGCTTCAAAGGCTTATCGGTCTGCAGACCAACTACCTTCTCCAAATCCTTTGTACCTTCACCGATATAAGCAGCACCATAAGCTGTCAATCCTGAAACGATTTCTGTTTCCATATCAAGCACACCACCCTTGGCGCGCTCCTCCTTCTGGAGTTCCTTCAACATACCCCAAAGGGTGTTAGTTGCCTGAGTTGGTTCTGCAAGGAACGACTCATCGCCGTCATAACAAGTGTAGTTGTTCTGAATGAAATCACGAAGATTCACTTCACTCTGCCACATGTTTCCTTTGAAACCTCTCCATTCTGTTTTCATCATTTTAATACTTTTTTTTTATAAAGTTAATAATTATATATTTTGCACACACTATCTATTTTGAGTTGGTTTTACACCTATTATATATAGTAAAATAAAAAAGCCCGAACACGTTTGTGCCCGGGTTTTTAAGCACCTTTATCTGAAGGTGCGTATATCATGATGTTCTCGTTCTTTCCGACAGCATCTGTTTTTCCTATATATCCTAAGTTAATTCCCACTTTTAATTTCATGTCTTTTAAATTCATTATTTGTAATTGTCTTGCAACAGTTTTGCAATGCGAGTGCAAAGTTACAACAATAAAATGAGAAAAGAGAAGAAAACCTGAACTTTCTTCTCTTTTCTATGCAAAATCATCATTTATGAGTATCATTCTACTGATTCTCAAAGAAGTGATTGAGATTTTCGATGAATAATCCGAAACACTTGTCATGAATCTGACGTGTCATGGTAACAGGGTTCTCCGCATTCAGGATGGTACCGCTCATTGCCACACCGATGCCCAATTCTGCAAGCGAATCTATATCGTCTGGAGTCAAACCTCCGATGGCTACCATAGGCAGAGAGATTTTATTCTCCCTCATCTGCTCAATAATCTGGCGATAACCTTCTATACCCAACACCGGAGAGAGTTTCTCCTTGGTAGTAGTATAGCGGAACGGACCACAACCGATATAGTCAGCCCCCTGTTCATGCAAACGACGAATATCATCAAAAGTATTGGCTGTGCCTCCGATAATGAATTCATCACCCAGGAACTTACGGGCCTCATCAACCGGCATATCATTCTTCCCAAGATGTACACCATCTATCTGTAACTTCTTCACCAGTTCTACACGGTCGTCGAGGATAAAAGTTGCACCGGCACCCTCGCAAGCCAACTTTAACTTACGGGCTATAGGCTCAACTTCTTCATCGGTAGCACCTTTCATGCGAAGCTGAATCCAATCACATCCTCCGATAAGTGCCAGATAGGCACCTTCGAGATAAGAGAAGCGCTCGTTCTGATGCGTGATAAACTGAAAGCTCGTCTGAAAATGAGCTAATGCTAAAGACTTGTTCATACGTACTATAAAATATAAATTCGCTTGCAAAGGTACTACATTCACACGACAAAATCCTACAATTTACCTTTTTTAAACTTCGTCATTTGGAAATGGGGAAAGTCTTCCTTTTTTTTTATTTTGTTTTTTTATACTTTCTTATTTTAATATATGAATACTTTTCTGTACCTTTGCACCATAAAACTATTTATTTTATGTTAACAGATATTGAAATAGCTAAATCAGTAAAATTGCGCCCTATCAATGAAGTGGCAGCAGAACTTGGAATTCACGAAGACCAAGTGGAAAACTACGGCCGTTACATCGCTAAGATTACTACGGACAAGATTGACACCAACAAGTTTAAGAATCACCATCTCATCCTTGTTACAGCTATCAGCCCTACAAAGGCTGGTAATGGTAAGACTACGGTATCTGTAGGTCTCGCATTGGGCATGCAGAAGATTGGCAAGAAGGCTGTAGTGGCTCTTCGCGAACCATCTCTGGGTCCTTGCTTCGGCATGAAGGGTGGTGCTGCAGGTGGCGGTTACGCCCAGGTTTTGCCTATGGATAAGATTAATCTCCATTTCACTGGCGATTTCCATGCCATTACAGAGGCCAACAACATGATTGCTGCCCTTTTGGACAATTACCGTTACCAGCACGAGGCAGAGGGTTTCAAACTCAAGAAGATTCTTTGGCGTCGCGTCATGGATGTGAACGATAGAGGTTTGCGCCGCATCATCACCGGTATAGGAGATAAGAACGGCATCGAGACAGAGTCTGGTTTCGATATTACGCCAGCTTCTGAGATTATGGCTATCATGTGTTTCGCAACAAGCATCGATGATCTTCGTCGCCGTATCGATAATATTCTCCTGGGCATCACCGAGGATGACAAGCCATTTACCGTAAAGGATATGGGTGTAGGTGGCAGTATCGTAGCTCTCCTTCTCGATGCTTTGAAGCCAAATCTGGTTCAGACAACAGAGGGTACACCGGCATTTGTTCATTGCGGTCCTTTTGCCAACATTGCTCATGGCTGCAATTCCGTCATGGCTACTGCTGCTGCTCTTGAGTATGGCGACTATGCCATTACAGAGGCAGGATTCGGTGCTGATCTCGGTGCAGAGAAGTTCTATGACATCAAATGCCGCAAGACAGGTTTGCAACCAGACCTCACTGTTCTCGTTGTTACCCTCCAGGCGTTGAAGATGCATGGTGGTGTAGCTCTGGAAGATATCAAGAAGCCAAACATCGCAGGAATGGAAGCCGGTTACTGGAACCTCGACAAGCACGTAAAGAACCTGCAGAGCTTTGGTCAGACTGTAGTGATTGCATTCAACAAGTTTGCAACCGATACAGATGAAGAAATTGAAGTATTGCGCAAGCATTGCGAGGAGATGGGTTGCGGTTTCGCCGTAAACAGCGCCTTTGCCGAAGGCGGAAACGGAGCCATTGAACTTGCCAACCTCGTAGTGAAGACCATTGACGAGCGTCCATCAGCCCCTCTCTATTTTGCTTACGATGACAACGATAGCGTTGAGGAGAAGATAGAAAAGGTTGCATTCAATCTTTACGGAGCAGGCAGCGTGACATTGAGCGATTCTGCCAAGGCGATGATTGAAGAGATCAAGAAACTGGGTGCTGAAAAGTTCCCTATCTGTATTGCCAAGACTCAGTACAGTTTCTCTACCGATGCCAAGGCATACGGTCCTACAGATGGTTTCGAACTCCACGTTCGCGACATCACCGTAAATATGGGTGCCGAGATGATTGTAGTCATCGCTGGTCCTATCATGCGTATGCCGGGCTTACCAAAGAGCCCACAGGCTGAGCGCATTGATGTAGTAAACGGTGAGATTACTGGTCTTTCATAAATAAGCATCTAGCCTAGAATATAGAAAAGGCACGGATTACACGGATTACACGGATTTATCATGAGCGTCATAAATCCGTGTAATCCGTGCCTAAAATATCACAGCGCAGAAAAACACATTATCTCATACTGAATTCGCAACCACAATATAACTGATTATAGAATTCATTGATTCTCAAGAGTTCACCTCGGCGATTCTGCAAACCGCCCTTCCGCCAATTCATATCCCACCATTCTACATCAGGATAAGCCTCAACGGCAAGATGACCGGCAGTATCTATCTGCCTGATATTCTTCCAGCGCGAAGATGCCAACGTGGTAGTGAGAAGGTGAAATCCATGCTCCTGCGCATACTTGGCTGCATGAGAGAGACGGAACTGAAAGCAGACAGAACAACGGCTGCCACGCTCGGGCTCATCCTCTAAACCCTTAATAACAGAAAGCCACTCCTGATGGTCATACTCATCCTCTACATAAGGTACATTCTGGGTTTCCAGAAATCGTTTCAGTTCATGTTTGCGTACATCATACTCCTGCTGAGGATAGATATTACTGTTACTGAAATATACAGTAGGCTTCATACCATTACGAAGCATACATTCTACGATAGCCGCCGAACAAGGTGCACAACAGGCATGCAACAAGACAGCCTGACCTTCAGCCTTGCTTCCATCCGGGAGAGTAAGTTTTACGTATTTATATTGTTCTTCTACAGGAATCTTCATTGTTTTCAATGTTAAATGTAAAATTAAAATGTGAACAGCTACTTCTGATGTGAAATATTTTCGCCTTGCTTCAAAAAACAAATGGAGTACAATCTCACGACACCCCCCATTTGCCCAAATATATGCGAAAACTAGTGCAAAGGTACAACATTTATTCGAACCACCAAATTTTTAACACGTTTTTTTCATCACAATGGTTCAAACAGCTAACATTTAACTGTATTTTAACACTTAAACACCAGTTTTGTTATCTTTAAGAACTATAAATCACGTTTCAGTGTGATAACTGTCAGTTCAGGCCATGCGCCTAGGCGGAAAGGGAAAGAACCACCAATACCCGATGATACATAGAGCATCTGCTCACCAATCCGGTAAGCTCCGCCCCACTCTTTGAAAGCCATGCGGGCAGGCGTCCATTTACCTATTTTCAATTGTCCGGCATGCGTATGTCCCGCCAGAGTAAGTTGTATCTTCTTACCAACTACTTCTCTGCGCCAATGATGAGGATCATGACTCAAGAGGATTTTAAACATATCTGGATTCAACCCCTTCATCGCTTTCTTCAGATTACTGCGATTGGTGAAAGGAGGCTGACCGGGATTCTCTACGCCTATTACAGCGATAGATGCCATACCATGACTCACCACATGATGTTCGTTCATCAGCTGATGCCACCCCAAACTTTCCTGATAACCATAAAGCATACGGCGGTTTCTCTTCAAAGCGCCAATAGAATGATTGTTGCCATATTCACAATAATCATGATTTCCCCAGATAGAATAGATGCCATCTGACGCATGAAGCTGCCCCAGCGTATCCAGATAAGGCTCCACTTCACTGGCTTGGTTATTGACCAGATCGCCCGTAAAGAGAATCATATCGGGTTCTTCATTGTTGGTCGCATCCACCACCTTCTGCACGAAATCATTGCCGGGAGGAAACGAACCGAGATGAAAGTCGGTAATCTGTACCAGACGGTAACCATCAAAATAAGGTGGCAAATCGGGCGAGGTAAAGGTAATATGTTTCAGTTCTAACCGCTTCCAACCCTCTATAAAGCCGAAGGCAAACCACCCCATTACACCCAAAGCTGGAATCAGAGCAAAAAACCAAGGAAGAAATGCATCGAACAGGATGAAGACAACCTTAGGGAATGCCGAGAAAAGTATGGTAGTAAAGAGTACACGGACTGACAACTTATGGAAGAACCCCATCTGCAACCCCACTTCGGCAAGAACAAGTAACAACGAGGGAACCCACCATAAGATGGCTAGCAGCAAAGGCCACTCACTCACCCCGATGTGCCAAAGCCAGAAGTCGGGCAGGAATGCCAGAACCGACATGACTACTATATAGAATATGGATCTTAATACCTTTTTTAATACCTTCTTCATTGTTTTTCTTTATAACTGGGTACAAAGGTACGATAATTCATAGACAATACAAAATAAATTTAAATATATTTTCAATGTTTTGTTATTTGAGAAGATTGCATTATCTTTGCATAGAAAAATTAAATAAAATGGCACGACGACTAAGAAAAAAACGCATAGCAATCATATTGCTTACCTTTACAGCAATCGTAGGATGGACTACACACAGCTGTGTATCTCGCTGTACATCAGCATCAGATAAGAACAAGGCGGCAGATTCGCTCCCTAAGGTTCACATCAACGATTCCATCTCAAATGCCCTGACAGAGGGGAAGGAATATCATGAGATGGACTCGGTAATAGAAAGGTATCTCAAGAGATGGGAAATCAATGGAGCCCAACTCGTCATCACCCGCAACGACTCGCTACTCTATGCCCGCGGATTCGGAATGGCGGATAAGGAGCGAGGCATCAGAATGGAGCCTAACATGCTGATGCGCTTCGCCTCTGTATCGAAACTGATTACAGCCGTAGGTATCATGAAGTTGCAGGAGATGAAGAAACTCAAGCTGAACGAGAAGGTGTTTGGCGAAAAGGGAATCCTGCGCGATACCGTTTACAACAACAGTATCAAGGACAAGCGATATTACGACATCACCGTAGAACAGTTGCTGCGCCATCAGGCTGGTTTCAACAATTATGCCGGTGACCCGGTATCTTCCACCCGCTACATCATGATGCAGAACCATCTCAAAACGCCACCTGATCACCCTACCCTGCTCAAGATTCTCTTGAAGCGCCACTTGGGCTATACTCCTGGCGAAGGCAAATGCTACAGCAATCTAGGCTACATGATTCTCTCCATGATTATAGAAAAGAAGAGCGGAATGAAATATGAAAACTTCATGCAGAAGTATGTGCTCCACCCAGCCGGCTGCTACGACATGCATATTGCGGGAACTTACTTAAAGGACCGCAGACCTAACGAGACGAAATACTACATGCATGGAGGAAGTATTCCGGTATACGAATATAACAACAGCGGCAGACTGGTAGAGAAATGCTATGGCGATACCGACCTTCCACGTCTCTCGGGTGCAGGTGCCTGGTGTGGTTCGACTGCAGAGTTGAGCCGCTTTATTGCCAGCATCGATGGTTTGCCACATGTCAAGGATATCCTCAGTAAGAAGAGTATCGAGTTTATGACGCGCGAGCAGGCTGACCACCAATACTCTATCGGCTGGAACTATACACCAAAGAGCAACAAACCATGGATTCGTACAGGTTCGCTGGCTGGCACATCAGCCATTGTCTTGAAATATCCGGATAACCAATGCTGGATTCTCATCACGAACACATCCACCTGGAAGGGACATGGTTTCTCTAACGATACAATGGCTTTCTTCGAGAAACTGAGAAAGAAATATATGGCAAACATGCCAAAGAAAGACTTGTTCTTATAAAACCAGAAAGAGGGTGAATCATTTACTTATGATTCACCCTCTTTTTATATTAATGATATGTTGTCTGAAAAGATAATATATGTTGTTAGAAAATATAACATAAGTTTTTGAGATAGTTAGTATCTCCGGTTGCACAACAGCTGTTGTGCGCTTGCATAACAGCTGATATGCGCATGCACAACACCTGTTGTGCATGCGTTAGCCAACTGTTATGCGCCAACTATTATCTAAACTTTCTTCATACCCTTTTATTGTTTATACAAAATCTTTGTTAATCTCGATTCGTATATACCTTAGAATGTATACTTCAAACCAACCTGGCCACGCCAGCGGCTATAGTATGAGCTAGGATACTTGAGAGGCATATCTGATGGGTTAGCGAACTGGAATACACCATCACCCTTGTACGTGATAGGAGAAACAAACTCGCTGTTATAACCACTACTGAAGGTACGGCCCCAATCCTTGTTCAGGAGGTTAGCCACGTTCATGATATCCAGAGTAAGTTCCAAAGCATGTACATACTTACCTGTACGGATGCCAAACTTCTGACCGAAGTGGAAATCGAAATGACTCTCAAATGGCAAGTTATCACCATAACGCTCGAAGTACTCACCACGATGATCCTTCACATAACGAGTAGTAGCAAGCCACTGCTTCAAATTAGCACGCTGCTGCTCAGCAGTATAAGCATCAGTACCCAAGAACTTCATTTGGTCTACCTGCGCATCTGTAGGGATGAAAATCAAGTCATTACTTGTACCATTATCTCCGTTGATATCTCCACTATAAACGAGAGAGTAAGGAGAACCGCTCTGACCCTGGTAGATAAGACCTACTGTAGTGGTAAACAACTTGTTGGTTCCCCAGTTGAAGTGATAGAAAGCAGAAGCCTTCACTGTATGGGGCACATTATAACCACTATTAGCCAACTCCGGGTTGTTTGAGAAGCGATAAGTATGAGTATTACGCCAGTTGCTCTGAGCAACAGATGAGGTCATACTGCTTACAGACTCTGAGTGAGTGAATGTATAAGATGCATTCAGATCAAGACCGAACGCAAAGTGCTTAGCTGCTGACAAAGACAGGCTGTAGCTATAGCCCTTGCTGGTATTATACATTGCATAGATGTTGGTAAACGACTTAGCATCTGCCACCTTTGTATAAAGAGGACGGTTATCCCAGTTCATGTAAGAGGTCTGAGACAAGGTCTTACCAGACTCCTCATAAGCCAAGTTCTTGTAATAAACATCATTCAGACTCTTGCTGAAGATACCCTCAGCAGTCCAGTCGATACCCAGGAGATTGAAATCGAAACCAAGGTTAACACGCATAGTCTGAGTGAACTTGAAATCCTTGTCAAACACATTGATCAGCTGGCTACCGGTAGCCTTCAGATTATCTGCATTCTGAGTCTGCTTGTTAGGATCCATGATGAGCTGCACAGCAGAATTATTTTTTGCAGAGTAAGAAGATGTCTGCACACCAGTATTCGTAAAGTTGTTGCTCAACCAGACGAAAGGAATACGACCAGTGAATACACCGATACCTCCACGAAGGATATATTTGCGGTTCTTTTCAATATCCCAACGGAAACCTACACGAGGGCTCCACATTGGTGTACTGGCAAGTTTCTGATTGGTCTTGAAACCATATCCCTTACCTGCTGCCCACTCATTGAACTTAGCATTCTCGGCAGGAGTATCAAAGAACAGAGGCATATCCATACGGAGACCATAGGTGAGCTGGAAGCTGTCTGTCACATCCCACTTGTCCTGTACATAAAAGCCCAACTGAGCTGCGCTAAACTCTGGTGCCCAACGAGGATTACCAGTCACCTCAACATTAGCCTGTGTGAAGTAGAAGTTCTTGATATACTTACCATCACCTCCAAAACCATCGGCTCCACAACCTTTATAATAATTCAGAAAATCGTCAGGAGTATCAAAATAATAGCATCCATAGAGATTCTGAAGGAAGAGGTTAGAGAACTTGTAAAGCTCATTATGTGTACCGAATGTCAGTGTATGATTACCCTTGTACCATGTAAAGTTATCTTCGAGGGTATAAATGTCCTGTTTCAATCCATTAGCCATTGAGGAATATTCATTACCGATATTCATGGTACCATTTCCTACCTTATAGATAGTGATAGATGGTGCAGGCTGACCAGAAGTACGCTCATCACGAACACGAACGTAAGATACACGTGCCTCATTACTCAGGTTTGGAGAGATGCGGCTCTGCAACTCTGCTGAGAAAGAATGAGTTTTAGATTTGAAATCATACAAGTGGTCGGTAGTATTCAATGTAGCAATACCACCCAGACCAAGCGTCTGCTTAGCATCAACATAACTCCAACGTACAGAGAACTTGTTGAACTCGTTGATATTCCAATCCAACTTCAAACCAGCTTTCTGGCTCTTCACGTTCTTATCCTTATCTGCCCATGAAGTTGCATAATCATACCCCTGACGGTTAGCCAAGTCATAAATCTTAGACATCAAGTCCTTAGCCAAATCCGGATTAAACTTAACATCTGGAGAATCGATGGTATACTGAGTTGGGTACGACTTTTCTGAATTCTCATAGTTTGCGAAGAAGAAGAGTTTGTTCTTGATGATTGGACCACCGAGCGTAAATCCGAACAAAGTTTCCTTCTCATCATCATAAGGCTGAGCATAGGTACCATCCATATTCTTATAATGACGACCTACCAAATCCTGGTTGTTTCCATAGAAATAGCCACTTCCATGGAATTCATTGGTACCGCTCTTGGTTACCGCGTTGATGGCACCACCGGTAAAACCACCCTGGCGAACATCGAAAGGAGCGATATTTACCTGAATCTGGTCAATAGTCTCCATAGAAACAGGCTGAGATCCAGCCTGACCGCCATTACTGCCATTAGCAGTAAGACCGAACACGTCGTTATTCATCACACCATCAATCTGGAATGAATTATAACGGTTGTTCATACCGGCAAATGACATAGAACCAGACTGCCCGTTTGTAGTAAGCTGTGGATTCAGGCGAGCCACATCCGCAATACTGTGCGAGATAGAAGGCATATCAGCTATCTGCTGAGCATTGATACTCATGGCCGCACCGGTCTTCGTACCATTCAGACCAGCCTTACCCGAAACAACAACCTCCTGAAGCTGCTTGGCATCTTCCTGAAGAGAGCAAGAGAGATTTTGGCTTTCACCCAAGTTCAGACTGACATTGTTGAAAACCTTGTCCTTATATCCGATATAAGAGATACTTACCTTGTAAGGACCACCTGGACGCATACCCTGAATAGTATAGCGACCATCTACATTTGTTACAGCACGATACACAGTACCAGATGGCTGGTGTGTAGCAGTAACTGTAGCACCAATAACGGTTTCGCCATTGGAAGAAATCTTACCACTAATGCCTGAAGTGGTAATCTGAGCCATTGCAGCGTTCACCGTCAGGATGAACAAAGCCAGAAGTAAATGCAATCTTTTCAGCATACCTTTTTTAAAAAATTAATTAATAATACGGGGGAATAGCCCCCAAATATCTATTACGGGTGCAAAATTAAACAAAAAATTCGATATAAGTGTTACAACAGCATGAAAAAATGTGTTTTATAACATAAAAAAAATCTGCGTTAAGCAAATAACGCAGATTTCCTTTAATTTGTTATTTTATAACGGGGGTTTGCTTATAGTTTTTTCTGGAGGCTAAAAGCGGGAGACTGAGCTTTTATGACAGGCGATGGAATCGTCTGGAACAGAGGCTAGGCTCCCTTACACCTAGCTCTACTTCCTTGCTCTTAACTTACACCTTATTCAAACCTTACTACTTGCTGCTAGAGCGAGGGCTAGGTGCCTTACTCCTTTCGCTGCCAGATGCTCATTACCTTGCGTCGGATGGCTACGATGTTCAGGATAGAAACTATCAGGAACAGGAGCAGACCCAGGGCGATGGCTGGGAGCATGGTGCCCTCGTCGATATCAGGGAAGAGGGTTTCGATGAAGCCCATGTAGTAATCGCGGAGGAAGAAGAGGATGATCCACGCGATAATGAGTACCACGATGTTCAGCGCAATGGTGAGCACCTGATATGGCTTTGCTACATTGTTCGGACTGTAACCTATCAGAAGAAGATTCTCCAACTTAGAAGAATTCTTCTGTACCAGCAGATAGATGCTGAGCATCAGAATGTAGAAACTCAAGACTGAGATAACCAAACCGATAATCATCACCATCGATACCATCATGCGGAGGAAATAGGTAGTCTTCTCTGCATCCAGTTTGTCTGTCTCTACCTCATAACCATTATCATCCAGGTATTTGGTAATGTTCTCGTCTCCCGGGTTACCTACCTCAACGATGAGGCGGTTAGGATCGCTCTTCTGGTTTGGAGCGAATTCCTGGTTACTCCAGTCCATGAATGCCTGTGGAACAAGGATGGTGTTGAGTCGCGAAGAGAAACCGATAACCTTTCCCTTGAACTGCTCTTTCTTGCCACCAGCCTGAATCTGGATATTGAAATCAATCATGCCCATCAGTCCATCGCTGATTTTAGGGAGCGAATGACTCTGGGCAAAACCGAAGTTATACATATTAATATAGGTACGCGGGAGGATGATTGGCACCTCCTGAGTTCCCGGCGTATATTTCCAGTCCTTGAGCGGCACATCAACAAAACCGTCAGGCACACTCTCGAAGAAGAGTTCGCTATTCAGAACGTTCACGCCGTTTACACCCATCTGGGCATCTACCTTATATTCAGTAGAGGTGAATTTTCCTATCTTCTTTACAAACTTCTGGTCGCCGATTTCATCGATTTCAGAACCCGAGAAGGTATTGGAACGGCCGCTGATGGTATTTCCCATACCTATCTTCTTGCTCATGATGAGGTAGTCGGCTTTCATGAAACTGTCTTGCTGGGTGAAGACAGGCAGCACGTCTTTATAAAACTGAAAGCCGAAAAGAACGATGAGCATACCGAAGAGATTGGCGAAGGCAAAGCCAGCAAACTGAGGTATGCTGATATGCTGACGCAATAATTTCCAAACGAGATTCATTTTAAATTTATAATTTATAATTTATAATTTTCAGTTTATAGCAAACTTGCTATTAACTATTAACTATAAACTGTCAACTATTAACTTTACTAAAGTTTAAACACGTGCTCGTAGGGCAAGTCCATGTGCTTGCCGATACTGGTTACGATGACGCCAGCCCCCTGCTCCTTCGCTTCGGTCATCATGATATCTGCCATGATGCGCGAATTGTTGTCGTCGAGGTGACTAATAGGCTCATCAGCCAGAATGAAGTCGAAAGGCTGACAGAGCGCACGCATCATTGCCACACGCTGCTGCTGTCCGAACGACATTCTGCCGATTTTGGCATCTACCTTATCAGCAATACCGAGCATCTCAAACCATTTAAGAATCTGCTCACGCGTCTTGAATCCGATTATTTTGTTCTTAATTTCTACATTCTCCAGGGCAGTAAGCTCAGGGAAGAGACGGAGTTCCTGAAAGAGATGGCTGATATGACGCTTGCGCATCTCTACCCAGTCTTTCACCTTATAGTTGGCGGTAACATCATTGTCGAACATCACGCTTCCGCTGTAGTCGTGACGATAGCCGAGCACATAGCTGCAGAAAGTACTCTTTCCGCTGCCACTCTCTGCCTCGATAAGATAAAGATGACCTTTCTCGAAGGTAACATCCTGCTTCCATATCTCCGAATCCAGGTCGTTGCGCTGGGCAAAAACCTGTGGGAGAACGGAATGAAGCTGAATCTTTTCCACTTTTTTTATGTTTAATGTTTAATCTTTTACCTTTAAAGTATAGACCACCGAAGTAAGATTTCCGAAGACTGGGGTGAGCAGACCGGTTACGGTAGAGATGGCATCATCCTTGCCCGAGCCGTCACTATCAGAACTCTTGGCGAGATTGATGACCATTGCCAGTTTCTGACCGACGATGAGTTTCTGAATCTTTGCATCTATCGGATGATTACTTGGTTTCACGGCATATTGCGCCATCAGCTGGTCGCTTCCGCTAAAGAACTGCTTGTCATCCGTCACACCGAAATAGAACGAGGTCTTGCCGTCGGTATAGAAGTAAGCATTCTTGCCCCAATTGGCTATCTTCGCACCAGCCGGACATGAAGTTTTCCAATAATCAACATCGCCCAACCACTTGGCATGCGACAGTTTAGCAGCCATCGTCATCTGCATATTGTTATCCGTAAGCGAAGGCAACACGATAGCCATATCCCCATCCACACTACGGATGATATTATCCATATCGATAGCCTGGTTGATACCCATCAGGAGGGTCTGAAGGCTGCGGTTGCTCTGCATCATCGGCAGGAACTGCTCGCCCTTTACGTTCATGAAGATACCCGCCAGGGCATCAGCAGGCATCGACTTGACGTAGTTGCCTTTAATCGGACGATAGGTTTGAGCCGCCTTCTTCAGAGCCTCATCTATTTCTTTATTAAAGGAGAAGGTTTCTCCCTGCACCTGCAGGATACCATCTTTCACGTCCATCTCAGCAGCAATCACTACCTGCGAAGGGTCGGTATCTTTAGGAGCACCAAGGGTAAATGGAGCAACGAACTTCTCCGGCAGCGCCTGAGCCTGAGCCACCATAGCCATAGGCGAAGTGATGGTTTCCAGACGTTCAAACATAGGCGATGCGGTAATACCTTCGTCCTCATCAGCCTTCAGATATTTCACCATCTGCTGCTGGAGCTGGGCCTGCGCATCGGCTACAACCGGTCCCATAACGAGGAGTGCCTGATCAGAAAAGCCGACCAGCCACGAATTTTTCAATACCGAGAAATGAAAGCCTTTGCGCTCCTTCACCTCTGTAGCGATATGCTGTTTGGCAAGCGAAGCAAGCCAGTCTTCAACATCGCCCTCATCGCTCACCTTAGCACAAAGTCCGAGGTTGCCATCAGCACTCTCAAAGAGGAATATCTTCTCTGAGATGTCGATGCCACACTTCGATGCATCCTCAACGTGCAGCAGAGACTTTAGCATTCCCGCCTTGTCTTCATCGCTTTTGCCGGATGCCATCTGCTGCATGTCAACAGAGATGAGCGCAGTACTTTTCTTTGGAATGGCATTGAGATAGTCAGTGCCCGAGCATGAGCTCAGCAATCCCAATACGACAGCCAAGCACATGAACATCAAACTCTTATACAATCTTTTCATCACACTAGTAAATATTATAAAGCTCTTGCCAGATAGCACATGTTGACAGCCACCAATCCTGCTGTTTCCGTACGGAGGCGACTGGTGCCAAGCGAAACACTCTCATATCCGTTTTCCAGGGCCAGTCTCACCTCATCGATAGAGAAATCGCCCTCAGGTCCTACCAGCACAGTGATGTCATCGGCACCCTCCTGGGCTGCTCCGGCAGAATCATCAGCTGGGCATGACTTGGAAATCTCGGCAAAAAAGTCTTTCTTTTCTATCTCCTCATAACAATGGCAGATAAACTTTCTGCCATTGCGGGGAACCGTAATAAAATCTTTAAAGTTCTGCAGTTCGTTGACTACAGGTTTCCAGGCCTTGTGGCTCTGCTTGACGGCAGAAACCACAATTTTGTCTATGCGGTCTATGCGGATGACCTTGCGTTCAGAGAACTTGCAGTTGAGGAAAGAGATTTCATCGAAGCCGATTTCCGTAGCCTTCTCTGCCATCCATTCAATGCGGTCCATCATCTTTGTCGGGGCGATGGCCAGGTGAATGTGTCCGCGCCAGGCAGGCTGCTGCGGCATAACCTCCTTCACCTCATAGATACACCGTTTGTTGGTAGCCAGCGAAACTTCTGCACGGTAGAACACCCCCTTGCCATCCATCAGGAACAATTCGTCCCCCGCCTGGATACGCAAAACCCTGAGTGCATGAGTAGCCTCCTCCTGAGGCAGTTCTGTCTGTGTAGCCGCATCTGGCACATAGAAAAATCTAACTTCTTTCATTTCCTCTTATTGTTACTTTTTCTTCTTAATTTTCTGTTATTCCGCAAGAATATCCTTTAATTATTCACTTTTTTTGCCTTTGCGGCGCTCTATCTCATCACGAATGGCTGAGGCTGTTTCGTAATCTTCTTCATTAATGGCACTATCCAATGCTTTTTCGAGCATCTGGTCTGGCAAAGCCGAAATAGGTACCGCACAAGAAGTCGAACTCATATCATTTCTATTAAAAGGAGTAGAAATTTCCTTTATAACCAGCTCTGTTGTATACATTTCTATATCCGCAGCCACAGACAACAACACAGCCTGGTCAGTCTTGATGCTCATACGTTCATTTGTGATTTTATTCACAAGAGTAGCAAATACTCCCCTCTCTGGCGTAGCATCGAATTCGAGATAGAAATCGTCTACATTGAGCCTGTCAAATAGTGTCCAAAGTACAGAGATCACATCATTTTTAAAATCAGAAGTTTTCGAATTACATGCCTTCAGCTGCTCTGCTACATATTCATTAGTCATAATAGACAAAGCTCTTTTTTCGGATTCGTCTACCAAACTAATAATACATGTCCCGAAAGCTTCCGGAATGCCAAAGCAGGCAGCGAGTTTAAGTTTGTACAACATCATTATGTACCCTTTCTTTATTTAAATTTATTTATATTCTTACGTAACATTCTGTTTTTACTCTCGCGTTGAGTATGACCTTTTTCTTCCTTATTTCTGTTCTTTCTTCGGACGGAAAAGGACAGCAAAGGCTACTGCTACCACGAGCGCATAACCGGCAAAGATGAACCAGCAGGTTTTCCAGTCACCCATCAGGTAGCCGTCATCTGTCCAGTGGCAGTAATGGTTGATGACCATACCTGCGAGAATGGTTCCGATAGATGCTCCCAGACCGTTGGTCATTAGCATGAACAGTCCCTGAGCCGATGCTCTTACCTTCACATCACATTTCTGGTCTACAAACAGACCACCCGACACATTGAAGAAGTCGAAGGCTACACCGTAAACGATGCATGAGAGGATGAAGAAGGTAACACCCGGAAATGCAGGATTGCCCAATCCGAAGAAACCGAATCGCAAAACCCATGCCAACATGGCGATGAGCATCACAACCTTGATGCCATAACGCTTCAGGAAGAACGGAATGAGAAGGATGCAGAGCGCCTCGGCCACCTGAGAGATGGATACCAGGAGCGTAGCATTGTTAGCTGCAAAAGTATCGAGCATCGCAGGATCACCCTTGAAACTGGTAATGAACGGAGTGGCATAACCATTGGTTACCTGCAGACTCATACCGAGCATGCAAGAGAAGATGAAGAACATCGCCATCTCACGGCTCTTGAAGAGTTTGAAGGAATCGAACCCCCATGTCTCTACCCAGCTCTTTGTCTCTTTCTTCACGATAGGACAGGCTGGCAATGAGAAGCAATAGAGGAAGAGAAGAATGCTGAGCACACCCGATACCAGGAACTGATAATGGGTATACTGGAACTTATGGGCGTTCTCGCTCAACAGGAACGAGAATGAACCGTTGTCCCAGGTAGCACAGTTCACAATCCACATCGTGAGGATGAAGCCCACGGTTCCGAACACACGGATTGGCGGAAAAGCCTTCACGGTGTCGAGCCCGTTACTCTTCAATATACTGAATGCCGAAGTATTTGACAATGCCAATGTAGGCATATAGAAAGCCACGCTGAAGGTGTAAACGGCAATAAACATTGCCTCATTAGGAGTCTGACTAGCCTGTCCCATACCGAACAGACCAATCATGGCTGCACCTGCCAAAAGGTGACAATAGCCCAAAAGACGTTGCGGCTGGATATACTTATCTGCCACAATGCCCATCAATGTAGGCATAAAAATAGATACGATTCCCTGTATGGTATAGAACCAGGAAATCTCGGCACCCATCCCAGCCTTGCCGAGATAGTTGCCCATAGACGTAAGATAAGCTCCCCAAACTGCAAACTCCAGGAAGTTCATCACTGCTAGGCGTACTTTCAGATTCATAGTTTAATGTCTTTTTATTATAAAATATTAGCTGCAAAGATACAAATTTTCGGGTAAAAAGCACACGATTTTGAAGATTATCCGCATGAAAGCTAGCATATTTAACAAATTATGTGTATTTTTGCAGCCGATTTCAACAGATATAAGAGAAAAATAATATAGAAGCAACAGATATGTTAGTAAAATTTTTCCTCACGTGCAATAAAATCGGGGCTTTCACGCTAGGTGGAGGCTACGCCATGATACCTATCATGGAACAGGAATTTGTAGACAAGAACCAGTGGATGAACAAACAGGAGTTCATGGATATCATGGTAGTGGCTCAGACCACTCCGGGCATCTTCGCCATCGACATGGCGAGTCATATCGGCTATAAGCTGAAGGGAGTCTGGGGAGGCATTGTGGGTGCCATTGGCATGGCCCTGCCTTCTATCATCGCCATTCTCATCATCGCCATGTTCTTCCAGCATTTCAAGGACAATTATTGGGTGGGTAAGTTCTTCATGGGTGTGCGCCCTGCCGTGGTAGCGCTCATTGCTGCGCCTTGCTTCAAGATGGCAAAGACGGCAAACATCAACCGCTACAACATCTGGATTCCCGTGGTTTGCTGTCTGCTGATTGCAGCTTTCGGTATCTCCCCTATCTACATCATCATCGCAGCCGGTGTGCTGGGCTGGCTTTATGGAAAGGTAAAAAAGTAAAAAGGTAAAAAATATAGAGATTATGCTATTTCTAAAGTTATTTCTGATATTTACCAAGATTGGTACATTTAATTTTGGTGGCGGATATGCGATGCTTTCGCTCATCCATAACGAGACGGTAGTGAAGAACCATTGGCTTACCAATGCTGAGTTTACGGATATTGTGGCTATCAGCCAGTCTACACCGGGACCTATCGGAATCAACTGTGCCACCTACGTAGGTTATACCGCCTGCCTTCACGACGGCTATCCTACTTGGGCAGCCTGTCTGAGTTCGGTATTGGCTTCGCTCTCCATCATGTGGCTGCCTTTCATCATCATGATTCTCATCAGCCGCTATCTGATTACGCACAAGGATTCTAAAATCGTAAAGGATATCTTTGCGGGACTCCGCCCTGCCATCATCGGACTGATAGCTGCTGCCGCCGTTCTCCTGATGAATAAAGAGAACTTCGGATCACCAACCGACAATCCGTTTGTCTTCGGAGCAAGCATCGTGCTGTTTCTGGCTGCTTTCTACTTCACAAAATTCAGAAAGACCAACCCTATCCTGCTGCTTTTCATCTGCGGTATCATCGGAATGGTTATCTTCTAAACATCGCCCTGCGGTCTGAACCAACGGCCTCCAGCCGATGGGTAAGACAAGGGGCTGATGCCTTCAGATAGGGACAAAAAAAAATTGATTGTCTCACGACAACCAATCTTTTATTAACCTTAATAATCTAATACCATGAAAAACACGATGCAAAGGTACAAATAATCTTGTAACCTACAATAGTTTATATCAAAAAACTTCAAGAATTTAACTCTCCTTAAAAGTTTTACCATTCCAGTTAAACTTTCTTTGCACTTTTATTGCATTTACAGCCTTCTTATCGTCAGCAGGCAGGAAAGGTAAAGCCAAGCGCACTACGAGGCTGTTTTCGTGTTGCAAGAGCAGAGCACTAACGATTTTGAGTTCAATTTTCCCCTTGAGTTCCTCAAACTTAGCCTCGCTCATCGTATCGGGTTTGGCAACAAGACCGGAAGCCAGTTGCTGCAAAGATTTCCCATCGAAAATCCTGCTGGCATCCTGCTCCTGCCAATCCTGATTAAAGAGATAGAGTTCACTCTCCTTCTCTACTCCGGCAAAAGTCTTCACCACGCAAAGCAGCGAATCGCCGTTAGCCGATGGCAGTTTCTTCATCTGCAAAGTAGCGCTCTTACTCGTTCTCAACTGAACGAAATCAGCAGTCAGCGTATCCATCACACTCGTTTCGCCTAACAGATTCTTCACTTCCGCCTTCACTCCCATCTCCTGCAGCTCAGCAAATTCCAGCCGCAGGTTGTGGTTGAGATAAGGCACAACAGAATCGGGCATCGAAACCAGCAAGTCCTTCATCGACTTGGCTTCCATGCCCATACTTGCCATCATCAGGCAAGCACATAATATATATTTTATCTTCTTCATCACTACAATTCCTTCGACCACTTCTTTCCCCAAGGAGTAAAGAGCCATATCAAAAATGCTGTTGCAGGAACCAAGCATATTGCAAAAGTTAAAGCCAATGTATTCATTTTTGAAGCCTTTAAATTATTTACTAAATTTCACAAGTATGCTCCACACGCCCTGGGCTAGGAGCTTCTGCCCTTTCAGGGCGTGCCGGGAACATTAGTTCAGAACACAAAGGATTCTGCAGCAATACCAACCATTAGAGATCCTCCAAGAATTTCTTACCCCATTTTGTATGAAGCCAAAGTGCCATGGCACCAGCAACGACCGTAATCGTCGCATAAATCATGACTAATCCTTCCATATTTCTCTATTTTCCGACAAAATTACGGAAAATAAATGTAACTTGCAAATGATTTGCTCATTTTCTTTCGAAATTTAACCTAAAAAAGACGAAAAAGAGGAAAGCGCTTCATTACGAAACACTTTCCTCTAATTATCTAATCATTAATCGTACAATCTTCTTTCAGAAGAGATTTACTCCTCTACAGCAGCCTGCGCCGCCGCAAGTCTGGCGATTGGCACGCGGAATGGAGAGCATGAAGCATAGTTCATACCGACCTTAGCACAGAACTTAACAGATGATGGCTCACCTCCGTGCTCACCGCAGATACCTGTGCGGAGGTTAGGACGGGTAGCACGACCATTCTCTACTGCCATCTTGATGAGCTGACCAACACCCTCCTGGTCGAGAACCTGGAATGGGTCAACCTTCAAGATCTTCTTCTCCATGTATGCAGGGAGGAAGGAAGCGATGTCGTCACGAGAGTAACCGAAAGTCATCTGTGTCAAGTCGTTAGTACCGAATGAGAAGTACTGAGCCTCCTCTGCAATCTGACCTGCTGTAAGGGCAGCACGAGGAATCTCAATCATGGTACCAATCTCAAATTCTACCTCTACGCCGTACTCAGCGAACACCTCCTTAGAAGTAGCGAGAATGATAGACTTCTGTTGCTTGAGCTCTTGAACTGTACCGATGAGCGGAACCATGATTTCAGGACATGGGTTGTAACCCTCCTTCTTCAACTCGCAAGCTGCACCGAGGATGGCACGGGTCTGCATGGCTGTAATCTCTGGGAATGTGATACCGAGACGGCAACCGCGATGACCGAGCATTGGGTTGTTCTCTGCCAGAGAGTTCACACGCTTCTTGATTTCCTCTACGCTTACGCCCATCTCCTTAGCCATGGTCTCCTGACCAGCCAAATCGTGAGGTACGAACTCGTGGAGAGGTGGGTCGAGCAAGCGGATGTTCACGTGGCAGCCATCCATTGCCTTGAGGATTCCATAGAAGTCAGCCTTCTGATATGGGAGGAGCTTGGCAAGAGCCTTCTCACGACCCTCTACAGAGTCTGCCAGAATCATCTCACGCATAGCTACAATCTTCTGATCATCGAAGAACATGTGCTCTGTACGTGTCAGACCGATACCCTTGGCACCGAATGCACGAGCTACCTCAGCATCGTGTGGAGTATCCGCATTGGTACGGATTTCCATCTTTGTATACTTGTCGCAGAGGTCCATCAGCTCCTTGAAGTCGCCTGAAAGTTCTGCAGCCTTTGTCTCAATCTGTCCTGCGTAAACCTGACCTGTAGTACCGTTCAGAGAGATGTAATCACCCTCCTTGTAAACAACGCCTTCAATCTCTACAGTCTTAGTCTTGTAATCTACGTTGATAGAGCCGGCACCTGATACACAGCACTTACCCATACCACGGGCTACAACGGCAGCGTGAGAAGTCATACCACCACGAGCGGTAAGGATACCCTCAGCAGCTGACATACCAGCGAGGTCTTCTGGAGATGTTTCGATACGAACCATGATGACCTTCTTGCCGTCATCATGCCACTCCTGAGCATCGTCTGCATGGAATACAATCTGACCGCAGGCAGCACCTGGAGATGCAGGGAGACCCTGTGTGATGACCTTAGCCTTAGAGAGAGCCAGCTTATCGAATACTGGATGCAAAAGTTCATCGAGCTTCTGAGGCTCACAGCGCAGAATAGCAGTCTTCTCATCAATCATACCCTCGTGAAGGAGATCCATGGCAATCTTCACCATAGCTGTACCTGTACGCTTACCATTACGAGTCTGGAGGAACCAGAGTTTGCCTTCCTGTACGGTGAACTCCATATCCTGCATATCGTGATAGTGGTGCTCCAACTTATCCTGCAGCGCGTCGAGTTCCTTATAGAGTTCAGGCATAGCCTCTTCCATAGAAGGATACTTGGCAGCACGCTCCTCTTCAGAGATACCTGCACGCTCAGCCCAGCGCTGAGAACCAATCTTTGTAATCTGCTGTGGAGTACGGATACCGGCTACCACGTCCTCACCCTGTGCATTGATAAGATACTCACCATTGAAGAGATTCTCACCATTACCAGCGTCACGTGAGAAGCAAACACCTGTAGCAGATGTATCGCCCATGTTACCGAATACCATCGCCATGACAGATACGGCAGTACCCCACTCATCAGGAATACCTTCCATCTTGCGGTAGAGGATAGCACGCTCGTTCATCCAAGAACGGAACACAGCGCAGATAGCGCCCCAGAGCTGATCGATTGGGTTGGTAGGGAAATCCTGACCGGTCTGCTCCTTGATGGCAGCCTTGAAAAGTTCAACGAGCTTCTTGAGCGACTCTACAGAGAGGTCCTTGTCAAGTGTAACGCCCTGCTCTTCCTTCACCTTTTCGATGATAGCCTCAAATGGGTCGATATCTTCCTTGTTTACAGGCTTCAATCCCATAACGACGTCACCGTACATCTGTACGAAACGGCGATATGAATCGTATACGAAATGAGGATTACCGGTCTTCTTGACCAATCCCTCAGCTACTTCGTCATTCAAACCGAGGTTGAGGATGGTATCCATCATACCAGGCATAGATGCACGAGCACCCGAACGTACTGATACGAGGAGTGGATTCTCTACAGAACCGAACTTGCTGTTCATCAATGCCTCAATATGAGCCACAGCAGCCTTCACTTCGTCCTGAAGAAGTTCTTTGATTTTTTCCTCACCCACTTCATAATATTCATTACAAGTGTCTGTTGTAATGGTGAAACCTGGAGGAACAGGTACACCAATCAGGTTCATTTCGGCAAGGTTTGCGCCTTTACCACCAAGTACTTCTCGCATTTGGGCATTGCCTTCTGCTTTTCCGTTTCCGAATGTATAAACTCTTTTTTCGTTCATAATTGTTATAGGTATATGTTTTATTTCGTTTTACGTTGCTAATTATTATTTGTAATGCAAAGATACAATTTTTATTTGATACTACCAAACTTTTATACGCTTTTTTGCTATCCCGAGATTACATTTTATACTGTTGACGCACACACGGGCAGAAAATTAACAATCCCGTATACGATAGAAAGATATTTGACGAATCTGAAAGTGCGTCTCTCGGGATTGCAGCTTGGATTCTGATGTTTTTTACCTCCCTGCCGATGCGCCCGAAACTGCGTCACGACGTAGCGATGGCTACGTCCCGACGCAGTGCCAGACACGTCGCGATGTAGCAACGGCTGCGTCGGGACGCAATTTAAAGGTAAAAGGATAAAAAAGGTAAAAAAGGATTTTAAAGGTAAAAGGATTGTGAGGCGATAACAAAAGTAACAGGTGACCTTTGATATAAAAATGTGAATGTGAATGTGAATTTGAAATGTAAGTGAAGAAAAAAGAATGCATGTAATGACATTAATATCATTTAATTCATATGTAATAAGGTACGCGCGTACGTACAATTAAAATATATACTATCAAAAATCATCAATAAACAGCCTTGACAAAAGGATACACATGACAGTCCGTTTTCTTCACTTACATTTCAAATTCACATTCACATTCACATTCACATTTCATCTCTTTACAACCACCGAATATTACCTGTTACTTTTGTTATCGCCTCACAATCTTTTTACTTTTTGACCTTTAACCGCCTTTTTAACTTTACTCGCAAATAATTTGGGACAACTCTTGCATTTCTCATAAAATTGCAGTATCTTTGCACCCATAAAAAAATACAAAACATTATTATGGCAAGAAAACGTAAACCATTACCTCTGTTAGAGAACATCACCATCGAGGCAGTAGCAGCCGAGGGTAAGTGCATCACACGCGTAGATGAGCAGGTCATCTTCGTACCTTTCTGTGTGCCAGGAGATGTTGTCGACTTGCAGGTAGTAAAGAAGAAACATAAGTATTGCGAAGCCAAGGTGGTTCGCTTCATCAAGAAGAGCGAGGTGCGACAGGAGCCTATGTGCGAGCACTTCGGCATCTGCGGCGGATGCAAATGGCAGAACCTGCCTTACGAAGAGCAGATCAAGGCAAAGCAGAAGCAGGTGGAAGACCAGCTCACCCGCATCGGAAAGATTGAACTACCTGAGTTCCGCCCTATCATGGGCAGCGTGAAGACTCAGGAGTACCGCAACAAGATAGAGTTCGGATGCAGCAACAAGCGATGGTTCACCGCCGAGGAACTGGCTCAGCTCCCTCAGAAAGAGGATGATACCGTAACATCGCTCAAGGAGCGCCACGCCCAGAACGCCATCGGTTTCCATATCACCGGAGCCTTCGACAAGATTTATCCTATCAAGAAGTGCTGGCTGATGGATGACCTCTGCAACGAAATCCGCAACTTCGTATTCGAATACGCTGATTCTCACGACTATACCTTCTACGACCTGCGTGAGCAGCACGGTTTGCTCCGCAACATGATGATCCGCAATTCGAACACCGGAGAGTGGATGCTCGTCTTCCAGTTCCACTACGATGAGGAGGGCGATGAGCAGAGAGCATTGGAGCTGATGCAGCAGGTGGCTGACAAGTTCCCTCAGATTACATCGCTCATGTATGTAGACAACCAGAAGGGAAACGATACCATCAACGACCTGGAACTCAGCCTCTTCAAGGGCAACGACCATATCTACGAACTGATGGAAGACCTGAAGTTCAAGGTGGGTCCGAAGAGTTTCTACCAGACCAATACCGAGCAGGCTTACCACCTCTACTGCGTGGCCCGCGAGTTTGCCAACCTTACCGGAGATGAGCTGGTTTACGACCTCTATACCGGCACCGGAACCATCGCCAACTTCGTGGCTCACAAGGCAAAAAAGGTAATCGGTATCGAGTACGTGCCAGAGGCCATAGAGGATGCCAAGGTGAATTCTCAGGTGAACAACATCGAGAACACCCTCTTCTATGCAGGCGACATGAAGGATATCCTGACCAACGATTTCATCGCACAGCACGGTCGACCTGACGTCATCATCACCGACCCACCACGTGCCGGAATGCACCCAGACGTAATAAACGTCATTCAGAATGCAGCACCAAAGCGCATCGTATACGTAAGCTGCAACCCGGCAACCCAGGCTCGCGACCTGCAGCTGATGGATGCGGAGTATAAGGTAGCTGCCGTACAGCCGGTGGACATGTTCCCTCATACCCCTCACGTAGAGAACGTGGTATTGCTCGAAAAGAGATAAACCTAGAAATCAAAATAGAAACAAGATGAAGAAAACCATCATCATGGCGCTCATGGCTGCAGCTTCGGTCTCAGCCAGCGCCCAGCAGAAGCAGACCATCGAAATACCATCATGGTTGAGCAACGTGAAATTGTCGGGGTATGGAATGACCCAGTATCAGTACAGCGGACAGAAAGATGCTGAATCCAACTCATTCAACATCCGTATGGCTCGTATCGCTCTCGAAGGTCGCATAGCAGGCGACTTCTATTGGAAGACTCAAATCCAGTTCAACGGCAACACCTCTACCCTCGGTTCCAGTCCGAGAATGGTGGATCTGTTTGCTGAATGGCAGAAATATGAATACTTCAAGGTGAAAATCGGTCAGTTCAAGAACCCGTTCACCTTTGAGAATCCGATGCACCCTATCGACCAGGGCTTCATGGGATATTCACAGAACGTGAGCAAGCTGGCTGGTTTCAGCGACCGTGCCGGAGAACATGCATCCAACGGTCGTGACATCGGTCTTCAGTTCCAGGGCGATTTCCTCAAGAATGCCAACGGCAGAAACCTGCTGCACTATCAGATTGGTGTATTCAACGGACAGGGAACCAATACCAAGGACGTTGACCAGCAGAAGAATGTGATTGGTGGTGTATGGGTAATGCCTGTAAGCGGCATGCGCATCGGTGCCTTCGGATGGACCGGTTCTTATGCAAGAAAGGGAACATGGAACGATGATGAACAGGGAAACATCATCTACGAAAAAGATGCTGCTGGAAATTCCGTTCTTGACAAGGAAGGAAAACCTGTAAAAGAGACATTCAGCGGTACTCGCAGCCTGAACCAGAACCGCTACGCCTTCTCTTTCGAATATAAGAAAGACGGCTGGACCGTACGTTCTGAGTATATCCACTCTACCGGCAAGGCTTTTGCCAAGAGCATCACCAACTTCAACGATGCCAACGCCAAGGACTGCAATTTGAATGCAAAAATCGGCGACAAGGCACAGGGTGTATATGGATTGGTTATCGCCCCATTGGCTCAGCTGCCAAAGAACAGCCGTATCGACGTGAAGGCACGTTACGACATGTATCAGCCTAACGGCAAGAGCAACATGCAGAGAACCCAGTATGAAGCAGGTTTGAACTTCCACATCGGCAAGCGAATCTCTATCCTTACCGAGTATGCGCTCATCAACGACAAGACACTCGCGAAGCATAATTACTCCATGGCAGATGCCGAGGTTTGCTTCCGATTCTAACAGAAAGTACTCCACACGCCCTAAAAGGGCGTGTGAGGCAAACTTATCTTAGAATGAATAAGAGAATCCTACTGACATGAATTCCTTAAACTGCCAATAGCTATCATCGTCTTTGCGGTTCACACCATCGTCGAAACGCGGATAGAGGAAGATGTTGGTAGAAATATAGCGGTTAAACTGGAAGGTGATGGTGTTTTCCCACTCTATTTCAGCACGCCTGTAAGTTGTGTATCCCCAGAGACGGGTCTTCCACTTGATATTATCCGCTATCTGCCACGACAAGTCGAAGGTACACTCAGAACCATAATCGGTCATGCCATGCTTCCCCTCATCCAGTCCGTACCGCGTAGCCAGCGACGCCCTGCCCACATACTTCCAGTTGAAAGCCAGAGGAGCCAGATGGGCACTACCCTTCAGGCGGTGATTGAACCAGTCTACATTATAATCCATACCGACAGAGAGGTTCAGATTGAATGGCGAGAAGAAATCGGAATAAACCGTCTTGTCATTACTCTTGTAACCATGCGTAAACTGAGTCTGGCCAATCAGCTGGATGGTATAATACCACTTCCTGGAAGCCTGCAGACCGAGTTTTCCGGTGTATCGTATCATATCGTCGCTCGTCTTCAGCGTATGAACCGTATCACCCTTCGAAGTCTGATAACCCAGGCGCATCTCCACCTTATTATCCCATTTTACCTTCTGCTTGTTATTGTAGTTGGCAAACATCGTCACTCTTCCGAGCACAGAATAATTGCTCTCACCACCCTTATACCAGTTGTCAGAAACATAGTTTTGCAGGAACTGCAGATAATAATCGCCCCCTATAGTCCAGAAGTTAGGACGGGTGATGACGATGTCCATCGGAGCCGCATCCACCTCAATCGCCTTCGGAGCCACCTGCTCTACGATGTCAGGATGATTCTTCTTCGGTTTGCTCTGCGCAGCCAGCGGTGCTCCCACCTCCTTGAGATGAGACTCGGTATTGCGCACCAGGTCGGGACGCTTGAGATATACCTCCATCAGCGTCTGGTCGAGCATCGTTCCGAGCGAATCCTTCACCCCATCCTGAGGCTTAAGGCGCAACATGCGGGCTGCCGGCCCATGATAAAAGGTGAGCGGCGTAAAGAGCTGGGCATATCTGCTGTCCCCGGAATCCATCTTCATGGAATCGATGCGCTGACGGCACATCAAGAGCGAGTCAGCATAGATTTCAGCCAACCTGTTCTTCGATGCCTCTCCGGGCTCCACCTTCTTCAATTTGCGCTGGGCAAAAACAGGCGTCAGAGCCGAAAGGAACGCAAGAACGAGTAATCCAAATTTTATTTTCATACCTTAATTTTATAAATTTTGGGCACAAAGGTAATAAATAATTCATAAATCTATGCCCTTTATTAGAAATATTTTTGCTCATTTCACAAAAATGTCGTAACTTTGCACCCAAATTATTCTAATTTAAATTATAAATATCGTGGCTGAAACAAAGTACATCTTCGTAACTGGTGGTGTGGTTTCTTCTTTGGGTAAAGGAATCATATCTTCATCCATCGGTAAACTTCTTCAAGCAAGAGGTTACAACATTACTATCCAAAAGTTTGACCCATACATCAACATCGACCCGGGTACGCTGAACCCGTATGAGCATGGTGAGTGCTACGTAACGGTAGATGGTATGGAGACCGACCTCGACCTCGGACACTACGAGCGATTCACCGGCATTCAAACTACGAAAGCGAATTCTCTCACCACTGGTCGTATCTACAAGGCAGTCATCGACAAGGAGCGTCGTGGCGATTATCTCGGCAAAACCATCCAGGTGGTGCCTCACATCACCGACGAGATCAAGCGCAACGTGAAGCTGCTCGGCAAGAAGTATCACTATGACTTCGTGATTACCGAGATTGGCGGAACCATCGGCGACATAGAGAGCGCCCCTTACATGGAGGCTATCCGACAGCTGAAATGGGAGCTGGGCAAGAACGCCATCAACGTTCACCTTACCTATGTACCTTATCTGAAGGCAGCAGGCGAGTTGAAGACAAAGCCTACACAGCACTCCGTGAAGGAACTGCAGAGCGTAGGTATTCAGCCAGATATCCTGATTCTCCGCACCGAGAAGCATCTCGAAGAGGGAATCATGAAGAAGGTAGCCAGCTTCTGTAACGTAGACCTGGACTGCGTGATTCAGAGCGAAGACCTTCCTAGCATCTACGAGGTGCCTGTAAACATGCAGAACCAGGGCCTCGACACCGCCATCCTCCGCAAGATGGGCGAGCCTATCGGCGAGAAACCTGCGCTGGGTCCTTGGAAGACATTCCTCGACCGCAGAAACAAGGCTACAGAGGTGGTAAACATCGGTCTCGTAGGCAAATACGACCTGCAGGATGCATACAAGAGTATCCGCGAGAGTCTCTCGCATGCCGGCACCTACAACGACCACAAGGTGAAGATTACCTTCATCAACTCAGAATATCTCACAGAAGAGAACGTGGCAGAACAGCTGAAGGGACAGGACGGTATCGTCATCTGCCCAGGCTTCGGCCAGCGAGGCATCGAGGGCAAGATTATCGCCGCCCACTATACCCGCACCCACAACATCCCTACCTTCGGCATCTGCCTGGGTATGCAGATGATGGTCATCGAGTTTGCCCGCAACGTATTGGGCTACAAGGATGCCAACTCACGCGAGATGGACGAGAAGACTCCACACAATGTCATCGACATCATGGAGGAGCAGAAGAACATATCAAACATGGGTGGAACCATGCGTCTCGGCGCTTACGAGTGTGTGCTGAAACAGGCTTCACGCGTGTTCAATATCTATAAGAAGGAGCATATTCAGGAACGCCACCGCCACCGCTATGAGTTCAACAACGAGTTCCAGCAGGAATTCGAGAAGAACGGCATGATGTGCGTAGGCAGAAACCCTGAGAGCGACCTGGTAGAAATCGTAGAAATCCCAGGCTTGAAGTGGTACGTAGGTACACAGTATCATCCTGAATACCAGAGTACGGTGCTGAAACCACATCCACTTTTCATGGATTTCGTTAAGACAGCAATAGAAAACAAAAAGTAAATATTAGGAGTTAAAGGAGTGATCCCCTTTACTCCTTTAATTTCAAATTTTAAAAATGAACAAGAACAACATTATCGGTTTCCTCCTGATTGCCGTAGTGCTGATTGGCTTTAGCTGGTACAACCAGCCATCTGCCGAAGAACAGAGAGCGGCATTCGTTCAGGACTCCATCGCCAAGGCTAAACATGCCGAGATGGAAAAGGCTAGCAAGGCTGCCGCTGCTAAGCGCCAGACTAATGCCAAAGCAAAGGTTGAGGCAGACTCAACCGCCCTCTTCTATTCGGCACTCAAAGGCCAGGCTAAGAAGATTGTATTGAAAAACGAGAAGGTAGAATTAACACTCAACACCAAGGGTGCTACTGTAGAGAAGGCTGTCATCAAGGGCTATGTGGGACACAACCTGCAGGTGAAAGACGGTTCGGCTGATGCCAAGGACGTAACCCTCTTCGACGGTAACGACCAGAGCCTCAAGTTCATGCTCGAGGCTAAGGAGGCCAACATCATCACCAGCGATCTTTACTTCACTCCATCCAACGTGACCGACAAGTCTGTAACCATGACCGCTGTGGCTGATGAAGGCAAGACGCTCACCCTGACTTATACGTTGGGCGATGACTACATGCTGCACATGAGCCTTCAGGCAAATGGCATGGCGGGTCTGTTCTCACCTAATTATAATAAGATGGATGTTGACTGGAGCGACAAGGCACGCCAGCAGGAACGTGGTTTCATGTTCGAAAACCGTTACACTACCCTCACCTACCATAATGTAGAAGGCGGTACCGACCATCTGAGCGAGGGCAGCGAGAAGATTGACGAGAAGATAGAAGAAGCCATCGACTGGGTATCTTTCAAGAACCAGTTCTTCTCTGCCATCATCGTAGCAAAGGATAACTTCGAGAAGGATGCTTTCATGACATCTATCCCTCAGGAGAAGGGTTCGGGCTATCTGAAGCAGTTCCAGGCTAAGATGAAGACAGCTTTCGACCCAACCGGTAAGAAGGCATCTGAGTTTGAGTTTTACTTCGGTCCTAACGACTTCCAGATTCTGAAGAATACCGAGAAGGAAAGCACCTTCGGCAAGGACTTGGAATTCCAGAAGCTCGTATACCTGGGATGGCCTATCATCCGCTGGATCAACCGTTTCTTCACACTCTACGTATTCGACTGGTTGAGCAACGTGTTCCCAATGGGTATCGTATTGATTCTCATCACCTTGCTCCTCAAGCTCATCACCTACCCTATGGTGAAGAAGAGCTACATGAGTTCAGCCAAGATGCGCGTGCTGAAACCAAAACTCGAAGCTGCTACAGCTCAGTATAACAAGCCTGAGGACCAGATGCAGAAGCAGCAGGCGATGATGGCGGAATATGCCAAGTATGGTGTAAGCCCATTATCCGGTTGCTTGCCTATGCTGATTCAGATGCCGGTTTGGGTTGCGATGTTCAACTTCGTACCTAATGCCATCCAGCTTCGTGGTGAGAAGTTCCTGTGGATGAACGACTTGAGTACCTTCGACCCAATCATCGAATGGAACACCAACATCTGGCTGATTGGCGACCACTTGAGTTTGACCTGTATCCTGTTCTGTGTAGCCAACCTGTTGTACTCATGGATGACCATGCGTCAGCAGCGCGACCAGATGGTAGGTCAGCAGGCAGAGCAGATGAAGATGATGCAGTGGATGATGTATCTCATGCCATTGATGTTCTTCTTCATGTTCAATGACTACTCAGCCGGTCTGAACTTCTACTACTTCATCTCATTGTTCTTCAGTGCCGCAATCATGTGGACCCTGCGCAAGACAACCGACGACGAGAAACTCCTCGCCATCCTTGAGAAGCGCTATCAGGAAAACAAGAACAACCCTAAGAAGGCAAGCGGCCTGATGGCAAGAATGCAGGCTCTCCAGGAGATGCAGCGCAAGCAGCAGGAAGAGATGATGCGCAAGCAGGCAGAACTGAACGAGAAAAAGAACAATCTCGGAAAATAAAGATTACTAGATAAAAATGAAAGCGTAATGAATTACCCGGAAAAGGTGTTCATTACGCTTTTTTTGTCCCCGAAAAGGTATAATTTGTTAAATGATATTATAAATTATACCTTATCGGGGGTATTTTATTTTAAGCTAATTTACTTCTTCAATACCGGCTCGCAGGTGATATCCACACCGAGCTTCTTGAAGATTTTCTGGTCTACATCACTCAGCATCACGGTACAATGAGCATGACAGCCGCGAAGCTTAGGCAACTGCTCCAATGCCTTCCTGCAGTTCTCATCATTCTCTGAAAGAACAGAAAGAGCTACCAAAACCTCATCCGTATGAAGACGAGGATTGTGACCACCGAGATAATTCACCTTAGTATGCTGGATAGGCTCAATCATCGACTGAGGAATCAGCTTCAATTCATGGTCGATGCCTGCCAACTGCTTGGTAACATTCAGGAGCAAGGCGGCACTACAGCCCAGCAACTCGCTGCTATGACCGCAGATAATGGTACCATCCTCCAACTCAATGGCAGAAGAGGTATGACCCGTCTCCTTCTTATGATTCTTGGCAGCTACCGTCACCTTGCGGTAATCAGTAGTAATCTTAGCCTGATTGAAGAGCATCTGAATCTTATTGATCTCATCATCATTGCAAGCACCAGCCGCCATCTTGTTGGTAGCCGCATAGTAACGGCGGACAATCTCATTCTTGGATGCCTCGCAGCAAGCCTCATCATCAGAGATACAGAAACCTACCATGTTCACACCCATATCTGTAGGCGACTTGTATGGATTGCTACCATAGATACCCTCGAACAGCGCATTGAGCACAGGATAAATCTCTACATCACGGTTATAGTTGATGGCTATCTTGTTATAAGCCTCCAGATGGAACGGGTCAATCATATTCACATCGTTCAGATCGGCAGTAGCAGCCTCGTATGCGATGTTCACAGGATGCTTCAATGGGAGATTCCACACAGGGAATGTCTCAAACTTGGCATAACCGGCACGCACACCACGCTTGTTCTCATTATAAAGCTGACTCAGGCAAACCGCCATCTTACCGCTGCCAGGCCCCGGCGCAGTAACAATAACCAGCGGACGCTCTGTTTCAACATAATCGTTCTGACCGAAGCCCTCGTCAGAGGCAATTAGACTCACGTTATGAGGATAGCCCTCGATGAGATAATGGCAGTAAGTCTTGATGCCTTCGCGCTCCAGACGCTGTTTGAAGGTGATGGCGGCAGGCTGGCCATTATAATGAGTGATGACAACAGACCCCACCATGAAACCACGGTTTTGGAACTCACCACGAAGGCGCAACACGTCCTCATCGTATGTAATGCCCAAGTCGGCACGCTTCTTGTTCTTCTCTATATCGGCTGCACTAATCACAATAACAATCTCGATGCTATCACTGATTTTCTGGAACATACGCAGTTTGCTGTCAGGCTGGAACCCCGGCAAAACTCTGCTGGCATGGTGATCGTCAAAAAGTTTACCGCCCAATTCGAGGTAAAGCTTTCCGTCAAACTGTGAGATTCTCTCCTTGATGTGTTCTGACTGAATCTTCAGATACTTCTCGTTATCGAAACCTATCTTCATACTACTTTAAATAAAACTATATCGCTGTTATTTTGCAAATTTGACTGCAAAAGTACAAAAAAAACTGGCTATAGAACAATGTTTTACGCAAATTATTCTTAATTCTCAAGGATTTGCCGTATCTTTGCATCTTGCAATGGGCAGCATAACATGTCATATCGCAAAAACATGAAGTTTAAAAGAAAACATAACCAACAAATGAAAAAAAAATTACGTACCGCCTCTATCTGCGTGCAGGGAGGCTATGAGCCAAAGAACGGCGAACCTATTGAAGTGCCAATTTATCAAAGCACTACTTTCAAGTATGACAACTCTGAGGAGATGGCTATGCTCTTCGACCTGAAGAAGGAAGGCTACTTCTATACCCGTCTCCAGAACCCTACCAACGATGTTGTGGCTAAGAAGATTGCCGAACTCGAAGGTGGTGTGGGAGCCGTATTAACCAGCAGCGGTCAGGCTGCCAACTTCTATGCTGTGTTCAACATCTGCGAAGCGGGCGACCATATCGTTACATCTAATGAGATTTATGGTGGTACCTTCAATCTCTTCGGTGTAACCCTGAAGAAGCTCGGCATTGAGTGTACTTTCGTGAATCCGAACGATAGCGAAGAAGAAATCCAGAAGGCTTTCCGCCCTAACACCAAGGTTGTTTTCGGCGAAACCATCAGCAACCCGGGCTGCGCAGTACTCGACATCGAGAAGTTTGCACGCATTGCTCACAAGAATGGGGTGCCTCTCATCGTTGACAACACCTTCGCTACGCCTATCAACTGCCGCCCATTCGAATGGGGTGCCGACATCGTTACCCACAGTACTACCAAATATATGGATGGTACCGCTTCACAGGTAGGTGGCGTGGTAGTAGACAGCGGCAACTTCGACTGGATGGCTCATGCTGATAAGTTCCCAGGTCTCTGCACACCGGATGACAGCTACCATGGTCTGACCTATGTGAAGGCTTTCGGCAAGATGGGCTACACCACCAAACTCGTAGCTCAGCTGATGCGCGATCTCGGCAGCATCCCTGCCCCAATGAATTCATTCATCCTCAACCTCGGTCTTCAGAGTCTCCACCTCCGTATGCGCCAGCATTGTGCCAATGCACAGAAGGTGGCTGAGTTCCTGCAGAACGATGAGCGTGTGGCTTGGGTTCATTATAGCGGTCTGGAGGGCGATGAGTATCATGCGCTTGCCCAGAAGTATATGCCAAACGGCACCTGCGGTGTTATTGCCTTCGGATTGAAGGGAGACCGCGAGACAGCCATCAAGTTTATGGATTCTCTCGACATGATCAACATCGTAACCCATGTAGCCGATGCCCGCACCTGTGTGCTCCATCCAGCCAGTCACACCCATCGCCAGCTCAGCGAAGAGCAGCTGAAGGAAGCAGGTGTTGCGCCAGATCTGATTCGCCTCTCTGTAGGTATCGAAGATGTAGAAGACATCCTCGATGATATCAAGCAGGCTTTGGATCAGATTTAAGACAAATAGGATACATAACAACAAAGCAACATTATAACAGTAAAATTAGAAACATGATTAAAGCTATGATTTTAGCTGCTGCGGCTCTCACGATGGGCACAGCTGCTGATGCACAGACTATGATTCAGAAAAATGACATCAAGGTAGAAAACCACCTGATGACTCCTGAAGCTCTCTGGGCAATGGGACGTATCGGTGGCGCCGAAGCTTCGCCTAACGGCAAGCAGGTGGTGTACCAGGTGGGTTACTACAGTGTAAAGGAGAACAAGGGTCATCAGATGCTCTTCATCATGGATGCCAACGGCAAGAACCAGAAGGCATTGACCACCGATGCAAAGAGCGAAACAGATGCTGCCTGGATTCAGGGCGGACAGAAGATTGCCTTCATCCGCGACGGACAACTCTGGAGCATGAACCCTGACGGTACAGGCAGAAAGCAGCTCACCAACGACAAGTTGGGCATCCAGGGCTTCCGCTTCTCTCCTGACGGCAAGAAGGTAATCCTCATCAAGGAACTCCCTTACCACGGAACCATCAAGGAGAATCCTTCTGATCTCCCATTGGCTACCGGCCGTCTCGTAACTGATATGAACTATCGCCACTGGGACCACTACGTAGAGAGCCTTCTCCATCCTTTCGTGGCTGATGTGGCTGAAGACGGTACCATCAATACCGGCGAAGACATCCTGAAGGATGAACCATTCGAGTGCCCTATGGCTCCATTCGGTGGCATCGAGCAGCTGGCATGGAGTCCGGATTCCAAGACCATCGCCTATACCTGCCGTAAGAAGGAGGGCGTCCAGTATGCCATCTCTACCGATTCTGATATCTATCTATATAATATAGGTACGCGCGAGACAAAGAACCTCTGCAAGGAGGCTGGCTATGTAGAGCCTAAGATTGATGCTACCAAGAGCATGAAGAACCAGGCTGTCAACGCTCCTGAGAATCTGAAGAACAATCCGGGTTACGACGTGAACCCCCAGTTCTCTGCTGACGGCAAGTACATCGCTTGGCAGAGCATGGCTCGCGATGGCTACGAGAGCGACCGCAACCGCCTCTGTGTTTACGAACTCGCTACCGGCAAGAAGAACTATGTATCAGAGAAGTTCGACTCTAACGTAGAGGGCTTCGTATGGAACAAGGACAACAAGAGCCTCAGCTTCATCGGCGTATGGCACGGAACCCTGAACCTCTATCAGGCTAACTTCAAGGGCGAAGTAAAGCAGATTACCAACGAGTGGGCTGACTACGGAAGCATCTCGCTTGCCAACAACGGCAACAAGCTTCTCGCTACCAAGGCTAGCATGAGTCATCCTACTGATATCTACATCGTAACTCCAGGCAAGGATGCCAAGAGTACCAAGGTAGAGCAGATTACCCGCGAGAACGACCATATTCTGAACCAGTTGAATATGGGTAAGTGTGAGCAGCGTTGGGTAAAGACTACCGACGGCAAGCAGATGCTGGTATGGATCATGTTGCCATCTAATTTCGATGCTAACAAGAAGTACCCTACCCTTCTCTTCTGCGAGGGTGGTCCTCAGAGTCCGGTAAGCCAGTTCTGGAGCTACCGCTGGAACATCCAGATCATGGCAGCCAACGGCTATGTAGTCGTATTGCCAAACCGCCGCGGTCTCCCTGGTTTCGGAAGCGCATGGAACGAAGAGATTTCTGGCGACTGGACAGGCCAGTGCATGAACGATTATCTTTCAGCTATTGATGATGCTGCCAACAATCTTCCTTACGTAGACAAGGATCGTCTGGGATGTGTAGGTGCCAGCTTCGGTGGTTTCTCAGTATACTATCTCGCCGGTCATCACAACAAGCGTTTCAAGGCATTCCTCTCTCACGATGGTGCTTTTAACCTGGAGAGCATGTACACCGATACCGAGGAGGCTTGGTTCTCTAACTGGGAATACGAGGATGCTTACTGGAACAAGGACCAGAGTGCCAACGCCAAGAAGACTTACGAGAACAGTCCTCATAAGTTTGTAGACAAGTGGGATACTCCAATCCTCTGCATCCACGGCGAAAAGGATTACCGTATCAATGCCAACCAGGGCATGGGTGCCTTCAATGCAGCCCGCATGCGTGGCATCCCAGCCGAGCTCCTCATCTATCCTGATGAGAACCACTGGGTATTGAAGCCACAGAACGGCGTGCTCTGGCAGCGCACCTTCTTCGGCTGGTTAGACAAGTGGTTGAAGAAATAACATATAAAAAAGGCTTGCTTCGAAAAATGAAGCAAGCCTTTTTTATATGTTATAATTCTAAAATTTAGCTTACGCGGTTCAACTTCTTGATGATAGAGAAGATGAAGAGAGCTGAAACCAGACAGATACCTGCGAGAACACCCCAGATGGCAACGAGGTTGAAGTTCTGACCCCACATGATGCCAGGAATCATAACCAACTGGTTACCGATGGCTGTTGCACCAAACCAGAGACCCATCATCAAACCAGCATACTTTGGAGGAGCTACCTTCGATACAAATGAAATACCGATTGGAGAAAGCAGAAGCTCTGCGAATGTAAGGATGAGGTATGTAGAGATGAGGAGGTTAGCACTTACACGTGTACCCTCTGTAGCAGGATCGCCCTGTGTCAAAGGAAGCTCCAAACCCATAGAACCTACAGCCATCCATACAAAACCGAGAGCAGCAACGAGCATACCCAAACCAATCTTCTCTGGTGATGTAGGCTCCTTGCCAATCTTGTGAAGCCATGAGAACAAAGCAACGCTCACTGGTGTCAATGCCACTACATAGCATGGGTTGAACTGCTGGAAGATAGGAGCCTCAACATCTACGGCACCTTCAAGGTTGCTGTACTTGTAGAAGAGGAAAGCGATGGCAGCAACAATAACACCAAGAGAGATGCCCTTACCCTTGCCAGTCTTGCTCTGTGCCAGACCGAAACAACCGTAAACCACAAAGATGCAGGCTACGAGGTTGGTAACATCGAACGCCATTGACTGCAGCCCCTCTGAAGTCTTCTGTGTATAATCGCGTGCAAAGAGTGTCAATGTATTACCGTTCTGATGGAAAGCCATCCAGAAGAAGATAACCACAGCGAATACGAGACAGAGGCAGATGATGCGTTCCTTGGTCTCAGCCTTAGAAAGTTCGTTTGTCTCCTTGGCAGAAGTCTTATCATCCTTACTCTTGGTCTCAGAAGCAAGAACATGCTTGTATGTAAATCTGAAGGCATAATAGATAGCGATACTGAATATCAGTGAAGCACAAGCCACGGCGAATGCGAAGTGGTATGAATCTTCCACCGACACGCTCAGGCTCTCCTGCGCCCACTTCATAATCTTGATAGCAGCAGTAGGAGCAAACATAGCACCGATGTTGATAGCCATATAGAAGAGTGAGAAACCGGAATCACGTTTGCTGGCATACTGTGGCTCATCATAGAGACGGCCTACCATCACCTGCAGATTACCCTTGAACAGACCGGTTCCCAAAGCGATGAGAATAAGTGAAATACCCATAGCAGCAACGGCAACGGTTTCCTTGCCAAGAGGAAGTGAGAGAACAAGATAGCCGATGAACATGATGAAGATACCTGTGGTAACCATACGTCCAAAGCCAAACTTGTCGGCTGCGATACCACCGATGATAGGAAGGAAATAAACCATCATCAGGAATGTAGAATAAATAGTACTTGCCAATCCGGTTTCAAAACCGAAGTTGGCCTGCAAATAAAGCAAGAACACAGCAAGCATGGTGTAATAGCCGAAACGCTCACCCGTGTTTGCCAAAGCTAAGGCCCACAGACCTTTTGGTTGATTCTCAAACATAATTTTTTGTTTTGTTGTAATTTTATTATTTAGTCATTCTTTTCTCGCAATTTTTGTGCAAAGATACATAAATTATTCCATATTTCAAACTTATTGCACCAAAAAGCGCACTTCACATAGCATTTTTCTACTAGGAACCGGCTAAAATTCTAAAAAACAGACAAATCAGATTAAAAAAATCCGTTTATATTACAACGTAATTGCATTTTTTTTCGTACCTTTGCACCCCGAAACCATGAGGAGGTTTCGGGATACACAAAAATACTTCAAAAAATTCTAAATAGAAAGGTAAAAGGATATTTATGAGACAACTTAAGATTAGTAAGAGTATAACCAACCGTTCCAGTGAAGCACTTGACAAGTACTTGGTGGAGATTGGTAGAGAGCCTATGGTCTCTATCGATGAAGAAATCGAACTTGCCCAGAAGATTCGCAAAGGCGGTCGTGAGGGAGAACGTGCCAAGGAGAAATTGGTAAAAGCAAACCTTCGTTTCGTTGTATCTGTTGCTAAGCAATATCAGCACCAAGGTCTTTCTCTTACCGACCTCATAGACGAGGGTAACATCGGTTTGGTAAAGGCTGCTGAAAAGTTTGACGAGACCCGCGGCTTTAAGTTTATCTCATACGCCGTATGGTGGATTCGTCAGAGCATCCTGCAGGCTATTGCCGAGCAGAGCCGTATCGTTCGCCTGCCTTTGAACCAGGTAGGTGCATTGAGTAAGATTAGTGCAGAAATCAGTAAGTTTGAGCAGGAGAACCAGCGCAAACCTTCTGTTGCTGAGCTCGCTCAAATCACAAAGATGGAAGAAAGCAAAATCGACCAGACTATCAAGGCAGATAATCACCACATGAGTATCGATGCTCCATTCGGTAGCGATGATGATGACAATGCGATGGTCGACGTGATGGCTTCGGGTGATGACAGCCGTACCGACAAGGGTGTTGACTTCGAGTCTATGGCGAGCGAGCTTGACCGCGTTCTCAACTCTGTATTGAAAGACCGTGAGCGCAAGATTCTGTGCTACTGCTATGGTATCGGTTGCCACGAGAAGGGTTTGGAGGAAATCGGTAGCGAGTTCAACCTTACCCGTGAGCGTGTTCGCCAGATTCGCGAAAAGAGTATCATCAAGCTCCGTGATAGCGGTAAGATCAAAATCTTGATGAAGTACTTGGGATAAGTTAAGTGAAGAGTGAAGAACGAAGAATTCTTTTGCTTTTCTTCACTAGGCATTGAAGACGAGAGAAAAATAGATAAAACCAAGTTGCTCATAGCAACGAAAGTAAAAAAGGCAATCAGTTGGTTCATCCCAATCTGATTGCCCTTTCTCTATTAACTATAAACCGTTAACTACTAACAAAGTTTCCAAACTTATCAATCAAGCCACTGATACCTTCACGGGATGCTTCGAAGTAAGGATATTCATCACGCAAGCAAATTTCGTCGTAAAGGAAATCCGCCACTACCGTATCGTTACCATCCGGCATTACCAGTCCCATCTTGCCATTCTTCTCTGCTATTACCGGCATGATGCTCAAGTCATCATTATAAATGTAGCAGGTGCGCAAGAAATCATAAGTTGGCGAGAGTAAGATGTTGCCTTGATGATCTTTCATACCGAACTTTCCATCCTGCTCAAATACTTCATGATACTGAATGTATTTCGCCTTGATGCGCTGGTAATAGAAAACCATCTTGCGCTTATCGTTGACAAAATCCAGCATATACTGGAAGGTGTCACAATAGTTGGCTACCGAACGGACCAGAATCATCTTCAAGTCAAGACCATCCAATGCTTTTCTGTTCAGATCAATATACTTGGCTATTGCCTTCTCCTTCTCTGGTACAGAGAGGCTGGCTAGCCTTTCCTCAAATTTCAACATAGCTTGCTTGGTACCGGACATACCCTTGATATACCGGTGTATCTGTCTGCCCATCTCTGAACATACAAACTTGTCAATCTCCTGCAGCTCTATCGGGTCAGCATAGTCCTTAATCAATGATTCAGGTGTCGCATTCATGGTTATTTCCTTTCTTTAAAAAATTACACTTTAAAAAATTTAGAAGAACAGAGAGCAAACGGTTTCTACACTCTTCGTTTTTTACTTTTCACTCAATTTACTCCTTTGTTCTTCGCTCTTCACTTATTTCACATTAGGCTTCTGCAATCCATATCCCTTTCGCTTGTCTTCCCACAAGAGGAGGAAAGCGATGAGGATGGCTACTGCTCCGAAACCGGCAAAGATAGTCATCGTCTGGGTATAGTCGATGGTGCCGTCGGCTGCGGTATTCGCCTGGTTTACCTTACCAATCCATACCGGAATGAGAGCCAGTCCGATGTTCTGGATGTAGAAGATAAGGGCGTATGCAGTTCCTAAGAGTTTCATTGGGATAATCTTTGGCACAGAAGGCCACATGGCTGATGGTACCAGTCCAAATGCGATGCCCAGGATGAGCATCAGCACGATGGCAAGCACCCATGAGTTGATTGGCAGGGCAAACATGACGTGCACAAAGGTCAGGAGGCAACTGCCGATAATCATCAGCGTAGCACCCTTGCCATACTTATCGTATATACTACCGAAGAGCGGTGTGAGGAAGATGGTACCGAATGGCAACATCGCAGGAATCAGACCTGCCAAATTAGCATCCACACCATACTTGAAAATCATCAGCTTGGTAGCAAACTTCAAGAATGGGAATACGCCTGCATAGAACATCAGACAGAGTACAGCCACATACCAGAAACCTATTGTCTTGAAAAGACCTCCCAAGTCAGAGAACTTGAAACCTTCTTCCGGTTCTGTAGCTACAGCTGCTGCAGAAGCATCCTCCTTCTTGTCCATCACGCAATAAACCAGATAAACCAGTACACCAGCACAAAGCAATACGGCACCTAAAGCAACAGAAGCAGATACTCCACCCATTGCCTTGGCAAAAGGAAGAGAAGCACTCAGAGCTGCAGCAGTTCCCAAACGAGCCGTAGCTACCTGTACACCCATTGCCAGAGCCAACTCATGGCCCGTAAACCACTTCACGATAACCTTGCTCACTGTGATACCGCATATCTCGCATCCTACACCATAGATGGCAAAGCCAAGAGCAGCTATCACTACCTGCGTACTGTAAGTACCGAAGAATGGTACAGCAACCATTCCGTCAAACTCATGACCTAAAGCATACCACTTCAACAAGGCTCCACCAAACATCAGGACGGTAGAAAGGATACCAGTGAAACGAATGCCAAACTTATCGAGGATAAGACCACCGAAGAAGAGGAGCAGGAGGAACACATTGAAGTATCCGTAAGCTCCAGAGAAGAAGCCGTATTCATCCGAATTCCATCCGAGTCCGAGACCATTCTCTGCTCCCTTGGCTGCTGTCAAGAGAGGCTCCAGTGGAGACATCACATCTGTAAAAAAGTAACCGAACATCATCGTGATACTCACGATGAGGAGGGCGGTCCAGCGAGCTGACTTAGAGTCGCTCAATTTCATCTGCATTTTTTCTGTTGTACTCATTTTTTTCAAAACATAAATGATAAACCCGTTATCATTTTATTGATTACATATTATTGATTATTGATTATTTCCGTTTCACGTTCTTCGTTCTGGTGATATCAAAGAGATAAGAGAGTTTCAGAACAATCTGTCCGTAGTTACTCTTTCCGAAATAATCACGCTTAGAAGCACCGTAGATATTTCCCAGACCATAGTAGTATCGGGCTTCGGCAAGGAAATGCCCCACCTTCGGAATACTGTATTCAGCGCCCAGACCCAGGGCGATACCATAATCGAGCTTGTTCTTGACTGCCATCGTATCCTGAGCCACCACCGGACTTACACGGTTATTGTCGGTTGCCGGCATGTGCTCTACCGAGAAGTTGGTCTTCTGCGAATCACTCAGATAGAGGCCAAACTGCGGACCGGCATTCACGAAGATATTCAGTCCTCTTGTCTCCCTACCCCATGCCAGATGCGCAAAGATTGGCACCTGAATATAGTTGATGGTACGCTTGTAAGCCATCGCCTCTTGGGTTTCGGTGATAATCACCGGATTATTCTCCATATCCAGGATATCCTCTTCCCATCCTGCCTGCGCATAGTTTACTTCGGCATAGATAGAGCAGATGGTCTTGAAATATTTCTCACAGGTATATCTCATCGAAAAACCGCCCGTCAGTCCGCCGTGCTGCTTCTGCTGTACCTCGGGTATGAATCCTACGCTACTCATCATATAGCCCCCATTAAAACCGATGGCGAAATCATTACGATGCTCTCCTATCTGTGCCGAAACTGGAATTCCGAAGATGAGCATCAGAATCAGCAGCCCAATATTTCTATTCATTATCAACTATAAATTGTAAACTATAAATTGTAAACTATAAACTAGTACTTCACCGCCTCTATCTGATGATTAAAGGTATAGTGAATCAACTGGAAACTCTTGTTCTTGTATCCTCCTCTACTGGTCTTCTCGAAACGGAGTGGAGTCTGCACCGGCTGGTAAGTCATCTGCTGGCGCTCACCTGTAAAGTTCTTGCCATATCTCTTGACGCCCTGAATCAGATACATTCCGTGATCGAAACCGGTGATGGCAAATCTTGGCTGTGCCACCATCATAGGCTGATGGAACCATCGCTCATAACGGCTCTCAAGCGCCTTGGTCTGTGCTGAGTTCGGGTTATAATAGAAGGTGGAAGGGATATAAGTATCATACTTATAGAATCTTTCCAGATTATACTTGGCATACATCAGCCATTCGGTATAGCCGAAGAGAGAGATGGCTGCACCCGGATACTTCGCATCAAATTCGTCGAGCTTGTTCAATACCTGAGTCAACTGTGGCGAACGTCCCGTATTCAGAATTATCACATTCTGCTTGGAAGGCATGAAAGCCTTGGCAAACTGCTCGACACTTGAATTCACATTGGTGATGCCATAATTGATTTTCCTGCGTTCCAGTTCCTTGCGCAGACCGAACGTAAAGTTGCCCTTTCTCGAAGTAGAATCATTGCAGTCTACAAAGATAGGATGCACATTGGTAAATCGGCTCAGGAATGCCTTGATGGTCGCATCATTCAGAGCTTCATCGCTCTGATAAACCTGGAAAATCTCTTTGTTTCTTTCTACATCATCTCCGCTGATAGAGAACGGAATCACCAGTTTGATGCCGTAGGTCTTGCAGAAGTTGGTCAGCGGAGCCACCTGCTTGGTATAAAGTGGACCAAAGATGATGTCGCATTGGTTAGCGCCCTCCTGCAAGAGTGTATTCCGGATATCAGCATCAATAGGAACGTTCCAGGCATGCACATCTATATCGGCGCCCTGCTGCTTCAGGGTTTCGCAAGCCAGCAGCAAACCGCGGTAATACTCCACCATTCGCTTGCCGTCGCCATCAACATTATGCAAAGGTAACATCACGCCTACCTTTACCGCATTTCTGGCAACAGCAGCCTTTGAGGTTGCCGGAGCTGTCGCAGTTTTCTGAACCGTCGCCCCATTCCCCGACTTCTGACCGTTCACCTGATTAGGATTCTTCTGGTCTTTGGTGTATGGAATAAAGAGCGTAGCTCCCTTCTGCAGCATGTATCCCTCACGCTTCATCTCCGGATTGGCATCCATCAGTTCAGGAAGGCTCAATCCATACTTGTTGGCAATACCAAAGATAGTATCTTTCTTCTTAACTGTGTAAATGTCGCGCCATTTTACAGTCTGCGCGCCAATGCTGACACTGAGCATAAGCCCAACGAACAGCAGGAAATATCTCATTTTTTGTCTCATATCTCAAGATTTTTTTAACGATATCTTCAAATATTTCATGTTTTCATCTGCAAAAATACAAAAAATCTTGCATCTGACGCAATATCTCTCATCTTTTTATTATCTTTGCACAAATTATTTTAGAAATGAGACGAAAAATAGCATTACTTTGCATCATGTTGCCACTTTTGACGTGTCAATTACACGCTCAGGAAGTCAACGACGACGAGGAGGACGACACAGAAGAGACGACTAAGGTCAGTTCTCTTCTCATGCCGAATGCCTTCTCTCCAAATGGTGATGGCATCAACGACATCTACAAGCCCAAGGATGGTTACCGGAACATTGAGGAGTTCCACGCCTATATATATAATAGGTGGGGACAGAAACTCTATGAATGGACCGACCCTGCCACGGGATGGGATGGCACCTACCGCGGAAAACCGGTCAAGGAGGGTGTCTACTTCTGTCTCGTCAAGGCGAAGGGAGCAGATGGCGTGGTGTATAACATCAAACGTGATGTCAACCTACTCAGAGGTTATACCGAAGAGCAGAACAGTAACTATTAGGCAAACAGCAATTAGCAGAATTGGAATATGAATTCAGAAGAAAAGATAAATGTATGGGGCGCACGGGTCCACAACCTCAAGAACATAGATGTGGAGATTCCGCGTGATTCCCTCACCGTAATTACCGGACTCTCTGGTTCGGGCAAGAGTTCACTGGCCTTCGACACCATCTTTGCCGAAGGTCAGCGCAGATATATCGAAACATTCTCTGCCTATGCCCGCAACTTCCTGGGTAATATGGAACGCCCGGATGTTGATAAGATTACGGGATTAAGTCCGGTCATCAGCATAGAACAGAAAACCACCAACAAGAATCCCCGCTCTACCGTGGGCACTACCACCGAGATTTACGACTATCTCCGTCTGCTCTATGCCCGCGCCGGTACTGCATACAGCTATCAGAGTGGCGAGGAGATGATGAAATATACCGAGGAACAGGTCATCGACATGATTCTCAGCGATTATAAGGGCAAGGCTATCTTCCTGCTCGCTCCCCTCGTACGCCAGCGCAAGGGTCATTACCGCGAACTCTTCGAAAGTATGCGCAGAAAGGGGTATCTCTATGTGCGACTCGACGGCAACATCCTCGAAATCGTTCCCAATATGAAAACCGACCGCTACAAGAACCACAATATAGAAGCTGTGGTCGATAAACTGGTGGTGAAGGAAGAAGATGAGGAACGCATCCGCAAGAGTGTGGCAACGGCTATGAAACAGGGCGACGGCATGGTAATGGTTCTTGAGAAAGGTGCCAAGGAGGCCAAGACATACTCCAAGCGTCTCATGGACCCTGTAACGGGTATCGCCTACCAGGATCCAGCTCCTAACATGTTCTCCTTCAACTCTCCCGAAGGTGCCTGTCCGCATTGCAAGGGTCTGGGAAAGGTGAACCAGATTGATATCAAGAAGGTAATTCCCGATGATAAACTCAGCATCCATGAAGGCGGCATCGCTCCACTTGGCAAATACAAGAACCAGATGATTTTCTGGCAGATAGAATCATTGCTCAGCAAGTATGACCTCAACCTGAAGACACCTATCTGTGAGATTCCGGGCGATGCCATGCAGGAAATTCTCTATGGCTCGCTCGAAAACGTGAAGATAGAAAAGGAAAAGGTGCATACCTCTACCGACTATTTCTGCGCCTACGATGGCATCATCGACTACCTGCAGAAGGTGATGGAGGATGATGAGAGTGCGGCGGGCAAGAAATGGGCCGACCAGTTTATCTCTACCATCGAATGTCCTGAATGCCATGGTTTGCGACTCAAAAAAGAATCGCTCTCTTTCAAAATCTGGGATAAGAATATATCCGAAGTAGCCAGTCTTGACATCGATGAACTGCGCGATTGGCTCGAAGAAGTGGAACAGCATCTGCCTTCGATGAAAGCGAAGGTGGCTCACGAAATCATCAAGGAGTTGCGCTCACGCGTTACCTTCCTCCTCGATGTGGGACTCAATTATCTCTCGCTCAACCGCCAGTCAGCTTCTCTCTCGGGTGGCGAGAGCCAGCGCATCCGTCTGGCTACTCAGATTGGTAGCCAGCTGGTCAATGTACTCTATATCCTCGATGAGCCGAGCATCGGTCTGCACCAGCGCGACAACGAACGTCTACTCAACAGTCTGAAGGAACTTCGCGACCTAGGCAATACCGTTATTGTGGTGGAGCACGATGAAGATATGATGCGGGCTGCCGACTGGATAGTAGATATCGGTCCGAAGGCGGGACGCAAGGGAGGTGAAGTTGTCTTCCAGGGCACACCTCAGGAGATGCTCAAGACCGATACCATCACCGCCCAGTATCTCAATGGCAAGATGGCTATTGAGGTGCCTGCCCTCCGCAGAGAAGGCAACGGCAAGCATATCACCATTCACGGAGCTACGGGCAACAACCTCAAGGGGGTGGATGTTGATTTTCCACTCGGCAAACTCATTGTCGTAACGGGTGTCAGCGGCTCAGGCAAATCCACTCTCATCAACGAGACTCTCCAGCCTATCCTCTCGCAGCATTTCTACCGTTCGCTCAAGAAACCGATGCAATACGAGAGCATCGAAGGTATCGAGAATATCGACAAGGTAGTGAATGTAGACCAGAGTCCGATTGGCAGAACGCCTCGCAGCAATCCAGCTACCTACACAGGCGTGTTCAGCGATATCCGCTCACTCTTCGTAGGACTTCCCGAGGCAAAGATCCGCGGTTACAAGCCGGGCAGATTCTCCTTCAATGTGAAAGGTGGAAGATGCGAGGAATGTAAGGGTAACGGATATAAGACCATCGAGATGAACTTCCTGCCGGATGTCTACGTACCTTGTGAGGTATGCCACGGCAAACGCTACAACCGCGAGACGCTGGAGGTAAGATACAAGGGAAAGAGCATCGCCGATGTTCTCGACATGACCATCAACCAGGCGGTAGATTTCTTCGAGAATGTTCCTCAGATACTGCAGAAGATCAAGGCTTTACAGAATGTAGGACTCGGATACATCAGGTTAGGACAGAGTTCCACTACCCTCTCTGGCGGTGAAAGTCAGCGCGTAAAACTGGCTACCGAACTCTCGAAGCGTGATACGGGCAAGACGCTCTATATTCTCGATGAACCGACAACCGGTCTGCATTTCGAAGACATCCGCATCCTGATGGATGTACTCCAGAAACTGGTAGACCGTGGCAATACGGTCATCATCATCGAGCACAATCTCGATGTCATCAAACTCGCCGACTGGCTCATCGACATGGGTCCGGAAGGTGGACGAGGCGGCGGTCAGCTCCTCTTTGCCGGAACACCAGAAGAAATGGTGAAGCAGCAGAAGGGATATACCTACAAGTTCCTCGCCCCTTTACTGAAGAAATCAGGGAAACCTGAATAAATCAGGATAGGAACGAAGGCTGCGGCAGAAGAAAATTTTAAAAAACGCTCTAAAAGTTTGGATGTTACAAATATTAAGTTTATCTTTGCATAAGATATAAAACAAACAGCGTATGAAACAGGTAGAAGAACGATATGAAGCAAGCAAGATGGCATATCGGGATATCAAGAACTCTATTGATACGGCGAAAAGGGAAGGTAGAATAGAAGCTAACATAGAAACTGCTCAACGTTTGCTGGCTATGGGACTTCCAACAGAACAGGTTGCCAAAGCGACCCAGCTACCTTTGGATATGGTTCAAAATCTGAGCTACTGATAAAAGTGAAAACTAACGTTTTTCTTTTATGCTGTATACCATAAATAACCCCAACCTACTTTCTTAAGCGGGTTGGGGAATTTTTATTTCAATATAAAATATGACGACTGCTACCCATTCATTTTCACAAACATCAAAGGCCCAATCCTTGTTAAGGAGGAAGACATGGATACTTATATCAGAAACCACGAAGATGACTTCATCGGCCAAGCGGAAGAATCCTTGCCAAGAAAATCCTGCCAAAGATTATTTTAATTATTCGACATTGATACCGACTGGCTGGAATTATAAAATACCGTCCGTACTTCATCTTCGAAATACATAAGCATAAAAAAGACTCACCCTGAGCGCGCTGTTCTAACGGGAAGCGGGGTGAGTAGTATATTGTTGCAAAGGATTATTTTTATTCGAAACAACAAAACTTTTAGCGAAAAAATCCAGATTTTTCTTGCTTAATTCGAATAAAAGTCTTAACTTTGCAGAAGATAGGCAGCACTCAGCAATCTGAAGGCAATCTTTCATTGCGCTCGCTGGCACTGTCTTCGCAAAAGATATTAATTAATAAATAATTAAAAATATGGCAAGACCTATAAAAGAAACACCCATACTTCATGGTGAAGATGCCAGGGTATTTGAGGCTAGGATGAAAAATCCTCCAAAGGAAAGCTGCGAAAAGATGGAAGAAATCAATCGTGACTACAATTATATAATGAGTTTATTCGTAAATTGATTATGAACGATAATGAAGACATTTGCGAACCGTTAAAGATTCGAAGATTAGATGTTTTAATTCAAGATATTTTTAGTTAATAAATAAATTAATAATAAATGTATATTGACATAATTTTATTAATAATAGCGATTTGCTATCCTTTTATATTTAAATATATTGAACAGTATTTTTCACAAAAGGGGAAAAATGCTGCTCAAAAAGAAGATGTTCGTGATATTCAATACGAATCAAAAAAAGGTGAAAATATCGCAACAAAAGAAGATATTAAGGAGATAACATCACAGATTGAAACAGTAAAGAATGAAATCTCGTTTGAAAAACAACGCAGACATGAGTTTATAAATCAACGGACGGAACGTTTGTTGAAAATTTTGTATCTTACTGAGAAATTGAATGAGCAACAAGGAATCTTGTTATATGCTTTGTACGACAAACATTCCTCTAAACGTCTTCTTTCTTTGATTGAGCAAATAAATGGTACGCTATTATCATTCCTACATGAATGCAGAATTATCTATGTGACGGTTGAAGATAAAGATTTGACTTCACGGGTAACGGATTTAATAAAAGATGCTCAAGCTTATGCAGGTTATATGTGCTATATAGCAAGTAACGCTGCCAGCCATTTAACTAATTGGGAAGATTTCCTTGATTTAGCAGAAAAACATAATAATGCAACTCAGCTACTGAACGAGGCTATAAAAAGTCAAAATGGTGTCGAACAAACAAGAAAAGAATTTGAAAATAATATAAGCGACAAAAAGGAGGCTTTGTATGAAAGCCAAATTAAATACCTATCAAAGTTGAATTTATTATTTGGTAGTGAATTTCATTTAAAAGAATAAAAATACTATTATGAACAAGCAACAACTCGCAAATAAGATATGGGCATCTGCAAATAAGATGCGCTCAAAAATAGAAGCAAATGAATACAAGGATTATATTCTTGGATTCATTTTTTACAAGTTCCTTTCCGAGCAAGAAGTAAGAGTTGCTAAGGAATATGATTTTACTGATGCAGATTTACCTCAACTCAATGAGAAAAATAAGGAAATCGTCAAGTGGGCACAAAGTAAATTAGGCTATTTTATAGCATACGAAAACCTTTATTCTACATGGATGGATAAGGATTTTGATTTTCAAATAACCAATGTACGTGACGCTCTGTCTGCTTTTACACGTTTGATTTCACCAACTCATAAGAAGGTCTTCTCAGGCATATTTGATACTTTGCAGACAGGATTGAAAAAGTTGGGAACATCTGATGCGGAACAAACACGTGCTGTAAGTGACCTGCTTTCTTTAATTAAAGATATTCCTATGAGTGGAAGGCAAGACTATGATGTACTTGGCTTTATTTATGAATATCTTATAAGTCAGTTTGCAGCCAATGCCGGCAAGAAAGCTGGTGAGTTCTATACTCCTCATGAGGTTTCTTTACTGATGTCAGAAATTGTGGCTTATCATCTTAAAGACCGTTCTCAAATAGAAATTTATGACCCGACAAGCGGTTCAGGTTCTCTTCTTATCAATATCGGTAAGTCGGTGGCTCGTCATATCCAGCAAGATAACTGTATTAAGTATTATGCACAAGAATTAAAGCAGAATACTTTCAACCTCACTCGTATGAATCTCGTTATGAGAGGCATCGTACCAGATAACATCATAGCAAGAAATGGTGACACATTGAAGGATGATTGGCCTTATTTTGACGAGAATGACAAGGAAAATACTTATCACCCTCTGCATGTAGATGCAGTGGTTAGCAATCCACCATATTCTCAGAGTTGGACTCCTCCTCGTAAATCGAAGAATGGAGATTTGGGAGAGGTTGACCCACGATTTGACGATTACGGCATTGCGCCTAAAGGTAAGGCAGACTATGCTTTCTTGCTTCATGACTTATATCATTTGAAGACCGATGGCATAATGACCATCGTCTTGCCTCATGGTGTGCTTTTCCGTGGAGATGCTGGTGATGGAACAGAAAGTAGCGTAGGTGATGGCTCTGAAGGAAGTATTCGCAGACAGTTGATTGAAAATGACAACATAGAGGCTATCATCGGTTTACCTGCTGACATCTTCTTTGGTACGGGTATTCCTACTATAGTCATGGTGCTACGCAAGTCTCGTCCAACAAGTGATGTACTTATCGTAGATGCCTCTAAGGGATTTAAAAAGGAAGGAAAGAAGAACAAGTTGCGTGCTTCTGACATCAAGCGTATAGTGGATACCTATATTTCTAAGAGGGAAGAACCAAAGTTCTCCCGATTGGTAACTAAAGAAGAGATTCGTGCTAATGGTTATAACCTCAATATTCCTCGATATGTCAATTCTTCGGATGATGCAGAAACTTGGGATTTATATGCAACAATGTTTGGTGGTGTACCAAAGGGGGAACTTTCTGCAATGGATAGATATTGGGATGCTTTTGCGGGATTGAATAATTCTCTTTTCAAGCAGACAGATACTCCACAAACCGAATTTAAGGTGACAGATATTCAGAAGACAGTAGAGAATCATCCTTCTGTAGTTGGTTTCAAGAACATGTTCTCTGAAAAGTTTGGTGGCTTTAGCGAAATGTTGCATCATCGTTTGCTCGACAATTTGCAGTCTCTGAATATTGCCGCAGAAGAGGATGCGATTACTTCATATATATTTAATCAGCTCGAGCAAATGCCACTTGTTGACCGTTTTGAGGCTTACCAATTGTTTGCAGATAAATGGCAGACAATTTCGCAGGATTTGGAAATCATTCAATCGGAAGGATTTGAGGCTACTCGCATGGTAGATGCCAACTGGGTTATCAAAAAGAAGGATGATAAGGAATATGAGGTACAAGATGGCTGGGTTGGTCATGTACTACCCTTTGAACTTGTACAGACTACTTATTTGAAATCAGAATGGCAAGCTCTACACGATAAGGAAGAACGCCTAGAAATGGCAGCTTCCGAGACAGAGGAAGCATTGGGAGAATTAGCTGATGATGAGCGTGATGGTATTACCAATGATGATGGGGTACTTGATAGGAAGGCTCTTGAAGGAAAACTTTCTGAAGCTTTGGAAGAAGTGGAAACTCCTGAGATTTCTTCACTCAATGAATACCTCCTACTTTCAAAAAAGAAAGATAAGTTGGCTTTTATTGCTGCCCATGATGAGATAAGCTGGGAAAATGTAACTGCTAGTAAGGATGGCACATACGGCAAGGCTGCTACTAATGCGCTTATTGGTCATTATCGTGCAAACTTTGATTTTCCTGAAAACTCTTATGAAGCACATCTGATAAGGATTAGTCGTCTGATGAATGAGACTAAGACTTTGAAGACTGAGATTAAACTTGCTGCCGTAGCTTTGCATGAGCATACTAAGCTAACGATAGAGCAAGAATTATCCGATGAAGACGTGATGAAGTTACTATCCATCAAATGGATAGAGGGTCTTTGTGCCCATTTGGCAACATTGCCTCAGACTATCATAGATGAGTTTATTGGCAAACTTATGGCTTTGCAGAAAAAGTACGCAACAACGCTTGTGGACTTGGAACATGACATTCACGATGCTTCCATACAGCTTACTGATATGATAGATGAATTGACGGGCAACGAGTTTGATATGGCTGCTTTGCAGGAATTAAAGAAAGTTTTGGTAAATGTATAAGGAGGAATGGATATGAATAAAATGAAGAAAGTTCCAGAGATAAGATTCAAAGAATTTGCGGAGGATTGGGAGAATACGGATGCTTCGATAATATTCAAGACGTATTTTGATAAGAACCATCCAGATTTACCTGTTCTTTCTGCATCGCAGGAATATGGGATGATAATCAGAGAAGATGTAGGATTTAAAGTGCAACACAATAAGGAAAATGAGGCTGGTTACAAGAGAGTTCTTCCTGGACAGTTTGTAATACATCTTCGTTCTTTTCAAGGTGGCTTTGCTCATTCTGATGTTGAAGGGATTACTTCACCTGCATACACTATTATAGAGTTTCGTGATAAAAGTCAACAAGACGATATTTTTTGGAAATATGTTCTAACGTCAAAGGAATTTATAAAACGACTTGAAACGGTCACTTACGGTATCCGTGATGGGCGAAGCATTAGCTTTGAAGATTTTTCAGAACTTGGCTTTAACGTACCAGATATAAAGGAACAGCATAAAATAGGAAAGACCTTGACCGTTATAGATACCCTTATTCGCAAATTAGAACAGAAGTTAGAGAAGTTACGCAATATCAAGCAATCACTTCTTAACCAGATGTTTGTAAGTGTTAACAGGGGGGGGTACGCTCCACTAATAAGATTTAAAGGTTATGACGATGAGTGGAAAACAAATGAGTTAAGTGAAGTTGCAAAGAGATATTTTGTATCAAACCAATCTGTTCATCATCAAAATTTGCTGTCTTTAAGTTATGGCAAGATAAAACGAAAAAATATCAAATCAAAGAAAGGGTTATTGCCGAATTCTTTTGATACATATCAAATTGTTAAAAATGGAATTATTGTTATGCGTTTTACAGACTTGCAGAATGACCACAAGAGTTTGCGTATAGGATTGGCAAAAGAAGAAGGCATCGTATCTCCTGCTTATACTTGCATATCCGTTGGCGAAGAAAACTCCTCTGCTTTTTTGTATGAACAATTAAATTATTACGATTCTGTTTTAAAACAATTTTACAAAATGGGAGATGGATTGAGACAAACTCTTTCATATAAGGACATAGAAAGATTGAACGTTTATATACCTCATATTGAAGAACAAGAAAACATTGTGTTTTTCAATACTGTGATAGAAACGATAATAGGTAAAGTATCCACCAAGTTGACTAAACTCAACTCAGTGAAACAATCTTTGCTTCAAAAAATGTTTGTATAACAAGTAAATATAAAACGATATGGGATTCGACTATGAACCAGAATTTGAGGATGCCCTCATCAAATTGTTAAAAAATAATGGGTGGTCTGGTAAGATGCTTAACTATCCTACAGAGGAACAGCTCATTAAGAATTGGGCTGACATCCTTTTTAATAACAATAAGGGAATAGACCGCTTGAATGGTCAGCCTTTGACAAAAGGAGAAATGCAGCAACTTCTTGATAAAGTAAAGGAGTTGCGTACTCCCCTTGCGCTCAATGGTTTCATTAATGGCAAGTCGGTGACCATCACTCGTGATAATCCAGCCGACAAATTACATTTTGGTAAGGATGTATCACTAACTATCTATAACCGTTTGGAAATAGCAAGCGGTAAAAGTTTTTATCAGATAGCTCGCCAACCAAAGTTTGAACATCATTCTTTTATTTTGCCAAAACGTAGGGGCGATTTGGTCTTACTCATCAACGGTATGCCTGTTATACATATTGAGTTGAAAAGCAGCAAGGTTCCAGCTATGCATGCTGTTAATCAAATTACAGATAAATATATTCCAGAAGGAGTATTTACAGACTGCATTTTCTCATTGGTTCAAATATTTGTGGCTATGAATCCTGAGGAGATGATGTATTTTGCCAATCCTGGCATTGATATTAAATTTAACAAAGCCTTTTGTTTTCATTGGGCTGATGCTAATAATAACCCGATAAATGATTGGCAACAAATAGCATCTACATTCCTCTCTATACCGATGGCACATATGCTCATTGGGTTTTATACTGTTGCCGACCAAGCAGATGGTATATTAAAAGTATTGCGAAGCTATCAATATTATGCTGCCAGTAAGATTAGTTCCATTGTTGCAAAATGGGATTGGAAGAGTACGGAGCAGAAAGGTGGCTATATCTGGCATACGACAGGTAGCGGAAAGACTATGACCAGTTTTAAATCTGCTCAGTTGATTGCACAATCGGGGGATGCAGATAAAGTTGTGTTTCTTGTCGATAGAATAGAACTTGGAACACAGTCCTTGGATGAATACCGTTCTTTTGCTGATTCCGTGGATGATGTACAGGCAACTGAAGACACGGATGATTTAATAGGTAAATTATATGACGATACTCCAAGAAAAAATCTTCTGATAGTGACTTCCATACAGAAAATGAGCAAGGTGAATACCAAGGAGTTCCCCAAGAAAAAGACCGAGATTGAGAAGATTGTATCCAAGCGAGTGGTGTTTATCATAGACGAATGCCATCGTTCTACTTTTGGTGACATGCTAATCGACATTAAGCGAACTTTTCCTCATGCGGTATTCTTTGGTTTTACGGGTACTCCAATCAATGAGGAAAATCAAAAGAAATCGAATACCACGCAAACGATCTTTGGGGAAAGATTGCATACGTATTCCATTGCTAATGGTATCATAGACAAGAATGTGTTAGGTTTTGACCCATATATGTGTCCTACATATAAGGATAAGGCTTTGCGTCGTTGTGTGGCTTTGGAAAAAGCAAAAGCACAGACGGATGAGGAAGCTATGGCTGATGAGGCTAAAAAGAAAGTATATCAGCACTATATGAATCCAAGCAAGGTGTCTATGGCAGGAAAGACACTACCAAATGGTTCATATATAAAAGGTATAGAGGATTTCATACCTTCTTCACAATATAACTGTAAAAAGCATCATCTGAAAGTTGTGGAAGATATTAAGGAAAATTGGATCACGCTCAGTTTGAACAATAAGTTCCATGCCTTGCTTGCTACGGACAGTATTCCAGAAGCTATAGCTTATTATAGATTGTTGCGCAAGGAAATGCCAGCTTTGAAAGTGACGGCGCTTTTTGATCCAAACATTGACAACACAGGTGGTCAACAGTTTAAGGAAGAGGGACTTATTGAGGTGTTAGAAGGCTACAAAGAGCAGTTTGGCAAAGAATTTACGATGTCAACTCATGCAGCTTTCAAGAAAGATGTAGCTTTGCGTCTTGCCCATAAAAAGCCTTATAATGGAAAGGATTTTACGGAGGACAAGCAAATCAATCTTCTCATAGTGGTGAATCAGATGCTTACAGGCTTTGATTCCAAATGGATTAATACGCTCTATGTGGATAAGTTGATGGAGTATGAAAATATTATCCAAGCTTTTAGCCGTACAAACCGCTTGTTTGGACCAGACAAACCATTTGGAGTGATACGCTATTATCGTTATCCACATACGATGAAATGTTACATAGATAAGGCTGTAGCAATGTATTCAGACAACAAACCTCTGAAACTCTTTGCAGATCCATTGACCCATAACTTGCATCAAATGAATAGCATCTATGAAGAAATAGAATATTTGTTTGTTCATGCAGGTGTTAAGAACTTCGAGAAGTTACCAGAATTGGAAGCAGAAAGGAAACGTTTCGTAAAACTTTTCAACCTGTTTAATAAGCATTTTGAGGCAGCTCGCATACAAGGCTTTGTTTGGGAGAAAAATCATTATCATCTAAAACAACCACAAGGCAACTATGCGGATATTGATATGTTGATAAATGAAGAAACTTACAATGTGTTGCTAAAGCGATACCAAGAGTTGTTGCCTTCAGGTGTAGGAGGTGGTGGCGTGGAAGAACCACCATACGACATTGAGACTTATCTTACAGAAATAGATACAGGTCAGATAGATGCAGACTATATAAATGAGCGTTTTGATGTTTATCTGAAGTTAATTAACAAGGGAAATGCTTCTGAAGAGGAACGACAGATGGTAATGCAGGAACTCCACAAGTCATTTGCTCTGTTATCTCAAGAAGAGCAAAAGTATGCCAACATTTTCTTGCATGACGTAGAAAGTGGTGATGCTGTTCTTGACACTGGTAAGAGATTTTATGACTATGTCGTGGAGTATATGAACCAGGCTAAGAATACGAAACTTCACCAAGTGGCAGAACTCTTTGGTATCAACGAACTGTTACTAAAAGAAATCATGTCTTCAGCCGTTACAGCAGACAACTTGAACTCGTATAATCGTTTTTCAAAGTTAACTGCAACTATAGACAAGGCTAAGGCAAAACAATTCTTTGAAATGACAGAAGGTGCAAAACTGCTTCCATTTAAGGTAAAACCAAAAGCGGAATTATTTTTGCAAGATTTTATATTAAGCAATGGCAACATGGATATTCCAGAGTTTGGCCGCAAGTTGACAGACATAAATGATGATATCCATATCGTGGAGTTTGCTAACACTTTAATGACGATGCATAATGGCATATCTGTACTTCTTTTGGAAAAAGAATGTATAGAGAGGTTCGGAGAAGAATATTCAGCAATGTCTGTATCTGATTGGTTCAAGGTGATATATTCCTATGTGAAAGCCAAAACACATAAATATGATTTGAAACAGGACGATATTGTTTATTGGAATGTTGCAGAAGATAAAACGAAATGAACAAAATAAATAACATATACGAAATTCTTTCTGGAGGTGAGCGTGTCACCTTAGAATGTAAAAAAGCTACCAAAGGTGTGCCAACTTCGCTTTGGGACACTTATTCAGCTTTCGCTAACACTTATGGCGGAATCATTCTTTTGGGTGTAGTAGAACACATGAACGAACAAGACAATGCCGAACGTTTTGAAATAGTTGGTGTTGAGGATGCCGACAAGATTCGCAAGGACTTGTGGAATACTGTCAATAGTAGAGAAAAAGTCAATATCAATCTCCTATATGATGATGATATTCAGACTATAGATATTGGCGGCAGAAAAGTTATTGCTATTAATGTGCCTCGTGCAGACTATACAGTTCGCCCTATATATATCAACAACAACCTGTCAAGAGGTACTTTCAAACGCAATCATGAAGGAGACTATCATTGTACAGAACAAGAACTAAAGATGATGCTTCGCGATGCCAATGAAGCTGGCAATGATGGTTTGTTGTTGGAATACTATACGATGGATGATATTGATATTCCAACCTTGGAGCGATTTCGCCAAATGTTTCAGAATTTACATCCTGAGCATCAATGGAACTCGTCTGAACATAAGGAGTTCTTGATAAACTTTGGCGGTTATGCAAAAGATCGTAGAACAGGAAAAGAGGGATTGACCATGGCTGGACTTTTGATGTTCGGAAAGGGACTTCCTGTTCGTGAGCGTTTTGACAATCTGCGTATGGATTATATTGACAAGTCTAATCTGATTGGAGACCAACGTTATAGTGACCGCTTGACATACGACGGTACGTGGGAAAATAACTTGTTCAACTTCATCCGTATAGTCATTCCGAAACTGACACGTTATTTGCCTCATCCTTTCAGTATGAATGGTGTAATTCGGAGAGACGATACTCTCCAGGCTAAGGCTGTACGTGAAGCTGTTACAAACATGGTTATCCACTCTGATTTCATGGTAAATGGAGTTCTGAAGGTTGAGAAATTTGACGATAGTTTTGTGCTAACCAATCCAGGACTTTTGAAATTACCAATCGAGCAAATTTATAAAGGTGGAGAGTCTAAAGCACGTAATCAGCGCATACAGAACATGTTCCGCATGATAGGCTTTGGCGAAAACCTGGGTTCCGGCTTTCCTCTCATACTAAGTGCTTGGAATGAAAAGCATTGGCTCAAGCCTGAATTATTGGAACAGCCAGATCTTTTACAAGTTAAATTAACTTTGCATATACAAAATGAGCCTGTAAATGAGCCTGTAAATGAGCCTGTAAATGAGCCTGTAAATGAGCGACAGCAAGCCATTCTTTCTACAATGAAACAAAATCCATCTATAACAAGAGAGAATTTGGCTAATAAGCTAGACGTTTCGATTGCAACATTAAAAAGAGAGCTTACTTCGTTAAGAAAGAAAGGCTACATTTCACGAAGAGGAAGTGATAAAAATGGGCAATGGATAATACTCAAGAATCAGTAAGATATAATAAATATCCCCCAACCTACTTACTCTAGTGGATTGGGGGATTTTGTTTTTATATAGATATCAGTAACAACCATACTTGATATGGGATGGGCATCCAAAAGGACTGCTACCCTTTCATATAGGGAGAATTGGCATTTATTCTATCTAAAGCTAATTCTTTCATTACAAGACATTAAATCTCACAGGCTCCTCGCCTGTACGTAATTTGTAGTCTTCATAAAGCATCTTCTGCATCTTGTCAACCATGGCTTTCTTTGTGGCCTTGGCAGATTTCCAACGTCTAAGCGCCTCTTCTCTTGTTAATTTATTCATATCCAATCCTCCATTATTAAATTATGAGCATCCCAAATGTCCGCTCTTACTAAATTTCAGAGAGTGTAAACTAAACTGTGTCAAGCTACAATAAAAGTAGTTTAACACAGTTTT